>PVMS01170890.1_pt1 | contig 16029 bp, 15 predicted proteins | sample 1853461 | NCBI WGS metagenome assembly PVMS01 (sample SAMN08582032, study PRJNA380276) | Marine sediment metagenome, whole genome shotgun sequencing project. | isolation source: ocean sediment barecode stripped | collected 2017 | reverse complement strand
TGAAGGCGGCACGATCTCCATTTCCAATTTGGGCATGTATGGCGTTCGTGAGTTTTCCGCCGTGATCAACCCACCACACGGGTCGATCCTGGCCATTGGCGCTGGCGAAAAGCGGCCCGTCGTGATTGATGATGAAATAGTGCCTGCGACCATGATGTCCATCAACATGGCGTGCGACCATCGCGCCATGGATGGGGCCGTCGGCGCGCAATTCCTGGCGGCGTTCAAAAAGCTTCTGGAAGAGCCGCTACGGTTGATAATCGAGACCTGATCTACTAGGTAAGGGCCATGGCGAATATAGAAACACTCAAAGACTCTCAAGAGCCGGTTATCCGCAAGCCTGATTGGCTGCGCGTCAAGGCACCCGGGTCGCCAGAATATCTCAAGACTCGCAAGCTGATGCGGGACCTGAAGCTGAACACTGTGTGTGAAGAAGCCGCCTGTCCCAATATTGGCGAATGCTGGACGCAAAAACACGCAACAGTCATGATCCTGGGCGACATCTGCACACGAGCCTGCGCGTTCTGCAATGTCACCACAGGCATGCCACGGGCTGTCGATCCGCTGGAACCTGAACATGTGGCGACGGCCGTCGGTGAGCTGGAGCTGGAGCATGTGGTCATCACGTCGGTTGACCGGGACGATCTGCCTGACGGCGGCGCCGACCAGTTCATCAAGGTCATTTCAGCAATCCGCAAATACGCGCCGAACACAACCATCGAAATTCTAACGCCAGACTTTTTGCGCAAGGAAGGGTCAATCGAGGCGGTGGCAGAGGCCAAGCCAGACGTGTTCAATCACAATCTGGAAACCGTGCCTCGGCTATACCCGCGCGTTCGACCGGGTGCACGTTACTATAATTCACTGCGGCTATTGGATCGGGTTAAACAAGTAGATCCCGAGATTTTCACCAAATCGGGAGTGATGGTGGGTCTGGGCGAAGAAAAACAGGAAATCCACCAGGTGATGGATGATATGCGAACCGCCTCGATCGATTTTCTGACCATTGGTCAGTATCTGCGCCCCACCAAGCGACATATCGAAGTCGACCGCTATGTTAAGCCAGAGGAATTTGAGACCTACGCCACCATGGCCAGAGCCAAAGGCTTTCTGATGGTTTCCAGCTCGCCACTTACGCGGTCCAGCTATCATGCTGGGCAGGACTTTGCACAATTGCGCAAAGCCCGGTTGGATCAATTGGCCAAACGTCGCTAGGCGGCCTCCAATGCCAAAACACACCGAAAAGTACACCATGACACACACGGCCGAACATCTGTTCGACCTGGTGGCAGATGTTGGCAATTACCCAGAATTCCTGCCGTGGTGTCAGGGCGCGCGCATCACCAGAAATGACGGCAAAATCCTGATGGCCGACCTGATCGTTGGCTATAAAATGTTCCGCGAAAAGTTCACGTCGAAGGTCGAACTCAACAGACCCAACACCATCGAGGTGACCTATCTGAATGGCCCCATGAAATATCTGCACAATCATTGGGGATTTACGGACAATGGGGACGGGACCTGCACAGTCGATTTTCACATTGATTTTGAAATCCACAACAAGTTGTTCGAAAAGATGATGGGTGGCTTTTTTACCGAGGCGCTGGAGCGCATGGTCCACGCGTTCGAAAAACGTGCAGACGAACTCTACGGGTCACAACAGCGTCTGCATCAGCTTTAGGGCAACCTCGACCGTCTGTTTACGCACTTCCAAACGACCCAAATCACCAAAGTGCTCTTCGGAATGAATGGTCTCGCCACCCTTGCGGCTGGCGGCAATGTGCACCAGCCCAACCGGTTTGCCCGGCCCGCCACCGCCAGGCCCTGCAATACCTGTCGTCGCGACCGAAACTTGCGCAGTTTTTGCATGGGCAAGCGCACCTTCAGCCATGGCACGGGCCACGGGTTCCGACACAGCACCATGTTCCTGCAACATCTCTTTGGGTACCCCAAGAGCCTGCATCTTGGCAAAATTGCTGTAGGTGATGAACCCGCCATCCACGACGTCGGAAGACCCTGCTATATCGATCAGCGAGGAACAAATCATGCCGCCCGTGCAGGATTCCGCGGTGGTGATCCGAAGTCCGGCATCACGCGCCTGTTGCAGTATAACTTCAGCCAGATCGCTCATGCGTTCACTCCCATAAAGCTGGATACGACGAATAGAAATGTGTGTAACAGCATCATTGCATATAGGCCCGCAGCAATGTCGTCCTGCATGATGCCGATACCACCTGTTCCATGTGTATCAAGGTGGTCCACTGGCCATGGTTTAAAAATGTCGAAAATGCGGAACAGGACAAACCCGATGGCATAGAGCATCCAGTCTGGCGGCAAGAACAGCAGGGTCAGCCACTGGCCCGCAATTTCATCAACAATGATTTCGCCCGGGTCATCGGATTCCGAGGCCTGCTCAACGACGCCTGATGCCCATGTTCCAATGACCAATACCACCAGGAACGCAACCAAAAGCGCCGCACGACCGCCCTGCAGCTGCAGATAGTACGCTGCAGGCAGAGCTGCCAGCGATCCCCAGGTGCCTGGGGCCAAGGGTAACCGGCCAATGCCAAACCCCGTCGCAATCAGATAGGCCGGGTGCCAAAATTTCATGACCGCTCCTCAGGCTGATTAGTCGGCAATACCACCGCAACCAACGCTTGTGACGCAATGCCGCTACCGTCGCCGGTAACACCAAGTTGCTCTGTCGTGGTTGCCTTGACGCTGACACGATTTTCGGCAATGCCCAGCATGGATGCAACGGAATGGATGAGAGCGGCTGCATGCGGCGTGATCTTCGGTGCCTCGCAAATTATGGTCAGGTCCACATTCTTGATGGCTCCCCCACGGGCCCTCAATAAAGACACCGCATGCTCGACAAACAACCGCGAATTTGCACCCGCCCATTGCGGGTCGTCAGGCGGAAAATGTCGCCCAATATCACCGGCACCAATAGCCCCAAATATTGCATCCGTCAGCGCATGCAGGGCAACGTCGGCGTCTGAGTGCCCAACGAGTGCGCCGCTATGGGGAATGACAACGCCGCAAAGAGTTACGCTATTACCATCGCCCAGGCGATGCACATCAAACCCTGTACCCCAGCGGGTTTCCGTTTCCGCGGTTTCTCGAAGTCTCAGCAATTCGAAGTCAGCTGGTTCCGTGATCTTTATATTTTCCGCATCGCCATCAACAATGGCGACAGAGATTCCGGCAGCCTCAGCAATAGATGCGTCATCTGTAGCCATTTCAGCAGACTGTTGGTGGGCGGACAGAATGGCTTGAAAGTGAAAACCCTGTGGCGTTTGCGCCGCACGCAGCTGGGTTCGATCGATCGTCTTGTCGACTCGACCGTCTGAAACTGTCTTGATCGTATCGCTGAGCGCGACAACCGGCAAAACTGCCGGGGCGTGACTCAATCCTTCAACAACCCGTGAAATGACGTCGGCGGAAACAAAGGGGCGGGCCGCATCATGGATCAACACGTTGTCTGGTGGGTTTGTGGACGCAAGATATTCCAACCCAGCCAATACAGAATCCTGGCGTGTAGCACCCCCGTGGACAAAGGGCGGAGGAACCGTTCCTGTCATCGCTTCCTGGTAAAGCCGTTCATCATTTGGATGAATGACCACAACCACATTTGCAATGTCTGGATGACCAGCAAAACAGTCAACCGTATGTGCAATGATCGACCGACCCTTAAAGGAGACATATTGCTTGGGCAGGTCCTTGCCAGAGCGAGACCCGCGGCCAGCAGCCACAATGAGGGCGGTAACGGTCATTCGGTACCTTTATCCTGTTGTTCCCAGTGTGAGACGATTCCGCCTTTGTTTACTACAGTTTTGGATATGTGCTTGTGATTATTGGTCTGGTCGCCTAAATTGCCCATCAATTAGGCAATTTTTACTACACGTTGAGAAAATGACCTTAAAAATCGGCTCCATAGAAATTGAAAATCCGGTCCTGTTGGCCCCCATGTCTGGGGTTACTGATATGCCGTTTCGCCGTCTGGTGAAAAGGTTTGGCGCTGGTCTGGTAATTTCTGAGATGATCGCCAGTGAAGCCATGGTGCGAGCCAATGACCGCACCATGAAGATGGCATCCAATTGTGCTGAAGAATTTCCCATGTCGGTCCAATTGGCAGGTCGTGACCCAGAAATGATGGCTGAAGCTGCCCGCCTAAACGAAGACCGGGGCGCCGCCATTATCGACATTAATATGGGTTGCCCTGCCAAAAAGGTGGTGAACGGTTATGCTGGCTCCGCCCTGATGAAGGACTTGAGCCTGGCACGCGGTATCATTGAAGCCACAGTCAAAGCCGTGTCGCTGCCCGTCACCCTGAAAATGCGCACCGGATGGGACGACGATTGCCGCAACGCACCAGAACTGGCAAAAATTGCGGAAGATTGTGGCATCCAGATGCTGAGTGTCCATGGTCGCACGCGCTGTCAGATGTATCGCGGACATTCCGACTGGGAATATATTCGCGAAGTCAAAGAGGCGGTTGACCTGCCCGTTATCGTCAACGGTGATATCAACGAATTGGACGACGCCACAGAGGCCCTGGCGCTCTCGGGCGCTGATGGTGTGATGGTGGGGCGCGGTAGTTATGGACGACCATGGTTTCCCAACCAGGTCGGACACTTTCTGAAGACCGGGCAACGCCTGGCAGACCCATCCATCGACGTGCAACGCGACACGTTGCTGGAGCATTACGATGCCATGATCGAGCATTACGGGCAGCACACAGGCATTCGCAATGCACGCAAGCACCTGGCCTGGTACTCCAAGGGCCTGCACGGTTCTACTCAATTCCGGGCCGAGATCATGCGCCTATATGAACCGGAAGAAGTTCGCCAAACAGTGCGCAATTTCTATGGGCCCCTCATCGAACGCATGGCTGCGTGATGGCGTCGGTACCGTCCAAGCACCCCGAAACATCGAGTTTGCCGTCATCGTGGGATGGGCAAACTCTGGCGAATGCTATTCCCGACCCGTTGATCATTGTAGATCCACATGATCGCGTCCGCTTCGTCAATCACGCCGCCGAAAGTTTTTTTCAACTGGGTGCCAATATCATCCAGGGACAGGGACTAAACGAGATTATCCCTTTTGACAGTCCGATGATGGCACTCGTGGGGCAAGTACGGGGCAGTTCCAGTTCGGTTTCTGAATATGGACTGATCCTGGATGGACCGCGCACGCGCCCTCAGAATGTTGATATACAGATATCGTCAATCTTGGACGACCCGGGATATATTATCATCACGCTGCGTCAGCGCGGCATTGCCAGCAAGATCGATCATCAGCTGATCCACCGAGGTGCGGCCCGATCTGTGACCAGCATGGCCAGTGTGCTGGCCCATGAGATTAAAAATCCGCTTTCGGGCATTCGCGGCGCCGCTCAATTGATAGAAACTAATCTCGATAGCGACGGAAAATCCCTCACGAGACTTATTTGTGAGGAAACCGATCGCATCTGCGCATTGGTCGATCGCATGGAAGTTTTCTCGGACCCCCGGCCGTTAGAACGCCATCCAGTCAATGTGCATCAAGTGCTGGAACATGCGATGAAAGTGGCCGAGAACGGCTTCGCGAAACATGTCTCATTCAAAGAAAAGTATGACCCGTCCATTCCGTCCGTTCCCGGCGACCGCGATCAGTTGATCCAGGTCTTCATTAATTTGATCAAGAATGCGGCTGAAGCAGTGCCTGCTCAAGGCGGTGAAATATTATTGACCACGGCTTATCGACATGGTGTCCGTGTTGCCATGCCAGGCACGCGCGAACGCATGAACCTGCCGCTGGAAATATGCATCATCGACAATGGCAGTGGTATTGCAGAGGATTTGCGCCAATATTTATTTGATCCCTTCGTCACCACAAAATCTGGTGGTACCGGGCTGGGGCTGGCACTTGTTGCCAAGATCATTGGCGATCACGGCGGCATTATTGAATGTGAGTCAGAACCAAGACGCACTATCTTCCGGATCATGCTGCCCATTTATTCCGGGCCCGACAAAACAACAGGTGAGTAATGAGTGAAGGAACGATCTTGATCGCTGATGACGATCGCGCCATCAGAACGGTCCTCAGCCAGTCGCTGGGTCGCGAAGGTTTTGATGTTCGTACGACAGGCAATGCCGCAACGTTGTGGAGCTGGGTATCAGCCGGTGAGGGCGACATTGTCATCACGGATGTACTGATGCCAGACGAAAACGGCCTGGACCTGTTGCCGCGTATCCGCAAATTGCGGGGCGATCTACCCATCATTGTCATGAGCGCCCACAACACATTAAGCACGGCCCTGAAGGCGACTGAACGGGGCGCTTATGACTACCTCGCCAAGCCATTTGATCTGTCGGAACTTACCAGTGTCGTGAAACGGGCACTGGCGCGGCCAGCAAATATCAGTGACATGAGCACAGCTGATGACGATGAAGACGAAATGCCACTGGTGGGTCGCTCCCAGGCGATGCAGGACATCTATCGTGTTCTGGCCCGACTGATGCCCACCGATCTGACTGTTATGATTGTTGGCGAATCTGGCACGGGTAAAGAACTGGTCGCCCAAGCATTGCACGACTTTGGCAAGCGGCGGAATGGTCCATTTGTTGCCATCAATATGGCCGCTATCCCCAAGGATCTGATCGAGAGTGAATTATTCGGTCACGAAAAGGGGGCCTTCACCGGTGCCAATGCTCGCCATAGCGGCCGGTTTGAACAGGCCCAGGGCGGCACGTTGTTCCTCGACGAAATTGGAGATATGCCGCTTGAGGCCCAGACACGACTGTTGCGCGTGCTGCAAGAAGGTGAATACACAACGGTGGGAGGCCGCACGCCGATTTCGACCGATGTCCGAATTGTCGCTGCAACCAACCGCGACCTGCGTCAGGCCATTAGCCAGGGCCTGTTCCGTGAAGACCTGTTTTATCGGTTGAACGTTGTCCCAATGCGACTGCCGCCCTTGCGCGAACGCCTGGAAGATATCCCGGATCTCGTTCGACACTTCCTGGGGCTGGCGAGAGAAGAAGGATTACCGCAAAAGTGGCTTGACGGCGCTGCTCTTGACCGCATGAAGAAATACTCCTGGCCCGGCAATGTTCGCGAATTAGAAAACCTGACGCGTCGTGTCGTGGCCCTGTATTCAGAAGAAGTCATCGGTTTGGCTGTAATTGAGGCCGAATTGTCCGAAGTGGAACCAGCGCATATCAGTACAACTGCGGTTGAAGTCGACAATCTTGAAACAGCTGTCGATATGTACCTGGAACGCTATTTCGCGTCTTTTGGGGAAGGTTTGCCGCCTGCAGATCTGTATTCGCGCATTTTACGGGAATTGGAACGCCCGCTTGTGTCTCACACCCTCGCTGCAACTCGCGGAAACCAGATTAAAGCCTCAGAATTACTGGGGTTAAACAGGAATACCTTGCGGAAAAAAATCCGTGAACTAGATATTCAGGTAACGCGTGGCGTTAAGTGATGCATTATTGCAACAATGTGTTATTGTTCCGCCTCTGAGTGCCCAAGTTCCTGCATAATTAGCTGAGTTTTTGGACGCTGCCCGAAGGGAAAGCACACCTGGATGTCGACTCGGACGACCCTGCAAAAACAAGCATCCATTATTGGATCACACGCTGCCGAATTCCTATTGGCAGGCGCGGGCGGTCGACTTTTGCAATCCATTTTTGGCGCTGCAGCTCTGATTTGCGCCATCATCGCCTATATCATTTTCGCAGGTGACGGTTCGGAGCAGGAGCGATCAGGCCAATCCGCCATCATCATGATGTCTCTGACCGTCCTGTTTATGCTCTGTGCTGTAATTTCACGGCCTCTGTCCCGACTTTGGCGGGCCCGGCGGACGGGCCTGACAGGGTCCCGACTGCATAATCGATTAGTGGTGCTGTTCGCCCTGATAGCCGTTGTACCGACCCTGTTTGTGGCCATGTTCACAGCGGTTTTTCTCGAACTGGGGTTGGAGAACTGGTTCAGCGTGGAAATCCGCAACACAGTCGATAACTCCGTTTCCATCGCCGAAGATTATTTCGACGAACATCGCATATCATTGCAGCGTGATATGGCCGAAGTCGCGGCTGTGCTGAACCGCAAAGCGCCCTATCTGCAATTGGACCGATCCGCCCTGATAAAGGAAGTCGAAGATCAGGCTTTTTTTCATGCACTGAGCGAAGTGATCATCACATCGAGTGCTGGTGAAGTTTTCGCCCGATACAATTTGGTGGGGTAGGGGACGCCAATTTTTCACGGATCGAAACACTGCCAAGTCGAGCATTTGAGGATGCTGAGCCAGGCGTCATTGTCTCGATCCTCAGCGACAGTGACGACGTCGTTCGTATTTTCATGAAGCTGGATAGCTTTCTGGATCGGTACATGTATGCCAGCCGAACAATTGATCGCCGCGTCATCGATAAATTGAACCAGACTCGAAAACACGCTTCGCAGTTCCAGCAACTGGAAAACGAACGGGCTAATGTTCAGTTTGAATTTACCATGATCTTCCTGGCAATCTCTCTGGTGATATTGTTGTTGGCGATTCTCATTGGTCTTTGGCTCGCCAATCAGATCGTTGCCCCTATCAGTCGCCTGGTCGTTGCAGCCGACGAAATTAGAGAAGGCAACCTGGCTGTCCGTGTTGAAGAAGCCGACAATGAAGACGAAATCGGCGTGCTATCCCGCGCGTTCAACAGCATGACTGACCAGCTGCAGACCCAACGGACAGAGTTGATCGAAACGAATAACGAACTGGACCAACGCAGCAGATTTACCGAGGCTGTCCTCGAGGGTGTGTCAGTTGGCGTGATTGGCCTGAACGCTGCCGCAGCGGTAGACTTGCCCAACAAAACCGCCCTTTCGATCTTCGAGATTTCGGAAGAAGAAATCGCCGGTCACTACCTGCCGGACGTGATCCCGGAACTCAGAAATCTAGTCGAAGCTTCACTTGCCAATCCCGACCAGTTTATCGAAGAACAGGTCAATATTAACCGTCAGGGCGTGTTCAAAAGCCTACAAGTACGCATTTCTTCCGAGCGGGCTGGTGGCAACACCGAGGGATTTGTTGTCACGATCGATGACATTACCAATCTGCTGTCAGCTGAACGGACGGCTGCATGGGCAGACGTCGCTCGACGCATCGCCCATGAAATCAAAAACCCGCTAACCCCAATTCAGCTGTCAGCTGAACGGTTAAACAGAAAGTATTTGAACGAAGTCTCCAGTGATCCAGACGTGTTTGCCCGATGTACAGAGACCATCATTCGGCAGGTTGGCGATATTCGACGCATGGTCGATGAGTTCTCTGGGTTTGCGCGCATGCCGGCACCGACCTTCGCCCAGGAAGACATCACAGAACTGGTGAGACAGACGATCCTGTTCCTCGAGGTATCATCTCCCAATGTGGCTTTCGAGGTTGATTGTCCGGACGTGCCAGTCGAACTGTATTGCGATGGCAGGTTGCTGGCCCAAGCTTTGACCAACATTGTCAAAAACGCTGTAGAAGCCATAGCTACCCGACATGAAAACAGTGACGGAGAGCCCTATTTCCAGGGCAGTGTGTCTGTATCGCTGGTCTCGGATCAGGACCACACAACCATACGTGTCCGTGACAATGGGGCCGGACTGCCACGTGAATTGGGTGAACGGTTGACCGAACCCTATGTCACAACCCGTGCGAAAGGCACCGGCCTGGGACTGGCTATTGTTCGCAAGATCATGGCTGACCACGGCGGCGACGTCATCCTTGAAAACCGCGAAGATGAAAGCGGGGCTATTGTCAGTCTTTCCTTCTCTCACGCGCAGCTAAAAGACCTGGGCCAATTGGGCCAAAACGAAAACCAGCCACAGCCCCTTCAAACACTTGTTTCAGCAGAGTAATTTATGGCGCAAGACATACTAATTGTTGACGATGAAGCAGACATTCGCGAACTGATTGCGGGTCTTCTGGAAGACGAGGGCTATCACACTCGTGTCGCCGCAGACAGTGACAGCGCTCTGACAGCCATCGAATCCCGCCCACCCAGCCTGGTCGTTCTGGACATCTGGTTGCAGGGCAGCCGTCTTGACGGGTTGGAGTTGCTGGACTTCATCAAATTGGAACACCCCGGAGTGCCCGTTATTATGATCAGCGGACACGGCAATATCGAAACAGCTGTTTCCGCGGTTAAACGAGGTGCTGATAACTTTATTGAGAAGCCCTTCAAGTCCGAGCATCTGCTGCATCTGGTCGAAGTTGCGACAGAAAATGCGCGTCTGCGCAGGGAAAACGAGGATCTGAGGGCTCGCTCATTGCATAGCGACGAGATTATCGGGAATTCGTCGGCAATCAATACGGTCCGTCAGATTGCTGAACGTATCGCGCAAACCAATAGCCGTGTTCTCATCACAGGTCCTGTCGGTTCAGGCAAGGAAGTGGTCGCCCGGCATATTCACCGGCTGTCGACCCGACATCATGGGCCGTTTATTGTCGTCAATGCAGCAAACATCGCACCTGAACGGATGGAGATTGAGCTCTTTGGTATAGAGAGGCGACAGCAAGGCGCCGCAGAAAGCCGCAAAATTGGCCTGTTTGAGAAAGCCCATGGCGGCACCTTATTGATTGACGAAATCGCCGACATGCCCGCGGAAACCCAAAACAAAATATTGCGGGTACTGGTCGACCAGACTTTCGAACGCGTGGAGGGAACCACCAAAGTCGAAGTGGATGTGCGGGTGATGTCGGCAAGCAGCCGCAATCTGCAGGAGGCAATCGACCAGGGCAAATTCCGAGAAGATCTGTATCACCGTCTGAATGTAGTGCCGATCCACATGCCTCCGCTGAAAGAACGTCGCGAAGACATTGTGTTTTTGACAGAATATTTCATGTCACGCGTTGCAGAGGCTAGCGGCATGCCCAAGCGCGAAATCAGTGACGACATCATTGCCGCACTGCAAAGTTATGAATGGCCGGGAAACGTTCGCCAGTTGCGCAATGTGGTTGAGCGTTTGTTAATCTTAGCGGCAGACGATGCCCTGGACGAAATCAAAGCAGATATGCTGCCCAAAGAAATTAATGGGGCAAGCATTGCCGGTATCCGGCAAGGCACTGACAGCAATATCATGTCAGTGCCATTGAGACAGGCTCGTGAAGCTTTTGAAGTAGAATACCTGCAGGCGCAAATTTCTCGCTTTGGTGGCAATATTTCGAAAACAGCCGCCTTCATCGGCATGGAGCGCTCGGCGCTGCATCGAAAGCTCAAGACATTGGGACTTCACACTGGCGACCGTCAGAAAGAGGCCGAATAGATGATTTATTCAATGGTGCGAGTAATCTGACATGAAGATAATTATCTGTGGTGCAGGACAGGTGGGAACCTCGATCGCCCGGCAGTTGGCCGTGGAGCACAATGATGTCACCGTCATTGACTGGTCCGCTGACTTGATAGCCAGCATTGGCAAGTCTTTGGACGTGCAGGGCATTGTGGGCTACGCATCCCACCCAGATGTGCTGGAACAGGCAGACGCCCGCAATGCTGACATGTTGATCGCCGCAACCCGGTCAGACGAAGTGAATATGATTGCTTGTCAAATTGCGCATTCTCTGTTTGGCGTCCAGACCAAGATTGCCCGCATTCGCACACAGGCTTATGTCGAACCTATGTGGAGCGACTTGTTCTCGCAAGACCACATGCCCATTGATGTCATCATCTCGCCAGAGCACGAAGTGGCGCGGGCCATCATCAGACGCCTGCAGGTGCCAGGCGCATTTGACGCCGTATCGTTTGCCGACGAGCAAGTGCAGTTTCTGGGACTGCACATTGAAGAAGACTGCCCGTTGATCGATACACCTCTGTCACAATTGACGGAACTGTTTCCCGATCTTTCCATTCGCGTTCTGGGTATTCGTCGCGGTGAAAGTACAATAGTGCCCACGGCTGCTGACCAATTGTTGGTTGGTGACGATGTCTATCTCGTGACCGATATTCAACACAGAGAACGCGTATTGTCGGCCTACGGCCATGAAGAAAGCGCTGCACGGCGCGTCATCCTGATCGGCGGCGGCAATGTCGGCCTGTTCGTTGCGCAAGAGCTAGAGCGCCAGGGTGGCAATATCAACATCAAAATTATCGAAGCCTCCCAAGACCGAGCCGAAGAAATAGCCGCACAGTTGGACAAAACGGTGGTGCTGTGCGGGGACGCGCTGGACGCCGATATTCTGCGTGAAGCCAGTGTATCGCAGGCAGATGCCGTAATTGCCGTTACCAATGATGACGAAGTTAATATTCTGGCGTCTCTGTTGGCCAAGCGAGAAGGCTGCAAGCGAGCCATAACACTGGTCAACAACAGCGTATACCGGCCACTGATGTCGTCGCTTGGTGTCGATGTGTATATCGATCCCCGAGCGACAACAGTTTCGACGATTCTGCATCATGTGCGGCGCGGGCGTATCCGCTCGCTGCACTCGCTGCCAGCCATGGAAGCAGAAGTGCTGGAAGTTGAGGCGCTTGAAACATCGCAGGTGGTTGGTAAATCTATTCGCGACCTCGATTTGCCGACGGGTATTTTGTTTGGCGCCTTGGTCAGAGAAGGAGAGGTACTCATGCCCAGAGGCGCGACCGTCATTCAAAAGGATGACCGGGTTGTCCTATTCGCACTCTTGGATCAAATCAAGAAAGTTGAGCAGTTGTTCTCCGTTCAGCTTGGTTACTTCTAGCTTTCGAGATCAGGTGGAACCATGCGCTATCGAGTTTGCCTCGTTAATGTTGCCTGGATTTTGGTTTATTGCGCCTTGGCAATGACGATCCCAGGGCTGGTTGCGCTGCTGCAGCTGGATCTGACCCACGCCATATATTTTGCGGTATCTGCCGTCATCACCGGCTTCATTGCCGGGGCGGCACTCTTTACATTACGGGGGACGAAGCAAAGCTCGGAACGGGGAGAATTAATCCTGACCCCCGTTTTAGCCTGGTTCATCGTACCCGTCTTTGCTGCGCTGCCATTCTTGCTCAGTGGCGCTGTACCGTCGTTTACAGACGCCTATTTCGAAGCTGCCTCGGGCATCACAACAACGGGTGCAACTATCCTGACCAATCTAGGTGATCTGTCGCCGTCTATTATTTTCTGGCGTGCATGGATGCAGTGGCTTGGTGGATTGGCTACCCTGGTCATGGTTATGTCGATGTTTGCCTATCTCGACCTTGGCGGCATGCAAGTGTCAACCAACCTGCTCAAACATGGGGAAGGCGAAACGATCATCGACCGTATTCGTGGCATCATTCGCACTTTGTGGATGTTGTATACGTTGCTGACACTGGTCTGCATGATCCTGCTGTGGTCTGCAGGCATGCCATTCTTCGACGGCATCTGTGTTGCCCTGTCGACGCTTTCAACCGGCGGATTTATGCCACGCGATGGCACCATGATCAGTTATGGAAAGCCGATGATCGAGGTTGTTTTGGTCCCTTTCATGTTGATCGGTGCAATCAATTTTTCGTTGCACTGGTCTTTTATGCAGGGCCGGTTTGGTGTGTATCGTCAGGAGCCCGAAGTGCGTCGACTTTTGGTCTACTCTGGCGTCGCGATCCTTCTACTGATTATTTTACTCAGCACAGGCTTGGGACAGGGGTCTGGCCTTCCAATTCTGCAAAGCATTCGATCTGGCGTGTTCACCGCCATTTCCATGATCAGCACCACCGGCTTTATTTCGGATGACGCGGCTATATTCCCACTGTCACCAGCCTTGTTGATTATGCCGTTGATTTTATTGGGTGGGACCACCGGGTCAACAAGTGGTGGCATCAAGATGCTGCGTCTGCAGGTCTTGTTCATGCATTCGCGTCGAGAATTTGCCCGTCTGGCGCACCCGCACGGGATCACCAGCACATCTTACCGTGGCCGTCGCCTAGATGATGACGTCATGACCGGCATATGGTCCTTCTTCATTCTGCTGATCCTCTCGATTTGCGGGTTGACCGTTCTACTGAGTGCCACAGGACTGTCCTTGCATTCATCCGTGGCGGCCGTCGTGGCGACCATTACCAACACAGGGCCTGCTGTTACATTGATCGACGCATCGCTGGACGGCTATCACGCCATCACAGACGCCGGGAAATTTATCCTGTCCGTATCGATGATTGCAGGTCGGCTTGAAATTCTGCCTCTTTTCGTCCTCTTGGCCCCAGGGTTTTGGCGGGCATGAGGCTCATTTCCAACCATTATTTTATTAATGGTCCCAGAAAACTCTTGAGGTTCCTGTAATTTGCGGTCAGCGTATACCGTTGGGGGAACTGGCAAAGGTCTGAGGGGGCCTTTGATCAGAAAACCATCGTAGCTATGGTAATTAATAAAAAAGGGAACACCCAATGTCTTCTGATAAGAATCAGAATGTCCAGGATGTCTTTCTAAATCACATCCGTAAGGAAAAATTAGCAGTTACAGTCTTTCTGATGAATGGGGTCAAGCTGCAGGGGGTTATCACCTGGTTTGACAATTTCTGTGTATTGTTACGACGTGACCGCCATTCACAACTGGTCTACAAGCACGCCATATCGACTATTATGCCGACTGAGCCCGTGCAATTATTTGAAGCCAATGAAACAGAAGAACCCGAAGACAGCAGCGACGACTAAAGACGAGGGTGCCCCACAGGGCGCCAACCTGTCAGCTGTGGCTGGTGACGTTCAAGAACCTAATGACCTGTTTGAACAGGTACAGGCCATCGAAATTGGCGCCCGTGCCCTGTTTATCCACCCCTATGTAAAACGCTCAAAAACCAGGCGGACACCAGATTCTTCCATGGAAGAGTTGTTGTCATTGGGTGATGCCATTGAACTGCAAGCTGTCCAGCACGAATTTTGCGCCCTGCCAAGCGTCAAGCCATCTACCTATCTGGGGCGCGGTAAAGTTCAAGAGATGGCCAGCATCGTCGAAAGATTGGATGTTGAAGTCGTCATCATGAATTGCGCCCTAAGCCCGATCCAGCAACGAAACCTGGAACGTGAATTACACACCAAAGTTATCGACCGCACCGCCCTGATTCTGGAAATTTTTGGCGCCAGGGCTCAAACGCGGGAAGGCGTAATGCAGGTTGAGTTGGCGCATTTGTCGTATCAGCGCGGTCGACTGGTGCGATCCTGGACCCATCTGGAACGCCAACGCGGTGGTGCCGGTTTTATGGGGGGCCCCGGCGAACGCCAGATCGAAGCCGACAGACGTGCATTGGATGAAAGCATTGGCCGCTTAACCAAACAGCTGAAAAAAGTCACCCGCACGCGTGAACTTCATCGCAAGGGCCGACAAAAAACGCCTTATCCAGTTGTTGCACTGGTTGGCTATACCAATGCCGGTAAATCCACGCTGTTCAACAGGCTCACCAAAGCCGATGTTTTTGCCGAGGATCAGCTGTTTGCCACGCTGGACCCAACCATGCGCGAAGTAACATTGGAGTCCGGCCGCCAGATCATTCTGTCCGATACGGTGGGTTTCATTTCCGACCTGCCCACCCATCTGGTCGCAGCCTTTCGCGCCACACTGGAAGAGGTGATCCAGGCAGACATCATTATCCATGTCCGTGATATTTCGCATATTGAGACAGCCGAGCAGCGCGAGGACGTATTGGAAATCTTGGATGACCTCGGTATCAAAGAATTTGACGATCATGAAATGATCGAAATTCACAACAAGATTGACCTGCTGGATCACGAAGTCGACAGCGAAATGGACACCGACAAACCCGAAGCAGCACCCATTCAGTTCTGTGCCATCGATGGCCGCGGCGAAGCTGCTTTGTTGCAGAGAATTGATGACATCCTGGCCGTTGGCTCTCATGACCTGCGTGTAAGGGTCCCCCACGACAAAGGAGAAGCCCTGAGCTGGTTGTACAGACACGGCGATGTGCTGGCGCGGGACGACAAACCAGAAGGCACCGAATTTCAGGTCAGGCTTACAGAGGCTGATCTGGGTAGAATGCAAAAAATGGATGACATTCAAATATTGTCGGTGTCCATTTCGCTGTCGACTTCGTGATCCAGCAGGTCAATCTTGTTGTGA
>PVMS01004676.1_pt1 | contig 16031 bp, 11 predicted proteins | sample 1853461 | NCBI WGS metagenome assembly PVMS01 (sample SAMN08582032, study PRJNA380276) | Marine sediment metagenome, whole genome shotgun sequencing project. | isolation source: ocean sediment barecode stripped | collected 2017 | reverse complement strand
TCAGCTGGAGAAACCGGGTAAAAGAGGACTTTCTTAAGAAAGAAGGGGTTAAACTTACCTACCTCCCTGTATTTCTTGAAGCGACCGTTAAAGCACTACGTGATTTTCCACAGATCAATGCCTCAGTTGATGGGGATAAGATCATTATTAAGAAAAGCATCAATCTTGGCATTGCAGTATCATTACCTGAAAATAATTTGATCGTGCCAAATATTAAAGATGCAGGAGCGCTGAACCTGACTGGTCTTACTAAAAAGATGAATGCCCTGGCATCTGCGGCTCGAAGCAATAGCTTAAACCCTGATGATATCAGCGGCGGGACATTTACGGTGACCAATTTTGGTTCCTTCCAAAACGACATTGGTACCCCCATTATTAATCAGCCTGAAGTGGCCATTCTGGCTATAGGAGCCATCAAAAAGAAACCAGCCGTGATTGAGACTGAGATGGGAGATATGATTGCCATCAGGCAGAAGATGTGGTTATCGCTCACCTACGATCACAGGATAATTGATGGTGCTCTGGGAGGCGCATTTCTAAAACGTTTGGGAGACTATATTGAATCTTTTGACCCTCAATCCGGCAATTTTAAACTCTAACCAACAATGTCAACAAATAAGAAATACAGTATAAAACATACAGATAAAGAGACCCTGACTAAATGGCTTAAACTGATGCTGGTCGGGAGAACTATTGATAACAAGGCGCCCAACTATCTTAAACAAGCCATTGGTTGGTCCTACCATGCTCCATTTGCTGGTCATGATGGCATTCAGCTTGCTATCGGACAAATCTTTGACCGTGAGAATGACCACCTGTTTCCCTATTACCGGGATATGCTTACTACACATTCTGCAGGCCTCACTGCCGAAGAACTGATACTTAATGGAATATCCAGGGATACAGATGTGGCAGGAGGAGGAAGGCACATGTCCAATCACTTTGCCAAACCGGAATGGAACATTCACAGTGTATCATCCTGTACCGGAAATCACACACTGCATGCTGTGGGCCTGGCCCGGGCAATGAAAAAATACAAGGTCCCCGGTGTGGCTATTAGCAGCCAGGGAGAATCCTCAGTTTCCGAAGGGTATGTTTATGAAGCCATCAATGGTGCCAGCACTGAAAAACTTCCGGTTATTTTTGTGTTTCAGGATAACGGATATGGAATCTCAGTTCCCAAGGCAGATCAGACTGCTAACCGAAAAGTAGCCAATAACTTTACTGGATTCAAAAACCTGGAAATCTTTCACTGCAATGGCAAAGATGTATTCGATAGTATGAATACCATGACCGCTGCCAAAGCCTATGTGGCCGAACATGAGCACCCGGTCATTGTACATGCAAACTGTGTCAGAATCCACTCCCACTCTAATTCTGACAGACACGATCTCTACCGGGACGACTATGAGTTGAATTATGTCAATGAATATGATCCACTGGCTAAATTCAGGCGCTTGCTACTAAGGTATGATCGGTTTACAGAAGCTGAACTGGAAGCTATTGAGGCTGAGGCCAGAGAGGAGGTAAAAACTGCCCATAAGCTTGGGCTTAACGCTCCCCAACCAAAGCCCGAATCGATCCATGACTTTGTAATTCCCGAACCTTATGTAAGTGACAAATATCCAGAGGGTCTCCATAGCTACGAAGGAGAGCCCAAAAAACTGATTGAAGGATTGAATGAGACGCTTAAAGCAGAATTTCGTCATAATCCTGATACCTTTATTTGGGGACAGGATGTGGCCTTCAAGGAAAAGGGAGGGATTTTCAATGTGACCAAGGGAATGCAGCAGGAATTTGGTAAGGAACGCGTCTTCAATGGCCCCATCGCAGAAGACTTTATCATGGGGACTGCCAATGGAATGAGCCGATTTAATGACAAATTACGCATTGTAATTGAAGGGGCTGAATTTGCCGACTATTTCTGGCCCGCCATGGAACAGTTTGTTGAGACCACACATGAGTACTGGCGTACAAAAGGTCAGTTTTCTCCCAATATAACTGTTCGGCTGGCATCGGGAGGGTATATAGGTGGTGGGCTCTATCATTCTCAGACCATTGAGGGATCCCTGACTCCTTTCCCGGGAACCAGGGTAGTTTACCCATCATATGCAGATGATGCAGCCGGCTTGCTTCGCACCAGCATGCGTTCAAGAGGAATGACGCTGTTCCTGGAACCCAAGGCACTCTATAATTCCCCCAAGGTGGCTTCATCCATTCCGGATGACTTCGAGGTGCCTTTTGGCGTAGCCCGGTTAAGAAAGGAAGGAACTGATATGAGCATTATCACCTATGGTAATACCACTCCCCTGTGTGTAGAACTTGCAGACCAGTTTTTGAAGGATGGTATTGCAAGTTTAGAAGTACTTGACCTTCGTTCTCTTAGTCCACTCGACAACGAAGCGATCATGGCTACTGTAAAGAAAACAGGAAAAATTCTTGTGGTACATGAAGATAAGGTGTTTGGTGGTTTCGGGGGAGAGATAGCTGCACTGATTAATGAAATGGCCTTTGAGCATCTGGATGCTCCCGTTAAAAGAGTGGGATCCACCTTTACGCCTGTTGGATTTAACAGGATCCTGGAAGCAGCGGTGCTTCCAGACCTGGCGAGAATTGAAAATGCAGCCATAGCACTTTTAAACTATTAATTTTTAAGATCCTAGCAATGACTAAAACCGCCATTATATACAGTTATAATACCAAGAAGACCAGTAAGGTTGCCGCCCTCATTCAGGAGGCATTTAGCAAGGATACCATTGAAATGGTGAATGCAGAAGAGCTTACTGAAGAGCTCTTTCTATCCTTTGACCATATCATTATGGGAGTGGCCACCTGGTTCGATGGCGAATTACCCAACTTCTGGGATGAATTTGTACCTGCCCTGGAAGACCTGGATCTGACAGGTAAAAAGATCGCGCTGTTTGGACTGGGAGATCAGAAGGGATATCCTGAAAATTGCCTGGATGGTGTTGGAATCATGGGTGAGATCCTTGAGGAGCAAGGTGCCACTCTGGTAGGATTCACCTCTTCAGAGGGGTATGAATTCGAGAGTTCGAGGGCTCTGCGTAATGACCAGTTCATGGGTTTGGCCATCGACTACGAAAACCAGGAATCCATGAACAAGGAGCGGGTTGCTGCATGGATAGATCAGCTGAAAAAAGAGTTCGTCTGATACGATTCCGTGAATTTTACCCATGTTGGATAGCATGTTTTAGCATTAATTTTACTTCTTTTGTGCTTTACGAATGCTAACTATAAATATGTAGAGCCATGGCGAAAGACCGCGTTTATATCTTTGATACCACATTACGAGACGGGGAACAGGTTCCCGGCTGTCAGTTGAATACCATTGAAAAAATTGAGGTAGCCAAAGCCCTTGAGGAACTCGGAGTGGATGTGATTGAGGCAGGATTTCCCATTTCAAGTCCGGGCGACTTCAACTCGGTGATTGAGATTTCCAAAGCTGTTTCCGAACCGGTAATCTGTGCACTAACACGTGCAGTAAAAAAAGATATCGAGGTAGCTGCCGAATCATTGAAATTTGCCAAACACCCCAGGATCCATACGGGTATAGGCACATCCTATTATCATATTTATCATAAACTGAACAGTAATCCTGAAGAGATTATTAAACGGGGAGCTGAAGCCGTCAGGTACGCCAAGTCTTTTGTGGAAGATGTGGAATTCTATGCAGAAGATGCAGGAAGATCTGAGAATAAATATCTTGCGCAGGTAGTGGAAGCCATGATTGACGCAGGAGCTACAGTGATCAATATCCCGGATACAACAGGTTATACACTGCCTGATGAGTATGGGAAAAAAATTAAATATCTGACAGATCATGTGAGCAATATCGACAAGGCCATCCTTTCCACGCATTGCCACAATGACCTGGGAATGGCCACAGCCAACACCATGAGTGGTATTATTAACGGAGCCAGACAGGTTGAAGTAACCATAAATGGAATAGGGGAGCGTGCAGGTAATACTTCCCTGGAAGAGGTTGTGATGATTATGAAGAGCCGGAAACACCTGAACCTGGTGTCCAATATCAATACCCGAAAAATTTATAGTACCAGCAGACTGGTGTCCACACTGATGCGAATGCCGGTACAGCCCAATAAGGCCATTGTTGGAAGAAATGCCTTTGCTCACTCCTCCGGAATTCACCAGGATGGCGTATTGAAAAGGAGGGAGAATTACGAGATTATCAATCCCAAAACAGTGGGAATCCAGGAATCTTCCATTTTGCTTACGGCTAGAAGCGGGAGGGCTGCATTGAAACACAGGCTTGGAAAGCTGGGCTATACATTCAGCAAGAGCTCCCTGGATAAGATTTATGAAGAATTTCTGGTACTTGCCGACTCCAAAAAGGAGATAGTCGATGAAGATCTGAAAGTGCTGGCAGGATCGAAGGACAGGGATATCAAACGAAACCTGCATCTGGATAAATTGCAGGTGCTCTGTGGTAAGGGCACTGCACCGGTAGCAACAGTCTCTATCATCTGGGAAGGGGTAACTCACTCGGCAACTTCTGAAGGAAACGGTCCTGTGGATGCCTCCATCAATGCGGTAAAAATGATCCTGAACAAAAAGGTGCGGATCGAAGAGTTCCTGATCCAGGCCATAACCAGAGGAAGCGATGATATGGGGAAGGTCCATATGCAGGTTGAATACAGATCTGTGCTCTATTATGGATTCTCTGGTTCCACCGATATTGTCACAGCATCAGTTGAAGCATTTATTGATGCCATGAGTCAAATTGTTTAACAGGGCAGTCGCACTTTTTACTATTTTTACAGCAGATATCGGATCGATGTATTACATTGCTCCGATGTCTGTTTTTTTATTTAACAAGATATAATACTCCTCTGCATGACATGCTGAGAACATGCATTCTACTACTCGCATTTATTACATTGATTTCTCTGGAAGCATATGGCAAGGAGACTATTAATGGCTATGTACGTGATGCAGCAACAGGTGAGGCACTTATCGGAGTCAATGTAATTATTAAGGAACTCGGTACAGGAACCGCAACCAACGTGTACGGGTATTATGCACTATCTCTTGAACCCGGTAGCTACACCCTTATTTTCTCCTATGTGGGCTATGCCAGAGTTACCCGGAGTATTAGCCTTCATGAAAGAATGGTGCTCAATATGGAACTGAGCGAGTCACTGCAAGAACTGGAAGAGGTGACCATTTCATCCACACAAAGCAATTCTAACATTACCCAGCTTGAAACCGGGAGTTCCACTTTATCCATTCAATCTATTCGGAAAATCCCGGCATTTATGGGCGAGGTGGATGTGATAAAAGCTATCCAGTTGCTGCCAGGTGTTCAGGTGACCAGCGAGGGCTCATCGGGATTCAGTGTCCGTGGAGGAGGGCGTGACCAGAATATGATTCTTCTTGACGAGGCAGCAATATATAATGCCAGTCACCTGATGGGTTTCTTCTCCATATTTAACAATGAGGCCATCAAAGATGTGAAGCTCTACAAGGGTGATATCCCTGCCAGTTCGGGTGGCAGACTGGCATCGCTTCTGGATGTCCGCATGAAGGAAGGGAACAGTAAACAATTTCATGCCAGTGGTGGCATAGGGACCATTGCAAGTCGCCTTACCCTTGAGGGGCCTATTGTGCAGGATAAGGTTTCATTCATACTTTCTGGAAGAAGAACCTATGCTGATTTGTTCCTGCTCTTCTCGAAAGATGACGCTATTCGAAACACAAGTCTCTATTTCTATGACCTTAACGTGAAGGTGGACTACCGAATCAATGATAAAAACAGAATCTACCTGTCGGGGTATTCAGGTAAGGATACCTATGCCAATAAAGAGTATGCCGGGATGGGTTTTGGAAACCGCACCCTTACGCTGGGCTGGAATCATATTTTCAACAATAGCCTGTTCAGTGACTTCACCCTGATTAATTCGCATTATTTCTATGACCTGGGAACTCCTGAAGATGCAGAAGAGTATTTTAACTGGAAATCCAATCTGGACGACTATGGAATGAAAGCTGATTTTTCCTGGTATCCGTCCCCTGAACACACCTTCCGTTTCGGAGCATCAACGTACTATCATATGATCAACCCCGGTGAAATCACCGCAGTCAGCACAGGAGGTATTAATCAAAGTCTTGTACTGAGTATTAATTACGCGCTTGAAAGCGGAGTTTATTTTTCCGGAGAATCAAATCTGGGGGAGAAATTTGCTTTGCGTTACGGGCTTCGCTACTCCATGTTCAACAATATTGGTCCTGCTACCATTCCTGTTTTTGATGAGGACCATCAGCTGATTGATACTACGCACTATGAGTCGGGCGACTTTTTCAATTTCTATAGTGGACTTGAACCAAGAATGGCGGCAAATTATATGCTCAGCGATCAGCATTCGGTAAAAGCAAGCTACTCCCGTACCCGCCAGTATCTGCAGCTGGCCAGTAATTCAGCTGCGGGGACTCCCCTTGAGATATGGTTTCCCGCCTCCCCTAATATTGAGCCTCAAATCTCCGATCAGGTATCCGTAGGCTATTTCAGAAACTTCCTGGGAAATAAATTGCAGTCTTCTGTTGAACTCTATTATAAGAAGATGAATAATTCCATCGACTTCAGGGACCATGCCCAGTTATTCCTGAACCCGAGGCTGGATGGGGAAATCAGGATAGGTGAAGCCACATCCTATGGAGCAGAATTTTTTGTGAATTATTCAAGTGGTGGCTTTTCAGGATGGATCAGCTATACACTATCAAAAACCTTGAGGACTTTTGCGGAAATTAATGATGGAAATTCCTATCCGGCCCCCTATGATAGACCACATGACCTTGCATTCGTACTCAGCTACGATATTACACAAAGGATTGGCCTGGCTGTTAATTGGATCTACAGTACCGGTCTGCCCTTTACTCTACCTTCAGGCAGATATGAGGTGATGAACAATATCCTCCCCCTGTATACAGGAAGAAACGAATACAGGCTCCCCGACTATCACCGTCTGGATCTCTCTATTACACTAAGAGGCAAAGATAAGCCGGGAAAAAGATGGAGAGGGGAGTGGAATCTATCCTTCTACAATGCATATGCAAGGAAAAATGTATGGACCCTTAATTTTGTCCCGGACGAAGCAGAACCCGATGTGACACATGCCGAAATGACTTACCTTTTCACCATTGTCCCTGCCATTACCTATAATTTTAAGTTCTGATGAGCTTAAGATTTAAATATCATGCTTGTGTTCTCATGCTTACAGCCATGTTCCTTGCCACAGCATGTACGGAAAAGATCGATATCGATCTTGATTCCACCTACGCGAGACTGGTTGTGGAGGGTGCGGTTACCAGTGATTCGGTCCATCATTATGTTCTGCTCACAATAACAAGTGATTACTTTTCAAACAGACCCGCTCCCCGGATTCAGGATGCATTAGTTGAAATTGCATTTGAGAATGAGTCCATGCAGTTAATAGAAAACGAATCAATCCCCGGCCGCTATGAAACACCCCATGCCTTCCGGGGAACAATTGGCACCACCTATAGTCTTCATATCAGTCAGCTGGATGTGAACCAGGATGGGGAGGAAGAGAGCTACCATGCCTCCAGTACAATGCTGGGCGGGTCTGAGCTCGAAAAAATTGAATTAAAGCACTATCCAACTCCTGTAGTATCAGGATACACCGTCTTTATGTATTTATATCATCCCGCAGAAATAAGGGACTGGTTTGGATTTAAGCTGTCAAAAAATAGTGATTTGCTCACCGACTCCCTCTATAAATACCAGGTTCTTTCGGATGAGATTTTCGACAGTGGCTATTTCCCTGGACTGCCGGTTGGATTTCTAAGCGATGATGATCCCCGAACAGCGTTACATCCAGGTGATACCGTTACCTTTGAACTCAACTGTATTGAGGAGGCTTACTATAATTTTATAAGTGAAGCTCAGCTGGAACTAGCCGGAAACTTCCCCCTCTTCTCAGGGCCTCCCTCAAATATTGTTTCCAATATAGACAATGGGGCTCTGGGTACATTTTCGGCTTACTCCATACAACGTTTCTCTGTTATTATGGAATAATTCTCCCATAGAAAAGGGGCTGCCTCACTGGAGACAGCCCCTGCTAATTGAATCCTGTATGCTTACTTAGTAAAGTCCCAGCTGACGCTTGTTTTTGACTACAATCTCCGGGGAACCGTCGAAGGTGGTAATCAGTCCGGTTATGGTAACATGTTCGCCCAGGAAGTACTTTTCCGGTCTCCAGTTGAATTTGCGAGCCACATGTCCCGGAACAACCACGGTGAACTGCTGGTAGGGAAAGTCCCCACCGAAGAAGAGTAGAAAATCGTCGGTCTCGTTATTATACCAGGTAGCATAAACCCTTCCGTACACCATGGCCACCTCACCCAGATTGTACTTGGCATCGAAGACAGAGATGCTATGAATCCTGTGACCGTAGCTGTAGTTCCAGCGGTAATCGGGATACCACCTGTGATAGTCACGGTACATATTCCGGTTCCAGTAGATATTTCCATAGCTAGGGTAGTAGAGTACACGATAGCTGTTTACGTAGGTATTATGGTGATAGTGAAACTTAACCTTTCTGGTGGGGTAGGCATAGTGATAGTGATTGCCCCCATAATAGTTCCTGTTGTCGTAATAGTTTTTCTTCTTAACAGGTGCATTATACCGCGCCTCTTTTGTGACCATGTTATTTGGCTTGCGATAGGTAGAGCGCGGATTTTTAGTTGTGGTCATACTCACAGGTTTGCGAATCTGCTGTACCTGCTTATTGGTTCCATTCTGCTTGCGCACCTCCTGCCTGGGCTCTTTATATCCATTCTGGTTGCGCACCTGATTTCCATTGTTATTATTTGCATTCTGGTGACGCACATACTGCCGCCCGTTATTGTTTGGCTCAGTCTTGTTAGATTTCACTTGCTGCTTGCGTACCTGCTGCCCATTATTAGTTCGTGCTGGCTGCTTATAATTTGCAGACTGCTTACGGACCTGCTGGGTCTGTACTTTCCTGGCAGGCTGGGTACTTTTCGCCTTCTGTGTTTTGCTTTCCTTTTTATATGTGCTTGTGGTCCTGGCCCGCTCCTTTTTTTCCTGGTTTGCGGGACGTCGTGCTGATTGCGCCTGTATGCTTGCAGTTGCAAAAATCAGTGTGACCAGCATAATGCTTATATATTGTTTTGCTTTCATGATTTCCCGGTTTTAATGTTATACATCTTTGCCTACTAAAGTTCAAAATCAGTGCCAAAAACATTAAGTGTAGACAATACGCCTGATGAAATTCAAGGATAGAAAGCTGTGATTCAGCCAAATAGCTTATAAAAGAAAATCCCGGCTCTTTTTGGAGCCGGGATCCTCTTTTACAGATTCAGTTTTAGGGTTAGTGACTATACTATGGTAGTCTGTAACAGTTCTGTGCAAGCAAATATAGAGCTTATATTTTAAAATCCAAATCTTTACAGATCCATATCAATCTTTAGTGAATCGAGGCTCAGCCTTACTTTTTCCAGGTCCAGGTGGATATCTTCCTTGATTTCATCCCAATCAATTTCATTCATCGAAATTTCGATTTCTCTTTTTACCTCCTCCATATCAAGTTTCATCTCAGCGAAGCTTTCTTGCATTTCTGCCCTGACCTCCTCCCAGTCAATCTCCTCGATCTCTTTCAGAGCCTCCAGGTGAGCTTCTTCAATTTCAACCTTCATGGCTTCCCAGTCAATCTCCTCAATCTCTTCCAGAGCCTCCAGTTGAGCTTCTTCAATCTCCACCTTCATGGTTTCCCAGTCAATCTCCTCTATTTCTTTCAGAGCCTCCTGATGTGCAGCTTCCATCTCCTCCTTTATCTCTTCCCATTCATGCTCTTCAATCTCCTCAAGCTCTGCATGATGATTATTTTCAGGAATGGTATCAGGAACTACAATCTCAGGCGGATCACTAACTTCTGCGATTTTATCGCCATGCGATTTGTCAATTGAAAAGAATCCTGGTTCAGCACTGAATCCACTAACAGTCAGCAAGAGTATAATGCTTCCGGCAAGCAGGGTGAGCGATAGAACTTTGTCACGCATATTTGTTCTCATGGTATTATAGTTTAATATTCGTTTAATCCGGGCATAAAAGTGATGTTTCCTTGATCCGACTGCCCCCGGTGCCAATCGGGTAAACTTTTGTTGTTCTGCTATATGAATCAGAGCCTTTGCATAATTTGCGGGATTACCTGTTGCTCGAAGCACCCCGTCGTCGCAACAGTGCTCACGTTCGCTTCGTATAAGTTCCGATATAATCCACACGACTGGATGATAAAAGAGTACTCCTTCGATAAAAAGTTGCATGATATTGACCAGATAATCTCCCCTTTTCAAATGATAGAGTTCATGCATTAAAATGGTTTCGATCTGACTGACCGGGAGCATGGTGATCATCCCTGCCGGGACAATAACCGCAGGCTTTAGATATCCTGCAATCATTGGACCACTAGCCCGGGCTGATTCAAGAAACCTTACGGTACGCTTAATTCCCAGGGAAGTACTAATTTGTAAAAACCTTTGCTGCCATTCCGGATCCAATTGTGTTCCACTGCTTTGCAATCTCCTGACATATGCCAGTGATGCCGTTGAACGGAGTAACATAAACAGTGCACCTGCAAAATAGATGTAAGCGCACAGGGAAAATATAAGGCTGGTATTCAATACTACATTACCATTGCTATTCGTAAATAGACTCGCCGAAGCAAAGGGGAATGCCTCGGGAGAGCGGAGTGCAAGCTGCAAAGGCGATACAGGGTCGTATAGTATCAGAAAAGTCGCTATGACGGATATAAACAGTAGAATTAATGCGGAAACAGAGATGCCATAACGCAATCCGGACGATCTCACAGGAATATAGGACATGACCAGACGGAGCAAGGCAAGTATCATTAGACCGATCCATAAACTATGAATTATAGTTTTGCCAAGTGCCAGCATCCACATCCCGCTTATCTCGAAAAGTCCCATCTTATTTCTCCTCCATTTTTTGAATGATGGCTTTGAGTTCCGATAATTCTTCATCGGAAACGTTCTGGTTTCCCAGAGCTTGCAATACAAGTTTTGATCTATCGCCCATAAAAACGGTTTTTAAGATATGATCAAGTATATTCGATTGCACAGAAGCTGGCTGAAGGGCAGGGGCATAGACATGTGAGCGAATTGAGGTATCACGTGTTAGCATGCCTTTTTCAGTCATAATTTGCATCATCTTCAGCGAAGTTGTATAACCAACTCGTCTTTGTTTATTGAGTTGCTCATTCAAAGCTCGTACTGTCAGAGGACCATGTTCCCAGAGTAGCTGAAGGATCTCCAGTTCACTTTCTGTAGGTTTCATAGTTTATACGAAATGTTTCGTAGCAAATGTATACGAAATGTTTCGTAATTACAATTTTCGATATCCCAAGACCTGTATTTTAAAGATTCTTAACATTTAAAGGGAGGGCATTGCAGATTTAAAAATAATAGCTTCATAGGTATAAACTTCAGCTGTCTTCCATCCATCCCAGGCGATGCCTGCCTTATACCTGGCACAGTTACCAAGGAATTCCTCTACCGTCCAATCCTGCGTTACAGCTACCTGTGGAAGAAGAGTCCCCCTTTTAGAACCATGTTCCATATAGATTCCATGCCTTCCTATAATAATTTCTGAAGGATCGCTTATCCTTTGTCTGGGAGTCAGAATACTAATCTCCAGTTCGAGTTTAGCAAGCTCACTGGCCAGGATAGAACTAAACCTTGAATCATTCGTAGCCGCAGAAACTGCCATGTTCATTACATTCTTGTAGAGGGGTGTTTCTTCGGAAAAAGTCCCAATGCATCCCCGCAATTTCTGATCAATGTAGAGGGATACAAATGCACCACATCCACATTGCAGGGCTGCTGTCAGGTCCGGCCTGGCTTTGGAAGGATGGGGTGGAGGAGCGATCTTTTCAGCTATGGCAATTCCTGCCAGTTCAAGCAGCGTCTTTTTATGTGATCCTGTAATTCTCATGAATAAGCAATAAGAGAGATGTAATCCACTACTTCTGGAGAGGAAGATACCTCACCGGAGTGGCCCCGGGCCAGTATGTCTATATGATAATCTGTTGACTGTGAGCTGGCATACTCCATAAGCGACATAATTGGACCATATCCACATACCGATACTCGTTTATCTATTACTGCCCGTTCAACGCCCTGAGCATTTCGCTCAAATATTTTATCAAGGATTACCTGGTCCAATTCAGCGCCCTCGGAGGGGGGGAGAAAATGAGAAAAGTCGCATGAAGCAATAAGCATAATCTTCCTTCCCGTTTTTTCCTGAGCTGCACGAATTCGCTCCGCAACATGCACTGCATTTTTATGTGTCTGCTCCATCATGCATACAGGAACAATTGAAAAGGGATGCTCCGAAAAAAAATATTGAATAAAGGGTATTATGACCTCAGCCGAGTGCTCCCTTGCATGTGCTCTAGAGTCAAATGGAAGTTCCATGGCACTGGCCAGCTCGGTATCTACGGGTACCTCACCAATGGAATTGCTCCATAACTCAGCATTATCGATGGCTAGGGGAGCACCATGGCCTGAGTGGTTAGGGTGGACAATTACAAAGGTGTCGGGGACCAGATTGTGTCTTTTTATTACCTGGAAGAAGGGAATGGTCTGGTAACCTGAATAGATATGTCCTGCATGAGGAAGTACTGCACCAAAGACTTTGTCGGGCGACAGGTCTGGCTCGGGGTACCTCCCGCTTTGTTCAATATCCATAATCTGATCAAAGATCCTGCTTTTTGTAGAAGGATAGAAACGTCCTTCTACCGCTGCGCTACGTGTTCTCATACTACTTTTCAATTAAAGACTCCATAAATTTCCTTATTACAGTTGCTGCACGAACCTGCTGCTCCAATGCCCTTCACGCTTGCGTTATATAGAAATCTTTCTATCAACAGATTTCCACATGCAGGACAGTAGGAGTGGTTATCAAGCTGGGGTGTATTTCCCGGATATACATAGTCGATTCGCTCCCTGGCCATTTCTATAAATCGTTTTATCGTGGCTAGTGGGGTAGGTGGTTTATCCATTTTGAAATAGGGGAAATACCTGCTGACATGCAGTACCGCACTTTTCCCACAATGGTCTGCTATCCAGCAAATCATCTCCTTCCATTCCTTATCATTATCATTGTGATCCGGTATAATCAGGAAGGTGAGCTCCATGTGCTTCCCAGATTTGGCAATGTTGCGGATGGTTTCAAGCACCGGAGCCAGGCTGGCCCCTGAACGTTTTTTATAGAATAATTCCCGGAATGATTTTAAATCCACATTAAAGGCGTCTATATAGGGAATAAGATCCTCCAGTGGGGCTGGATTAATATACCCGTTGGTAACCACAACATTACTCAGATTTTGCTCTTTGATCAGGGCAGCGCATCTGATCATGTATTCATAATAGACAGTGGGTTCATTGTAAGTATAAGCCAGACCAATATTATTTCTGTGCATGACGGCTTTGCTTGTAATATCCTCTGGATCCCTGGAAGAGTGACGGGAAAGAATTTTTTGATCAATCTGGCTAATATTACAATTCTGACAAAAGTCGCAGCTCAGGTTGCAGCCAAAACTTCCAATTGAAAGTATGGAATGACCTGGAAAAAAATGATAAAGGGGTTTCTTCTCAATGGGATCAGAGGAGATGCCGGAGAGTATTCCGTAACTTTCTGTAAACAGCTTTCCGTCCCTGTTAATGCGGGTTTTACATTTACCGTACTGCAAAGGTTTAACTGTGCATCTGTGTGGGCAAAGAAGGCACTGCACCTCCTGTTTCTCAAGTTGCTTGAAGAATAAAGCTTCCTGCATGAGATAAAGTTACAACGAAAAAGCGATGAATCCCACCTAAAACAAAATGGAGCGCATATGGTTATTATGAAAGGTATATTTGTTTTTGATCCATGAGGAAGTACACTTTTATTATATTGACCATGCTCGTATTATCGTCGGGCTTATTAGGAAACAGCGGTATGAAAGATAACTACGAAATTGCAACTTTTGGTGGTGGATGCTTCTGGTGTGTGGAAGCAATTTTTGAGCGTGTCTCTGGTGTGCAGCAGGTAGAATCCGGGTATTCCGGTGGCCATGTCAGCAATCCCGATTATAAAATGGTTACCTCGGGTACTACCGGGCATGCGGAGGTGGTACAGATCACTTTTGATCCGGAAGTAGTCTCTTACCTGGAATTGTTGGAGATCTTTTTTAGTACGCACGATCCTACTACACTAAACCGCCAGGGTGCAGATGTGGGCACCCAGTATCGATCCATTGTATTGTATCACAATGAGGTGCAGAATAATCTTACCCGGGAGATCATACAAAAGCTGGATTCTGAAGGAATCTGGAGCAATCCCATTGTAACTACCGTAGAACCTTTTGAGCAGTTCTACAATGCAGAAGCCTACCACCAGGAATATTATGAAAACAATCCCAATCAGGGTTATTGCCGACTGGTGATCAATCCCAAAGTGGAGAAATTTGAGAAAGTCTTTAAGGAGAAGTTGAATAGGAGGATCTGTTTCTGTAGCTGGAAGACTGACAATGAATGTGGAGCCATTGCCCGGTTCACTCTCCACACTGATGCTACCCTGGTTCCGATCCAAAAATTCCTTGCATATTACGAGTCCGAGTCCCGATCCGGACTCTCCTGTAGTACCCGGTGTAGAGACCACTTCGTTGGCAGTAAAAAGCTTTGCCTGGATCTCTGGCTGAATTCCGATTCCATCATCTGAAACCATAATATTGCAGTCATTTTCAGTGGATTCAGAGGTGATCCTGATTTTACTACCGGGAAAACTGAACTTGATGGCGTTGGCAATCAGGTTGCGGAATACCGTATACATCATGGCCTTATCAGCAAAAACCACACAGGAGCTGTCAATCTTCACAAGGCAGTCTACCTTTTTATGGTCCAGGTTGGCCTTCATCTCACTGACACATTCAAGCAGAAAGCCTTTCACCTTAATGGTCTCCGGCTCATATTTTACAGCTTTCATTTGCGATCTTGCCCAGATCAGCAGGTTTTCAAGCAGGCTCTGAATCCTTTGGGTTCCCTGAAGAATCTGCAAAAGATACTCTTTTTGTGTATCCACCGGAAAATCCTCAAAATTATCATACAGAAGTTCTGAAAAGCCGGTCACCGCGGCCACAGGATTTCTCAGATCATGCGCCACTACGGAAAAAATCCTGTCTTTGGATTTATTCAATTTCTGGAGTTCGTTTTCGGATTCACTCAGCTTCTGAAGGGCATTTGATATCTGCAGGTTACGCTCTGCAAGCATCTGGTTGGTAAGCTTTTTTGACCTGAGGTTAACAGCTATAATGATCGCCAATGCCACAATGACCACAATAAAAATGATAAACAGCTTGTTGAGCATTTTCTGTAACTGCGATTCAGATTGCAGTTGCAGAATCTCTTTTTCATTGATCTCCTGCTCGTACCTGCTTCTGAGTTGCATGATCCGCTCAGTCTGGTTTTCATTGAAGAGCGATTTATAAAGCGTATCATACCGCACCATCCAGTTATAGGCAGAAGCATAAGACCCGGGTTTCGCATGCAACGTAGCAAGCTCCTCGTATGTATCAAGCTCCAGCGAAGGGAATTCACGCTGCTGCGCTATTCGCAAAGCCCTATGCAGGTAGAACAGTGCAACAGAGTCCTGGTTTCCCATCTCACCATATACCGATCCAAGGTTCATGTAGACATAGCCTTCAGTCTGCTGATCATCTGCACTGAGGGCCAGGCTGAGACCTTTTCTAAAATAGTTCAGAGCCAGTTGCTTATTACCCATTTCAGAGTAGGCAAGGGCTGTATTATTGTAAACACCTGACAGGATATAATACTCCACGGTCGAAGCAATAGAATCAGGATGAAGGTGATCCATCACCTCCTGATAATAGACAAGAGCTGTATCGTAGAATTCTCTTTCATAATAAATCGTGCCAATGTTACCTAATGCTCCATAC
>PVMS01170384.1_pt1 | contig 16035 bp, 18 predicted proteins | sample 1853461 | NCBI WGS metagenome assembly PVMS01 (sample SAMN08582032, study PRJNA380276) | Marine sediment metagenome, whole genome shotgun sequencing project. | isolation source: ocean sediment barecode stripped | collected 2017 | reverse complement strand
TTATTTTGTGGTGGAATTTGCAAATAATAGCCCTGATCCTTTAGGTTAGCGACCACTTGTCTAGCATCTGCAACTGCCAGTTTTCGATCATCTATAAGATCAAACTCCAATGTAAATTTAGGTCGCCTAGAAGCTCCAGTAATTTCTTAGGGATTTTTGTGAAATCATCTTTTTGATCTAAGTAGATATAGGTATCTACTTTCTTTGAACTTTTATACACAAAACATTTCATCACACACAATACCCGCTTAATACAGCCTATAGAAACACAAAGGTGTTAATTGGGCCAGTATGAATTAAACATATCAGGCTAAAGTTATTTAATTTTATACTGGGCTTATTATTCAGATGGCGGGGGAACGTTATTAGTATACTGTCCTGCTTGAATTTCTTGTTCAGGGGGAGCTAGTTTGTCCTCAAGGGGAGCTAATTTATCCGCTACAGCGTTATCAATACCATCATCCGTCACTGGCACAACAAGCTCTTGCTTCGCCATTACAGGAGGGGGTGGAGCCGCACCTGGATCTACCAATATAAATATAGACTTAATCTTCTCAAAATTATGTTCGAAAGAAACCATACCACCACTTGTTTGCTCTTCTAGTGAAATCGAATCTTCTGAGCTTGCAATCAAGCGACCACGTATATTTGATCCATCAACAAATATTATCTCAACATTAGATCCTACAGAAAAATCTACATCGGCAACATCGAGCAAGGCCTTGTGGATTTTCGAACGTTGAGAGCCTTTTACGGTCTTATCTGCTTGTGGGGCTAATGCTTCAATGTCTTCATTTGAAAATCTATCTTTATCAGTGCTTAGAATAGGGTCATATTCAACTCCATCTTCGAGAACAATCTTAGCAGCAGCATCTTCGTTGGATAGTGGTTCAGAGGAGGGAGATGCACTCGGCAGACTATTTACAATTTCTTGATTACTTAAGCTTAAGCCTGGGATAATAATTTGTGCACCTCTGCCATAGATGCCAGCGCCCATCATCACCAGACCCACCAAACTTATTGCGAAGCCATTACGCGCTTGGGCCTTATGCCACTTAACAAAGGAATAAATTGGACCAAATACGGGCACCAACAACAAAACCAGCAAACCCCATAAAAAGCTCTCGGAGAATGCGTCCAGTAACACCATGATCATGCCGACCAGGATTAGCAATAGCGCAAGTATTAAAACGATTTGGGCTAACATATTGTAGATATAGAAATAGTTGGATCTGCCACTAGCCTAAGTACGTGTCTGCCTTCAAGCAGGCTTCCAATTCTTGTAATACTAACTCTTTAGTTTTAGTGGACACATTCATTTGATCAAGCTTCTTCAACCAGACTTGAGGCATTTTTGAGGCATAAATATGCACATAAGATAGTACTTCTTCGATGGAATCACCAGGCTCTTCCTCGCATATTTGATAAGCTCCATCGGCTGTAAGCTCAATGTTGACCGTATTAGTATCCCCAAATAGGTTGTGTAAATCGCCTAGTATCTCTTGGTAGGCCCCTACCAAAAACAGACCCAAAACATAATCTTGCCCTGGAAAGAACTGATGTAACGATAGGTAAGATTTAATGGAGCCACCTTCCACATAACGATCGATTTGTCCATCTGAATCACAGGTTAAGTCATGCAAGCGTACTTTATGCTGCGGAATAGCATTTAACTGATGTAACGGTAATATCGGAAATATTTGCTTCAAGCCCCAAATATCAGGCGTCGATTGAAATAAGGAAAAATTACAAAAGTATTTTTCAATAAACTTTTCTTCAAGCTCACACTTGCAATCTTCTGAAAGACTATCTTTATATTTCCATAGCCGTTTACATATGCTATTAGCTATTTTTTCTGCTTGCGCTTTATCCTCTAATAAAAGTTTACCTTTACAAAAGTCTTTCTCTATCTCTAGCGTAAGTTGCATAAGTTTGGCATAGCTTTTTGAGCCATCAAAATTCTTATCTACATCTTCACTTTCTGCAGAAATATATTCATTCAACTCGGTAAGCAATTTTAACTTTTGGTTATATGTCAACAGCTTCTCATCATGACCACATTCATAATCTCGCTGATACTCAGCATTAATTACATCGGTTAGTAATACCGCATGATAAGCCGTCATGATGCGCCCATTTTCACAAACGATCGTGGGCGCCCGCATGCCTTCTAGCTGGCATACAGAATTTACAACATCAATAATGGTATTCGCATAATCACTAATGGAATAGCTCTTCGAAAAGTAGGAGGTTGAATTACTGCCTTCGTAATCTACCGCCAAACCACCGCCAACATTTAGTTTGGTAAATTCAACGCCAAGCTTTGTGAGTCCTGTAAAAAATCTCATGCCTTCCTGAACCCCTGCACGTATATCTTGCAAGCAAGGAATTTGCGAGCCCATATGAAAATGCAACATTCGCATGCATTCAATCACATCATGTTTTTTTAACTCTTTAACAAGCTGCAATACTTCACTTGTGGTTAATCCAAACTTTGATCGCTTACCTCCAGTATTCTGCCAATTACCTTCTGCAATCGAAGCTAAACGCACCCTCATCCCTAACACAGGTTGTATATTAAGTTCAGCATATAACTTCAGCACATGCTGAAATTCAATCAAGCTTTCTATTACGATGACCACCTCATGCCCCAACAACCTTCCAATTAAAGCCAAGCGTATATAAGCCTCATCCTTGTAACCATTACAAATTATTATTTGGTTTTGTTTTTCTATTATTCCGAGACAAGCTATCAGCTCAGCCTTGCTGCCCACTTCATATGCGATGGGCCATTGACTTTGAGCATGGAAATGTCGAATTACTGAGGCTTGCTGATTTACTTTAATCGGATATGCGGCAATGAAGTTGCTTGCATATTGGCTAGACGCAATAGCTTGCTCGAATGCTGTATACAATTCGCTTAACAAGTGTTGCAATATATGCGGGAAACGTACTAGTACCGGTAACCCAACTCCATGGGCTCTTAGGCGCACACTCAAATCATATAGATCTATTTCAGTTGCTTCCGCCCTAGCAACAACGTGCCCTTGAGAATTGATATCAAATAGACCTAAGCCCCACTTAGCAATGCGATAATGCAGTTTAGCTAAGTCAACATCCCACGCATCACGAGTACTCATAATTTTTTTATTTTTTAGTTTACTTTTATTTACAATAGCGAACAGACATTAGATACGACTTTAAAGGTAACAGGAAAAATATGCAGAACATAAGCAAAAAATGGTTTACCGAGGAATGCATAGAGTGCGGCACTGCATTTTCATTGGAAACTCACGAAAAAATTCACCAAGAACAAACACCATTTCAAAAAATAGAGATCTACTCAACTAAAAGTTTTGGAAATTTGATGGTGATAGATGGTCTTGTGATGTTAACGGAACGCGACAACTTTATATACCATGAAATGATGGTGCATCCTGTATTATTTAACCATGCCAATCCCACCAATGTAGTGGTAGTAGGTGGTGGTGATTGCGGCACCATTCGCGAGGTTGCAAAACACACATGCGTGCAATATATCACGCAGGTAGAAATTGATCAGCGAGTCACTCAGTTGTCGGAACAATATTTCCCAGCATTATGTGAGGCCAATAACGATCCACGCGTCGAACTCATCTTTGATGATGCGATAAAGTGGATGCAACAAGCCAAAGATAACTCCATCGACATCATCATTGTCGACAGCACAGACCCAATAGGGCCGGCTAAAGGCTTATTTTCTACACCTTTTTATCAAACCTGTATACGTGCACTTAAGTCTGACGGCATACTTGTACAGCAAAGCGAGTCTCCTCTCGCGCACTTAGAAAGCATTATCAAACCTATGCATGCATGTATGCGGAATGCCGGTTTTGCAAATACCAATCTCATCTTTTTCCCACAACCCAGTTATCCAACCGGTTGGTGGACTGCAACAATGACCAGCAAAGGTAATCAAATTCCATTCTCAAGAGAAGCTGCTGCAAAGCAAATAGACTTTACTACGCAGTACTACAATCATGCTATTCATCTCGGCAGCTTTGCCGCGCCACAATTTATAAAAAGTAGCTTATAAAACAACACACACCAAGAAATAAAAGGTGTCCATCGCATATTGCAATTCAAAAACCTGGTTTTCCACAACTCCTTCCCTAAAAAATATCTTGTATTACAACGCTCCCGAATCTGTTTCCCCAGTCCGTATACGTATTGCTTGTTCAATCGATGAGACAAAAATTTTGCCATCGCCAACTTTCCCTGTGTTGGCAGCTTTAGTGATTGCTTCAATCACGGAATCCAAAAGACTTCTATCAATTGCAATTTCTAGCTTTACCTTCGGCAAAAAATCAACGACATACTCTGCGCCGCGGTACAGTTCTGTATGTCCTTTTTGTCTTCCAAAGCCTTTGACTTCTGATGCCGTCACACCTGATACACCAATTTCAGACAAAGCTTCCCGTACATCATCAAGCTTGAAAGGCTTTATAATCGCGGTAATCAGTTTCATAACCTTAATCTCCTAAATCTTGTCGTTTTATAAGCCACATCAAAACAATCGATATAGTCTTGTATTATTTGCGTAGTAGTTTTTTTCACAGTTGTCACCGCATCAACGCTTGACTGACGCGCCTCGTAGATAGTGCACACGTCATGCCAACATCTTTAAATGAATATAAAACAATGAGTTATGATCGATTTCGGGGAATTCATTGGTATTGCACAAATATAATGCACTGTTTTAATTCGCAACTGCCCATATATGATGCGCTACGGTTTAGCCAGATTCGGTTACACTAGTTTGTAGATTGAATGGAGAATTGCGATGAAAATTGACACTCAAGCGCTAGATGAAATGGTGCGCAAAATTAGTGCCGTGATACCTGATGATTTAAAGTCAGCCAGACAGAGCCTTGAAAAAAATGCTCGAATTGCAACAGAAAGCGTGTTTCAACGTCTTGATCTAGTCACTCGCGAGGAATTCGATGTGCAAGCAAAGATGTTGTCAAATAGTCAACTACGCGTGAAAAAATTAGAGCAACGTATACAGGAACTAGAAAATAAAATACTAGATAAGTAATTTTCATAAATTCTCTATTGCCTGCATGAATCTCGCTACGATTTTTTCCCGTGCGCAAACGGGCATGGATGCACCCTTAGTTACTGTTGAAGTACATCTTTCAAATGGCTTGCCAGGTTTATCCATTGTCGGGTTACCGGAAGCTGCGGTAAAAGAAAGTAAAGATCGCGTTCGCGCTGCATTACTCAATTCTGGCTACCAATTCCCAACACGTCGCATTACGATAAATCTTGCTCCCGCAGACTTACCTAAAGAAGGCGGCAGATTTGACTTACCCATTGCGCTTGGAATTTTAGCGGCTTCCGATCAACTGCCGCATGAATCCCTTCATGAGTATGAATTCCTTGGTGAACTTAGTTTAAGTGGACAACTACGCAGTGTGCATGGTGTGTTGCCAGCCGCAGTGGCCACTGGCAAGCACTCACGCACCATTGTAGTCCCGATTGATAATGGCGGTGAAGCATTACTTGCCAAGCAAGCCACAGTACTCGTGGCAAATAGTTTGTTAGAAATCAGTGCGCACTTATCTGGTCAAGAAAGAATCTCACCCTTCACGCAAGCCCTCGATGTAAATTCATGCGTAGAAGCGTTTGATCTTAGCGATGTACGAGGCCAACATCATGCAAATCGCGCATTAGAGGTGGCTTACCGCCGGTGGACATAATATGTTGATGGTCGGGTCGCCGGGCAGTGGCAAAACCATGTTAGCCAGTCGACTACCCAGCATCTTACCGGCACTCAGCGAACAAGAAGCGGTTGAATCCGCCACTATCTATTCAATCAGTCATGGTGGCTTTAATCATCAACAATGGGGCACACGCCCATTTCGCGCACCTCACCATACTGCCTCAGGTGTCGCATTGGTGGGAGGTGACTCCTATCCAATGCCGGGAGAAATTTCCTTAGCTCATCATGGCGTTTTATTTTTAGATGAATTAACGGAATTTGATCGTCGTGTATTGGAAGTATTGCGCGAACCATTAGAATCTGGGCATATTGCAATTTCACGTGCGGCGCGACAAGTGCAATTCCCTGCTCGCTTTCAACTTATTGCGGCCATGAATCCTTGCCCGCAAGGTTGTGATATCGATATTAACGGTAACTGCGCCTGCACTCCTGAACAAATTCGACGTTACCGCACGTGCATTTCTGCGCCGCTTACTCGATCGCATTGATATCCATATTGATGTGCCGCGTGTACAAAAAGAACAATTACGTCAACAGACAGATGCTTCGGGAGCATCTAGCCAGGATGTACGACAACGCGTTAGTGAAGCTCGACAACGTCAATTGGAACGGCAACAAAAACCCAATGCGTTTATGAGTAACAAACAAATAGAACAGTTTTGTTTGCTTAATCAAGAACGTGAAAAATTAATGGATCAAGCTTATGAACAACTAGGTCTGTCTTCACGCGGGTACCATCGAACCCTAAAACTTGCACGCACCATCGCAGATTTAGAAAATTCAGCAGTAATCCTAACCAAGCACTTGAGTGAAGCTATTAGCTATAGACATTATGACCGCTTACTCAGTTAAATCATTAGCCAAGTAAGCGCCAAACAAAACCGATTTATTGAACTGATCCCAACATGTAATCCACCGCTAGCTGAATATCCGCATCGGAAAAATCTACACGTCCACCTTTTGCAGGCATCGCGCCAATACCATTAATAGCGCTGGCTAATAGCTTATCAGCACCTTTCGCCATACGCGGACCCCAGCTGGCTTTATCGCCAAATTTCGGAGCATTAAGCACACCAGTTGCATGACATGCACTACAAGCTTGAGCATAGAGCTGCTCACCTGACAGTCCTGATGCGGCAGGCTCGTTGGAATCATCACCTTCACTTGAAGCTGTATCGGCTGCATTGGCAACCTCACCTGCTAGCGCCACACTAGCTACCGGTTTGATACGGTCTTCAATTTTGCCCCTAACTATGGCGTCTTCAGAATAGTCCGTATCAGAAATGAGTACATTGGCAAGGATCAATATCAGCACTGTAAGCCCTACCAGCACCCCAATTATAATCATCAATTGCGTTGCAAACTGCTTATCTTCCACACAAACTCCTAATCATATTCGCTGTACTTTAGTTGCGCTGCGGATTATAGAGAATGATTGATACGAAACCAAATAGCCCTTCCGTAGTGGTATTAAGCTTTATCTCACAAATCGGTTTAACGGAAACTCTAAAATCAGCTTAAACTCTTAAATATGGCTTTCCCCCCAGCTCCTGACCACCATGCAATCGCGATATTGGCATTAACCATCATTGCGCTCATTCTTTTCACACGTGAACGTATCCCGTTAGAGACATCTAGTTTATTCGTTATTGCGGTACTCGCCATTGGATTTGAATTATTCCCTTATCAACACAATGGGGAAATGTTGCACTCAATTGAGCTATTTTCTGGTTTTGGGCATGAGGCACTGATTGCCGTTTGCGCATTAATGATTGCAGGCCAAGGCCTAGTTCGCACAGGAGCACTAGAACCCATTGGTCGCTCGCTAGCAAAGCTTTGGCGGGTTAGCCCTATGATTTCCCTATTACTAACCTTAGTGATCGGTGCAGCACTAAGTGCCTTTATTAATAACACTCCGGTAGTGGTACTGCTGCTGCCGATTTTAATTAGCGTTTCGCTGCGCACCAACCGATCTCCTGCGGGTGTTTTAATGCCGATGGGATTTGCCACTTTGGTAGGTGGCATGTGCACCACGATCGGCACCTCTACAAACCTGTTAGTCGTATCCGTGGCAGCGGACTTAGGTGTTGAAAAATTCTCCATGTTTGATTTCATTCTGCCTGCCAGCATAGCCTCTATTGTCGGCATTACTTACTTGTGGCTGATTGCTCCACACATCGTTTCTGAACGCGATACCCCTTTAGCCAATAGTTCGCCACGAATATTTCTTGCCCAGTTACATATTTCTGAGGAAAGTCGTTGCGTAGCAAAAACTTTAGCGGAAATAATAAAACTTACCGGTGGCACGATGAAGGTAGAACGCATTCAGCGCGGAGAAAACACCTACTTATCCTTGTTACCGGATGTTGAAATCAAAGCTGGAGATCGTATATATGTTCGTGATACACCAAAAGACTTAAAAGAATTTGAAGAAGTGTTAGAAGCCACATTATTTTCCAACAATGAGCCCATCAGCGAACAAGACTTGTACTCGACCTCGCAACAACAACTCGCAGAAATTGTAGTATCGCAGGGCTCGCCCTTAGATAACATGACCCTTTCACGTTTACGCTTCCGCGAACGTTACCAACTCATTCCTTTAGCATTGCATCATGGCGGTAAAAAAGTTGAAAACTTGTATTCCAGTGTACGCGAAGTTTGGCTGCGTACTGGCGACATTATTTTAGTACAAGGCAAATCGAAAGCCATCGCAAAACTAAAAAGAAGTGGTGAATTATTAATACTAGATTCAACAGAAAATTTACCACACTCCGCTAAAGCTCCCTTAGCGCTATGGATCATGATTGGTATTGTTTTAACTGCAGCAATTGGAATTTTACCCATCGCGATTAGTGCAGTATGCGGGGTGTTGTTAATGATTATTTGCAGCTGTTTGACTTGGCGTGAAGCCACACAAGCTTTAAGTGCACCCATTATTTTAATTGTGGTTGCGAGTCTAGCAATCGGTTCGGCTTTAGTTAAAACTGGTGGCACGGAATATTTGGCTAGTTTATTTGTTTATTCAACTGATGGTGCGAGCGTACCTGTCATTTTAAGTGGCTTAATGTTGCTGATGGCTTTGCTTACTAATGTGGTTTCTAATAACGCCGCCGCAGTAATTGGAACCCCGGTTGCAGTAAGTATCGCGGCACAACTCGCCCAACCCGCAGCGCCTTTTATCTTAGCCGTGCTATTCGGTGCAAACATGAGTTACATCACACCCATGGCATACAAAACAAACTTATTAGTAATGAACGCTGGCGGTTATAAGTTTATTGATTTTGTCAAAGTCGGCACACCACTTACCATTCTTATGTGGTTAACCTATTCATGGTTATTGCCATTTATCTACATACTATAGGCATTTAGCCTGTTGAACAGGCCCTACTATCTGGATTTCGATTAGGCTTGCACAGTTGCAAACAACACCGCTACATCACTATGAACAATATGAATAAGGATATTCTAGTTCTATTATTCAGCCTCAGTAGCACTTTACTCTTTTCTGCTTGCTCACACGTACCACAACAAAGAGTCACACTACCCAATAACCATGGGACCACTGTAGACCAACCGTTAATCTCGAAACAACCATCTAAACATCAGCTGGGCCAGAAAATTGCAGCCTTGGCAAAATCACAGCTAGGCAAGCCTTACCTTTATGGAGGCGCTTCGCCGACTGGATTTGATTGCAGTGGTTTAGTGTATTTCAGCCACACAAAATTAGGCATAAGCATTCCACGCACTACTCACCAACAACATCATTCTGCTCTACCCATCAAAATTGGAGAACTTGAGTCGGGTGATGCTGTGTTCTTCACGCTAAATGGAAAGAATATCTCTCATGTAGGAATTTATATTGGCAAAGGGCAGTTTGTGCATGCGCCCAAGTCAGGTAAAACAGTTTCCACCGACCATTTGAACAGCCCGTTTTGGAAAACTCGGATTGTGGATGCAGGACGCCTTTATTAAATGCCAACTCAACTGATTAACATTGCTAAAGTTTATCTGCCGTCCAACCTCACTAATCACTCTTCATCCACCACTAATCGCCTTTAGCAATTGGAATGACCTGTAAGCACTTACGATGTGAATGCTCTAAAAAAATGGATATTGGGAAGGCGAAATGGACACGGAAGTTAAACTTACAACCAGAAAAATCTTTGATGATTTAAGGAAGCAGCAACCACCTGCGCGACCTCGAATTAGTGATCGCATCAATGTTGAACAAATACTAGACGAATTTCACGCAAGAAATTCGCAACACGAAAAAAAGACTAAAGCTAATTAAGCTTTTATTCTATAGTTTCAGATGATGCACTTAGATTGGCTTCTTGCTGTGCCAATTGATTAATCAATTGCAGTAGTCTTTCATAACTCCCCGCATCACTTGCCGTACTGCGGTACTTGCCATTAATAATTACGGCAGGCACGGAGCTTGAACCATACTGAAGCACTAACTGTTTAGCACGCTTGGTTTTTGTCTCAACATAGAGTGAATCATAGGCTTTTTTAAACTCTTTTCCATCGATCCCATGTTGAGTTAAAAAACGCGCCATTGAATCCATATCACGCAAACGCCTTCCTTGCTCATGAATCGCTGCAAAGAATATTGGATGTATCCTCTCAATCTCACCCATGGCTTCTAGAGCATAGTAGGCACGTGCATGAGGAACCCAACTCCGATTCAATACGGCGGGTATACGCATAAATTCAACATTCGCGGCTTTTTCCTGCATCCAGCGAGTTAGATATTTCTCAAACTGATAACAATGAGGGCAGCCATACCAAAAAAGCTCCAGTACTTCAACACTACCCGCCTTTACATCGGTGGGAACTGCGGGCGAAATCCGGTGGTAGTGCTTACCTTCTTGAAATTCGCCCGTGGCTTCCTGCGCCTGATCATGTTGCGCATGGTCATGCTCAGCTTCGTTGGCTCTAGTGGTGACTAAAAGCATAGAAGCGACTAAGGCAAATAATAGAACGAAGGAAACACGAAAAAAGTTTAGATTATTCATATTCGAAACTGATTATTATAATTACTTATTTGGACCGTATTTGGCATCTATGGTTCTACTGCACATAACTAAATCTAATGCCGTCGAGCTGATCTACCTAAATGGCGTTAATATAGACCAGAAATATACTCAGCAACCGCGTCAATTTCAGTGTCTGTCATATAGTTGCTGATATCTTTCATCATGTTTAAATTATCATCCGTTTGATACCTAGCGCCACTTCGATAAGCCCTTAACTGTGCTGCTGTATAGACCGAATGTTGGCCGGCTAAACGTGGAAATTTTGCAGGTGCATTGCCGACACCATTTGGCCCATGGCAAGACATGCATGCGGGTACGCCAGTTTCAGAATTGCCACCATGGTAGATTCTCTCACCAATAACGTACAACTTCTCACCTTGAAATTCTTTTTCAGGATCTGCAGTGCCTGTGCTGGGCGATTGACCGGCAAAATATGCAGCTAAATCTTGGATATCTTGCTCGGATAAGTTGACCGCCTGTGGGTTCATCAACGTATTAATACGTATTTTTTCTTTGAATAACTGCAACTGATCGATAAGATATTTTTCCCCTTGCCCGGCTAGTTTTGGCCAAGCAGGATTCGCACTATTGCCGTCCACGCCATGACAAGCTGCACAGGGGGTCGCTTTTTGCTTACCAGCTTGCGGATCACCACCTGCATAAACATTCGTAACAAACAACAAGCAAATGCCTAGCAAACAACACAGTTTCTTCATGCGTCTAATTCCTTACTTCAAAATAGGTTTATATGACTTAGTAAAGCCTCGCCTCGAATTCATGATGACTTGGCTAAAAGGGCTGTTTGTATACCATAAAAACACATGCTGCCGCAAAAATTCGCATATTTGGAAATAATCACGGTGTAGCTTTAATTAATGTATATAGTCTTAGGCTATCTAAGCATCATTTATACAACCGTACATTCTCAAAATCATACATTGCTACCCGCTAAATGAAGATTCCACTCACACAGGCCCGCTTTACAAAAAGTGCTTCAGCCGTAAAGAACTTCCCTACAGACTCACGTGCTGAAATCGCTTTTTGCGGACGCTCCAATGCCGGTAAATCAAGTGCCATCAATGCACTATGCCGGCAAAACAGTCTGGCGCGCACCAGTAAGACGCCAGGGCGTACACAATTGATAAATTTCTTTAAGCTAGATGGTGACTCACATCTTGTGGATCTACCTGGCTACGGCTATGCCAAAGCCCCTGCAAAAGTACAACTGCAATGGCAGCGCTTAATGGAAAACTATTTGGTTAACCGCAATGCTTTATGCGGCTTGGTTTTAGTGATGGATATTCGGCATCCGCTCACCGAAATAGATTGGACCATGATTCGCTGGACGAAACACTATCAACGGCCCCTGTATATCTTGTTAACTAAAGTCGACAAGGTGAATAAAAATGACACGGTAAAAACACTAACCAAAGTAACCTCCGATTTAGAAAAGCAAGGCTTTAATTGCGGAGTCCAAGTATTCTCTTCCACCAAAAAAATTGGCATCTCTCAAGCACAAAAAAAGATTTCGGCATGGTTATCCGAAGCATTAGAGAGGGCCCCTGATCTAGATTAAAAATAATCCAGATTAAAAATGCCCCGGTTAAATGAGATAAACCGGGGCTAAAAATGACTCGGTTGGGGAGCCCGAGTCTAAACATGCCCGCTAAGGGAGGGAAGCGGGTAACGCTATTGCGTAATTAGTTAGAGGGTAGAAAGATCTGAAAGTTCTCGATATTATGAAAATATATTGGGGAACTTTTTGGCTTGTAATGGTCTAGTACTAGAATCGTTGTTTTACAGAAACCCCATAAGCTTCGGCGTCTTCTTCTGGCAAAATAGCAATACTGTGCTGCTCTGGGTGCTGACGCAAATCATCTAATCCATCCCCTTGATACACCTGCAAAGACAACCTTCTTTGCACAAGTTCAGAACCGTCAGAATCTTGTGGTGTAGAGAGCTTAACGATAGCGCTAAAATTTTGACTATTTCGCTGTTGCATCATATCGGGCGTCCAGGCATACGGATGATGAGGATCTATAGAAGAAAGGTCTCCAAGACCCAAATCTAATGCTGTTGCAACCTGTGCGACAGTACATGCAGAAACTACTACTGCAAAAAATAAAGTGGCTTTAATGACGTTCCTTATCATTTTCTATCCCTGAAGTAACAAGTAGGTCCAATATACTTAACCTTAATGCTCCAACTCGAGTGTTAATTGATGGACAAATTATATTTGCGCAGCTGGCCCCTGCCTATGAGGATAGATAAAAGGCAACCACAAAAGGACCAGTGGCTAGCTAGCACCTTGGTGCTACGTTGCAGGCCTACCCATACGACCATCGGCTTGCCGCTCGGTAAGTTTTTCCAGCTCTATGAATGTCCGCTAACGAGCCGATAGACAACATTCTGATATATCAATTACTTCCTTTACTGCACTTCATCCCAATTGCTGCCGATAGCCACATCCACCACCAAAGGTACTGACAAGTCTGCAGCTGCAACCATGCGTTGAGTCACTTCTTGCGTCACTTGCTCGACAGCATCACTTTGCACTTCAAACACTAGCTCATCGTGGACTTGCATAATCATTTTGCAATCAGCTTGTATTTGCTGTAACCAGCCATCAATCTGTATCATGGCGCGTTTAATAATGTCCGCAGCAGTACCCTGCATCGGCGCATTAATAGCGGTACGTTCTGCGTATTGTCGACGTTGCACATTTTTGTCATTAATCTCTGGTAAATATAGACGTCTACCAAATAAAGTTTCTATATAACCTTGAGATCGTGCTTGCTCACGGATGTTGTCCATGTATTTTTTTACGCCCGGGTAGCGTTCAAAATATAAACGCACATACTGTTGTGCTTCGGTACGCGTAGTTCCCAATTGACGCGCCAAACCAAACGCCGACATGCCATAAATTAAGCCAAAATTGATCGCTTTTGCAGCGCGTCGTTGCTCAGATTTAACATTATCAAGTTTAGTATTAAATACTTCCGCTGCGGTGGCACGGTGGATATCTTCGCCCTGCGCAAAGGCTTCACATAATCTCTCATCTTGCGACAAATGTGCCATGATTCTTAATTCAATTTGCGAATAATCTGCCGCCAACATTTTGTAGCCTACCGGCGCAATAAAAGCCTGCCTTACGCGCCTCCCTTCTTCAGTACGAATGGGAATGTTTTGTAAGTTTGGATCAGAAGAAGACAAGCGTCCGGTGGAAGCTACGGCTTGATGATACGAAGTATGTATACGGTTGGTTTTTGAATTGATTAGGGTCGGCAGCTTATCCGTATAAGTCGATTTAAGTTTACTCAGCATGCGATGCTCAAGTAGTAACTTAGGCAACGGATAGTTTACGGCTAGTTCTTGTAGCACGTCTTCAGCGGTAGAAGGTTGGCCTTTAGGTGTTTTACGCACAACAGGTAAGCCTTGCTTTACAAATAAAATCTCTTGTATTTGTTTCGGAGAGCTTAAATTAAATTCCTGCTCGGCTAGTTCATAGGCTTGTTTCTCAACTTCTTGCGCGCGCTCACTCAGCTGTTTACTTTGTACAGCTAATAATTTGTCATCTACCAACACACCATTGCGTTCAATATTTGAAAGCACCTTCAGCATGGGCACTTCAATATTCAGATATAAATCTTTTTGTTTGGAATTTTGTTTTTGTGCTAATTCATCCCAAAATATTTGATGTAGTCGCAACACCATATCCGCATCTTCGGCGGCATAATCAACGGCAACTTCCAACTCCACTTGGTCAAAGGTGATTTGTTTAGCGCCTTTGCCTGCAACATCTTCAAAATGAATATTTGTGTGGTTTAAATGTTTTTCACATAAAGTATCGAGGTCATGTCGGCTTGCCACCGAGTTGCATACGTAAGATTCCAGCATGGTGTCATACTTTATGCCATCTAAACGGATATTGTGATTCAACAATACGCTGCGATCATACTTTAGATTATGACCAATAATTTTAGCCTGCTTAGCATTCAAAATAGGTTCAAGCTGCGCCAATACTTCATCGCGATTCAATTGTTTTGGTGCACCGGGATAATTATGCATAAGCGGCACATAAGCAGCTTCCCCTGGTGTAACCGCAAAGGACAAACCGACCGCATTGGCCTGCATGTTATCCAGGCTATCGGTTTCTATATCAAAGGCGATCAACTTTGCTTTTTCAAGTTTCTTTAGCCAGCGTGCGAAATCTTTTTGCGAGAGAATGGCTTCGTATTTTGCTTTTTTTACGACCGTTCTCTTATTGTCTTTAGGTTCTTGTGCTTCATCTCGTCGCTTGAAACAGTCAATGCTTTTAACCAGGTTTTGAATCCCATCTCGGTGTAGAGTTGCTTTAATAGCAAGGTATCGGAAGATTGAATTTTTAATTCATCGACGGTTAGGCCAAGCTCTAAATCGCAGCGAATGGTAGTGAGGTCCTTGGAAAGTGGTAATTGATCAATATGTTCACGTAATTTTTCGCCGACTTTGCCTTTAATAGCCTCGGCATTTTTAACCACACCTTCTAGAGAATCATATTCATTCAACCATTTTGCCGCGGTCTTTGGACCGACACTGGGAACCCCAGGGATATTGTCAGACTTATCCCCCATCAGCGCTAAGTAGTCGATAATCTGTCTCGGTGTTACGCCGAATTTTTCTTTTACGCCGGAGGCATCCATTTTGGTATTGCTCATGGTATTGACCAAAGTGACATGATCATTCACCAACTGCGCCATATCTTTATCACCGGTAGACACTAATACCTGATGGCCTTGCTCAGCCGCCTGTACTGCCAAGGTACCGATCACATCATCGGCCTCCACCCCAACCTCTGAAATCAGCGGTAGACCCATGGCACGAATGACGTTGTATAGGGGTTCAATTTGACTCTGTAACTCATCTGGCATCGGTGGACGATTGGCTTTGTATTCTTGATAAGCTTCGTGCCTAAAGGTCTTGCCTTTGGCATCAAATACCACGGCTATATGGCTAGGTTGTTCATCATTGAGCAATTTTTTTAACATATTCACCACACCATATACTGCGCCTGTGGGTTGCCCAGAAGCATTGGCAAGGACTTGCAAATTAGGCATTATGATAACGCTCGAAACGAACGATCACTAGCAACCACTCGAAATTGAATAGAAAAATGTCTAAAAATAATACAACTCCCCTCATTTTGGTCGACGGTTCTTCGTATTTATATCGAGCTTTCCATGTGCCTAATTT
>PVMS01110505.1_pt1 | contig 16035 bp, 14 predicted proteins | sample 1853461 | NCBI WGS metagenome assembly PVMS01 (sample SAMN08582032, study PRJNA380276) | Marine sediment metagenome, whole genome shotgun sequencing project. | isolation source: ocean sediment barecode stripped | collected 2017 | reverse complement strand
CGGCACCACGTCAAGGCTGCGGGTGGCGCCGCTTTGCCGGTTTACCTCAATCGTCACCCGGTCGGCATCCCGGCCCTGGCTGAAGCGTGCCGTCAGGCGCGCAGCCAGCTCGATATCGTCCGCTGAAATTTCTCCATCCAGCAGTACCAGCGGGCCGGTGTGGCTGGTGGGCAGCATGTGCACAAAGCGCTTTCTGTAGCCTTCCAGAAAGCGATTTTCACCTTCTTCACGGCCAACGATGATTTTAAAATTCGGTCGTGGCCGCAAATGTCTGCCCACCTTCAACAACATGATGTCATCGAGGTCATATTCACGCTTGCCGCGGGTGGCCCACAAATCCGCCAGCTTCACGGAGTACTGCTTGTCCGTCAAAAAACAGCAGCCGCCGGCCGGTTGTGCATAGTCTTCAAAGCCGAATTTCCTTGCCAGCGCCATTTGCGGCTTGCGCGAGCGGCCACTGAAACCATACAGGCGCTCACGATCCAGCCAGCCTTCGGTCTCCGGCAAGGTGGGCGGTAAGTTCCTTGCACACAGTGGTCGCACCAACCGTTCACCAGCACCCGAATCACGCGCAATCACCGGCATGGTGTCCTTGCGTTGTGACATCGGCCGCTGACCGATCACTTCACCGGTAAGTATAAAATCAAAGCCGTTTGCAGCTATCCATTCACGTGCCTTACTGACCATGAAGATCTTGCAGTCAAGGCAAGGATTCAGGTTGCTGCCGTAACCGTGTTGCGGATTAATAACAACATCCTTGTACTCATCAATAATGTCCACTATATGCAGCTTGATGCCGAGCTGTTCCGCTGACCACAGGGGCGTTGTTGCGCTTTGGCCGGGCACGGTCCTTCTTGCGAATGGCATGGGTATGCCCTTCAACACAAAAGCCGGTATAGAAATTAATACCCTCGACATGCACGCCCTGCTCCATCACCACGCGGGCAGCCAGCAGGGAATCGAGTCCGCCGGATATCAGTGCTACGGCTTTGGGTTGTCTGGACATGGTGTAAAAAACAGGTGTGTTTGACGCAAGCAGGATTTTATCGCGAGGATTCTACCGCATGCAGGGCACGCTGCGGCAGAAAACACATGGATTCAGTGCTTTTCAGCGGGCGCGGGTGCCGGAATCAAATGCCCTTGTGCACAGACCTGCTCATAACAGCGGCGGCTGCCGGTTTCCTGCCAGAAATCCAGGGCCTGCAACGGCGTCAATGCGGCTGCACCACCCAGGCTGCGCATGGCATGCAGGATATCCACCAGTACGATAAACGCATCCGAGAGGTGGCTGTATACCGATGACCAGCCACGATCAAGCACATCCGACAACTGGCTGTATGAGGTACGACCGATACTGACAAAGTAGCTGATGCGTACCAGGCGACGCTCTGCCAGCTGCGGAAACAGCCCGGAGAACAGCAGGCAATGATCGCCTACCTCACGCAGCATACCGGCACGCTGCTCGCCATGGAGGGCCTGGGAATTCAGATAGTCCTCGGCCATGATACGCGCCGTGCACTGTGGCTTGTCGGCAAAACGCATCAGCAGGAACACCAGATAGCATTCCAGCGCTTCATCGAGCTGCCGGTCACAGGCTGACTGTGCCTCGTGTACCAGTGCCTGCCACTGGGCGCGGGGTGTCGGTTCGAGAATTAGCTCTGCCATGCCTTTCCTCCGCCAGGATACGGGTAATTAGTCGACCACCTGCTCTCCGGGCTTGAGGTCAACACCACCGTACTGATGACTACATTTACCATATAGCACTGCCAATTGTCACTTAAGTGCCCTTAAACACGCCCTGGTGGGGAAATTGTCAGCCCTGCACGCTATACTGTGCGGCTTGCAAACCGCATCAGCCAACACGAACAACAAGCCGTGTCAGACACACCGAAAACATTTCAGGACCTGATCCTTGCGCTGCAGAACTACTGGGGCCGGCAGGGCTGCGTCCTGTTGCAGCCCTACGATATGGAAGTCGGCGCCGGTACCTTTCACCCGGCAACCTTCCTGCGCGCCATCGGCCCGGAGCCTTGGCGGGCCGCCTATGTACAACCGTCACGGCGCCCCACCGATGGCCGCTATGGTGAAAACCCGAACCGCCTGCAGCACTATTACCAGTTCCAGGTGGTGCTGAAACCCTCGCCCCTGGAGATCCAGGAACTGTACCTGGATTCCCTGTGCGAACTCGGTATCGATCCGCTCGTGCATGACATCCGCTTTGTCGAGGACAACTGGGAATCCCCGACGCTGGGCGCCTGGGGGCTGGGCTGGGAGGTCTGGCTGAACGGCATGGAGGTCTCGCAATTTACCTATTTCCAGCAGGTTGGCGGACTGGAATGCCGGCCGGTGACCGGTGAAATGACCTACGGACTGGAGCGCATCGCCATGTATCTGCAGGAGGTCGAGAGCGTATTCGACCTGGTATGGGCAGCAGGTCCTGATGGCCCGATCACCTATGGTGATGTCTACCACCAGAATGAAGTAGAGATGTCCGCCTACAATTTCGAACATGCCGATGTTGCATCACTGCTCGGCTGGTTCGATACCTGCGAGCGTGAGAGCAACCGCCTGATCGAGGCCGGCCTGCCTTTGCCCGCCTATGAAATGGTGCTCAAGGCCTCGCATACCTTTAACCTGCTGGATGCACGCCATGCCATTTCCGTCACCGAACGGCAGCGTTACATCCTGCGGGTACGTACCCTGTCACGACAGGTTGCCGAGGCCTATTATACCGCCCGCGAACAGCTGGGCTTTCCGATGCTGGCCAACGCAGGTACGACAGCATGACGGCGACACGGGATTTGCTGGTCGAGATCGGTACCGAAGAATTGCCACCAACAGCCCTGCGACGCATGCGTGATGCCTTGCGGTCCTCGCTCGACGCCCTGCTGACTGAAAATCACCTGGCACACGGCGACAGTCGCGCCTATGCCGCGCCGCGCCGCCTTGCCGTGCTCATCAAGGATGTCCCGGTTGCACAACCTGACCGCGACATCACCAAACGTGGCCCCGCCCTGCAGGCCGCCTTCGATGCCGACGGCAACCCCACCAAACCGGCGGAAGGCTTTGCCCGGTCCTGTGGTGTCACGGTTGCCGATCTGGAACAGCTGGTAACGGACAAGGGCACCTGGCTGGCCTTTCATGCCACGGAGACCGGCAAGGCCGCCACGGAGATCATCCCCGCACTGCTGGAAAAGACACTGAAGATGCTGCCCATGCCGAAGCGCATGCGCTGGGGCGACTCGGAAACCGAATTCGTGCGGCCGGTACACTGGGTGCTGCTGCTGTTCGGCAGCGAACCCGTGAAGACCCGACTCCTTGGCATAGATAGCGACCGTTATACCCGCGGGCACCGCTTTCACCACAATGAAAACATCGCCATTACCACTCCGGGTGCCTATGCGGAAATCCTGCAACAATCCGGCAAGGTGATTGCGGACATGGAGCAGCGACGCGCGTCCATTGAAACACAGGTCAGGGAAGCCGGCATGGCGCTGGGTGGCCATGCCCGTATTGATCCCGCCTTGCTTGATGAAGTGACCGCCCTGGTGGAATGGCCGGTAGCCATTAGCGGCAGCTTTGACGCGCGCTTTCTGGAGATGCCCGCCGAGGCGCTGATTTCCAGTATGCAGGACCACCAAAAGTACTTTCCGGTACTGAATGACGCGGGCAAACTGTTACCGTACTTCATCACCGTGGCCAACATTGCGAGCAAGGACCCGGACCAGATCCGGGCCGGCAACGAACGCGTGATCCGCCCGCGCCTGGAAGATGCCGTGTTTTTCTGGAACCAGGACCGCAAGCGATCCCTGGAAAGTCGTGCGCCACAGCTGGACAAGGTGACCTTCCAGGAAAAGCTGGGGTCGCTGGGTGACCAGCAGCAACGTATCGGTGCCATTGCCTCCGCCATTGCAGAACTGCTGGGCATCGATGTCTCCCGGGTACAGCGCGCAGCTGCCCTGTGCAAGTGCGACCTGGTTACCAGCATGGTAGCCGAGTTCCCGGATTTACAGGGCATTATGGGGCGCTATTACGCCACCCATGACGGTGAAGATGCGGCGGTTGCCGCGGCACTGGACGAGCAGTATCAGCCACGTTTTGCCGGTGACAAGCTGCCGTCTTCCGCTACCGGACAGGCACTGGCGATGGCAGAGCGCCTGGATACGCTGACGGGTATTTTTGCCCTTGGCCAGAAACCGACCGGTGACAGGGACCCGTTCGGGCTGCGGCGCTCGGCACTGGGTATCCTGCGTATTCTGATAGAAAAACAGCTCGACCTGGATCTGCGCGCACTGATTGATACTGCCGCGCAACTGCTGCCCGCGGACGTCAAGACAACGGCTGTCACCCGGGAACTGTTTGCGTTCATGATGGAACGCCTGCGCAGCTACTATCTTGATGCCGGTTATGACAGCCACACGTTTGCTGCCGTGCTGGCCCGGCAACCGGTCCGGCCACTGGATTTCGACCAGCGGATGCAGGCCGTCAAGGCGTTTCGCAAACTGCCCGAGGCAGACAGCCTGGCGGCGGCAAACAAGCGTATCCGCAATATCCTGCGCAAGGCCGGCACTGACATAGCGAATAGCTGGGACCGCAAGCTGCTGCAGGAACCCGCCGAGCAGGCACTCGCCGCGGCTGTCGATGACATGGAAACCACGGTACGGCCGTTGTTTGAGCAGCGTGCCTATACTGATGCCCTCTGCAAGCTGGCCGCGCTACAGGCGCCTGTGGACGCCTTCTTCGACCAGGTAATGGTCATGGCAGATGACACCCGACTGCGTGATAATCGCCTGGCACTGCTGCATTCGCTGTCTGCAATGTTTTTGCAGGTTGCGGACATTTCCCTGCTGCAGAAATAGGCCGCTCCTACACACTATAAATATTCGGGTAACAGGTGATCTATGACAAACACCGACTCCTACACAACCATGCTCGCTGCCGTCCAGGACTTCCACGACAAACATGATTTTAAAAATACCGGTGGTGAGGAGATGGCCTACCGCATTGCCCTGATGACCGAGGAACTGGGTGAAATCTCTGCCTGCGTAACCAAGGGCAAGGACACTGCCAGCCTGTCCGAGGAATGTGCGGATTTGCTCATTCTGCTGATTGGCACGGCCATCGCCGGTCATTTTTGCCTTGACGAGGCCTTCTGGGCCAAGATGAAGAAACTGGAGCAACGGGAATCACGCATGATTAACGGGCGTATCCGGGTATCTGAATTCAGGGATATGTAATGCAACTGATTATCCTGGACCGCGACGGTGTGATAAACGAAGACTCGGATGAATTTATCAAGTCACCGACGGAGTGGAACCCCATTCGCGGCAGCCTCGAGGCGATTGCCCGCCTGCACCGTGCCGGCTGGCGGGTGGTGGTTGCCACTAACCAGTCAGGTATCGCACGCCAGCTGTTTGACCTGGACACCCTGGCGCGCATTCATGAAACCATGCATCGCCGTGTCATTGAAACCGGTGGCCTCATCGACGCGGTGTTCTTCTGCCCGCACGGACCGGATGACGGCTGCAGCTGTCGCAAACCCCTGCCCGGGATGTTTCACGACATTGCCACACGCCTGCGCATTGATCTACACGCTGTACCGTCCGTCGGTGATTCCCTGCGCGACATCCAGGCCGCCCGGGCTGCCGGCGCCGCACCTCTGCTTGTCAAGACCGGCAAGGGCTTTGGCACGGTAAGCCAGCCCGATTTCGATCCGTCTGTGCCGGTTTTCAATGATCTTTACGGTGCCGTGAATCACCTGCTGGCCAACTGACTGCCACGCTCACCAACAACCATTAACATGACCATGAACAATCCCTCTTATCTCTTGCTCTGGTTACGCTCACTGGCGTTCTGGGTCGTGTTTCCCGTATCACTGGTGCTGTTTGCCACACTGCTACTCCTGACTGTACCGTTTTCATTGCAAACCCGCTGGGCACTCGTCCAGTACTGGGTTAATTTCATTCTCTGGTGGCTGCGAATTACCTGCAAACTGAGCCACGAAATCCAGGGCGCTGAAAACATCACCCGTGAGGCCGGTATCGTGTTTTCCAAACACCAGTCCACCTGGGAGACCATTGCCCTGCAGAAAATTTTTCCCTTACAGGTGTGGGTGGCCAAGCGAGAACTCATGTGGATCCCGTTTTTTGGCTGGGGACTGGCGTTAATGAAATGCATCCACATCAAGCGCGGTTCCGGCAAGGCAGCCATCAAGCAGCTGGTCACCCAGGGCAAGGCGAGAATGGAAGAAGGTATCTGGGTCGTGATCTTCCCGGAAGGCACCCGTATCCCGGCGGGTAAGAAAGGCCGTTACCGCATCGGTGGCGCCGTGCTTGCAGAACAAACCGGACGCGCAATCGTGCCCGTGGCCCACAATGCCGGGGAATACTGGCCACGACGCAGCTTCATCAAACGTCCCGGCGTCATCCAGGTACGGATCGGGGCACCCATCTTACCTGCAGGGAAGAGCGCGCAGCAGCTGCTGGAGGAAGCCTCCGGCTGGATAGAAGCGCAGATGGCCGAGATTACAACACTGTAGGAGCAGATATTATGTATACACAATAAATAGTGTAAGCGCAATTATTAACATACGTATAATCAATATGTTATATTTTATAATTCTCTACGCTATATCGATTTCCAGCTTACCTAGATATCCAGGTTCGAGACAGACAACGCATTCTTCTCAATAAAATCACGTCGGGGCTCAACCTGGTCGCCCATCAGGGTCGTGAAGATGTCATCCGATCCGACCGCGTCTTCAATCTGTACCTGCAGCAAGCGCCGGTTTTCCGGATCAAGCGTGGTTTCCCATAACTGCTCCGGATTCATCTCGCCCAGTCCCTTGTAACGCTGGATGGTCTGGCCACGCCTGGCCTCATCCATCAACCACGTCAGCGCTTGCTTGAACGAGCTAACATCCATCCGGCGCTCACCACGTTGTACATAGGCACCCGCGCTCAGCAGACCGTCCAGTTGCTGCCCGAGGGACTTGATATGCGCGTATTCAGGACTGGCGAAAAAGTCTTGGGTAATGCTCTGCTCACTGGCCACAATACCGTGCGTCCACTTGCTGAGTTTTGCAACGAACGACGGCGCCGCCTCACCCGGTCCGACACTGCTCTCATAGCGCTGCCCGCTACCGAGTCCGGCATTGACACGTTCAACCAGCTCCGCAAACCAGGCGGATACCATGGCCGAATCCTGCAGGGCGACATCATCGAGTATGGACATGTAAATCATCTTCTCCAGCAGTTCGCTGTCGTAACGACGTGCCTGCCGGCGAATCGCCGCCAGCACCGCCATGTACTCATTGGCCAGGCTTTCAAGTGCCGGGCCGGAGAGTGGTGGCGCTTCGGGATTCACATACAATTGTGCCTTGTTGATTGCCGCGGAAAGCAGCAGCGCATTCAACGCGCTGTCATCCTTAACATATTGTTCTTGCTTGCCTTTTTTAATTTTATAGAGCGGTGGCTGGGCAATATAAATGTAACCGCGTTCGATCAGTTCCGGCATCTGCCGGTAAAAAAAAGTCAATAACAGGGTGCGGATATGGGAGCCATCGACATCCGCATCCGTCATGATAATAATCCGGTGGTAGCGCAGCTTGTCGGCATTGAATTCCTCGCGGCCGATACCACAGCCCAGCGCCGTAATCAGGGTACCCACCTCCACTGAGGAAAGCATCTTGTCAAAGCGAGCCTTCTCAACATTCAGGATCTTGCCCTTGAGCGGTAGAATGGCCTGGGTGCGACGGTCCCGACCCTGCTTGGCGGAGCCGCCGGCGGAGTCGCCCTCCACCAGGAACAGTTCTGATAACGCCGGATCACGTTCCTGACAATCTGCCAGTTTGCCGGGCAGCCCAGCGATATCGAGTGCGCCCTTGCGTCGCGTCATCTCGCGCGCCTTGCGCGCCGCTTCGCGGGCACGGGCCGCATCAATAATCTTGCCGGTAATGCCCTTGGCTTCTGCCGGGCATTCCATCAAATAGCTGTGGAATTTTTCACCGACCGTCGACTCTACAATACCCTTGATCTCGGAGGACACCAGCTTGTCCTTCGTCTGGGATGAAAACTTGGGGTCTGGTACCTTGACCGATAAGACGGCGGTCAACCCTTCCCGGGCATCATCACCGGTGGCCGTTACCTTGGCCTTCCGCATCATGCCTTCCTTTTCCATGTACTGGTTGAGCGTGCGGGTCAGTGCCCCGCGAAAACCGGCGAGGTGCGTACCACCGTCACGTTGCGGAATATTGTTGGTAAAGCAAAAGATATTCTCCTGGTAGGAGTCATTCCATTGCATGGCCAGTTCCACACCCACACCGTCCTTCTCGCTGGTAAAGTAGAACACCGTTGGATGCAGCGGCGTTTTCTTCCGGTTCAGATGCTCCACAAAGGCCTTGATACCACCCTGGTATTCAAAAACATCTTCCTTGTCGTTGCGCTCATCCGTCAATCGAATCCGCACGCCTGAATTCAGGAAGGATAATTCTCTCAGCCGTTTCGCGAGGATATCGTAATGGTATTCGGTGTTACTGAAGATGACATCACTGGGTTTGAAACGAATTTCAGTGCCGGTTCGCTCGGTCTCCCCGGTATCCTCCAGTGGCGCCGCCGGCACCCCCATGTTGTAGGTTTGCGTGTAGATCCTGCCATCCCGCTGGATCTTGAGCAACAGGGTTTCAGACAGTGCATTCACCACGGATACGCCCACCCCATGGAGGCCGCCGGATACCTTGTAGGAATTGTCATCAAACTTACCGCCAGCGTGCAGGACCGTCATGATAACCTCGGCCGCGGATACCCCCTCTTCCGGGTGCAAGTCAACCGGAATACCACGACCGTCATCACTGACCGTGACCGAGTTATCGCCATGCAGGGTGACCGTTATTTCATTGCAATGGCCAGCCAGCGCCTCATCAATGGAATTATCCACGACCTCAAACACCAAATGGTGCAAACCGGTGCCATCATCGGTGTCACCGATGTACATCCCGGGGCGCTTGCGAACGGCATCCAGACCCTTTAAGACTTTAATGTTTGATGAGGTATATGAGTTTTCTTCAGCCATTTTTGGTGTCCTGGAGTATCTTTAGCCCTGTTGTCCACGCCTGAGCATCTGTCTACGCGGGCAAAGACGGGGATTATACCACTTCCTGTACCACGCCATGTTCCACGTGAAACTTTTTTACCTCCGGCCACACCACCGTCGTATCCGCGTCCGGTTCTATGGCCGAAACAAATACCTGGCTGTTTAAATCGCGTAACGCCGACAACACCCGGGTCTGATGCCGGGCATCCAGTTCACTGGTCAAATCGTCCAGCAGAAAGGCACCCACCGGAGCTGACCTGTCCTGCTGCAGCTGTACCTGTGCCAGCAGAAAGCTGACAACCACCGCCTTCTGCTGCCCACGGGAACAGTGTGCTACCACAGCCTGCCCGTTAATCAGGGTGGAAAAATCCGACCGGTGAGGGCCATATTGGGTGAATCCCTGGCGCTGGTCTTTTTCCAACGACCCCGAGAGTGCTTCACCCAGTGACATATTCACCGGCCAGCCGGACTGGTAGCGTACAACAAGCCTCTTGTCCGGCAGCAACTGCTTCACCTCCGCCTGCAACCAGGGCTCGAGCATTTCAAAGTAGTGACTGCGAAAATCATGCAAGCGCTCCGCTGCATCCACGATCTCTGCATCCCAGGCCGTTACCTGCTGCATCGGTGACTGTGCCCGCAGCGCGGCATTACGCTGCCGCAGTGCACGGGCGTAACGCTGCCAGACTTCCCGGTAGGTCTGTTCCACGTGAAACAATGCCCAGTCCAGCGTCTGGCGCCGGTAGCGTGGACCACCATTCAGGATGGTAGGCGTGTCGCCACTCATGACCTGTACCGGAAAACAGCCCGCCAGATCCGAGAGTCGTCGTACCGGCTGGCCGTCCAGATGGACACGAAGATCACGGTGCTGGCGCTCAATACCAATCGGAACCTGGCGGCCCGTTTGCGACACTACCCGAGCAACCAGTCGAAAGGCGGGTTGTCCGTCCCGAATAGCTTGTGCAGAAACAGGGGTACGAAAGGAGCGCACTCGCCCAAGACAATACACGGCCTCAAGCAGGCTGGTCTTGCCGGCTGCATTCTCTCCTGAAATCAGATTCAATCCGGGTGAAAATGCCAGGGAGGCTGATGCAATATTACGAAAATCACAGATTTCCAGTGACTGCAAGACCATGTCAATTCCGGTTTAACGGTCGCTGGTGAAAACCAAAAATTTTACGCGTGGTAAAGAGTGAGCAAGAGTTGGTGTGGTGTAACAGTGGCGTGGTGCCCCGGGTTAGAGTCGCATCGGCATGACCACGTAACGACAGTCCATGCTACCGGGTTTATTGATCAGGGCGCTGCTGTTGGCATCACTTAAAAACACCTCGACATCATCGGTGTCAATGGCATTCAATACATCCAGCAAGTAGGTCACATTGAAGCCAATGACCAGGGCTTCATCGTCGTAGTGGGCATCGATTTCCTCAACAGCCTCTTCTTGCTCTGGGTTATGTGCTTGAATTTTAATGTTATTTTCTGATAAATCCATACGTATGCCACGATATTTCTCGTTCGACAGGATAGAGGTCCGTGTCAGCGCCTGGCGTAACAGGTCCCGGTTTATCAGCACGCGCTTGTCGGCATTTTTCGGCAGGACACGTTGGTAATCAGGGAAACGGCCATCGATAAGTTTCGAGGTGAAGCGCAACTCGTCGGTGGTAATGCGAATATGATTGCTCCCTATTTCAACCAGGAGATCGACATCTCTCTGTTCCAGTAAGCGGTGTAATTCCTGTACACCCTTGCGAGGCACAATGACCTGCTGGTCGACGCCATCACCCACCTCGGCCGCTAGTTCACACATAGCCAGACGGTGTCCGTCAGTCGCGACGGCCCGCAAGGTGCCATTGACAGGCTCCAGCATTAAACCGTTCAGGTAATAACGAACATCTTGCTGCGCCATCGCAAATGCGGTGCGTTCAATCAGGTCATGCAAGGCGTTTTCCTGCAGGGAAAATTTACGTGCGCTTTTGATTTTATCGATGACCGGGAATTCTGTTGCCGGTAACGTCGACAAGGTAAAGCGGCTTTTCCCGGAACGCACCAGGGCACGGTCTTGCTTTACAGAAATATCCAGTTGCGCTTCTGCCGGCAAGGTACGACAGATATCAAATAACTTGCGTGCCGGCAGGGTAATATCACCGGTCTCTGTTACCGCAACGTTGACGTGTGCCTGCAATTCCACTTCGAGATCGGTTGCCGTCAGTTGTACGCTTTTCCTGTTGGCATTAAGTAATACATTTCCCAGTACCGGAAGTGTCTGTCGACGTTCCACCACACCGATGACCTGTTGCAAGGGTTTGAGAAAGTCTTCTCTTTGAATACTGAATTTCATAATTTTTAAATCGTTTAATTAAGGTTTTTAAGTTAAGAGTTCTTTGATTATTACAACAATTAAGGCCGAACAAATCTGTTGAAAACCCAATATTACCTATATTAATCAATGTGTTATATGCATAACAACCCATGGTACAGACAGGCGTACAGGGTGTTGGCAAACTGTGGATAACAGGGGATAAGTTTGCCCTGTTATTTTATCCACAGCTTCTCCACCTTATGCCGTCAAGGTTCTCAACAGGTTGTTATAGTCCTCGTTAATGCGTATGTCACTGTCACGTAACTCAACGACTTTACGCGTCGCATGCAGCACGGTGGTGTGATCACGACCACCGAAGGCATCACCGATTTCCGGCAGGCTGTGAGTCGTTAACTGTTTTGCCAGTGACATGGCAATTTGTCGGGGTCGCGTGATGGAGCGACTGCGACGTGGTGACAGCAGATCGGCAACACGTATCTTGTAATACTCGGCAACGACCTTTTGAATATTGCTGATGGTCACCAGTCTGTCCTGCAGGGTCAGCAGGTCGCGCAATGCTTCTTTTGCAAGCTCAAGATCGATCTGTTGACCGGTGAAGCGGGCGCTGGCAGCAACACGCCGCAGTGCACCTTCCAGTTCACGGATGTTGGACTGGATGTGCTTGGCGATAAAGAATGCGACGTCGGTTGGCAGATCGATATGATTCAGGCTTGCCTTGCTCATCAGAATCGCAACCCGGGTTTCCAGTTCGGCGGGTTCAATGGCCGCTGTCAGGCCCCAGCCAAAGCGGGATTTCAAGCGGTCTTCCAGGCCATCCACTTCCTTGGGATAACGGTCACAGGTCAGGATGACCTGCTGTTGTCCCTCTAGCAAAGCATTGAAAGTATGGAAGAATTCTTCCTGTGAACGTTCCTTCCTGGCAAAGAACTGGATGTCATCAATCAGCAGTGCGTCTGCCGTGCGGTAGTAATTTTTAAATTCATTAATGGCATTGTGCTGTAACGCCCTGACCATGTCTGCAACAAAACGCTCGGAGTGCAGATACACAACACGAGCCCCGGGTTTGTTGGCAAGGATCATGTTGCCGACGGCATGTATCAGATGCGTTTTGCCAAGCCCTACGCCCCCGTAAATGAACAGCGGGTTGTAGGCACCTCCCGGATTTTCACCGACCTGCATGGAGGCGGCCCGTGCCAGCTGGTTCGACTTGCCGGCAACAAAGGTGTCGAAGGTGAAATCCGGATTCAGATTGCTCTTGTGCGGAACCGGTGCCGGCCTGGCCTGGCTGCCTGCCAGTGGCTGGCTGACCGGTGCGGCAGGGCTGAAAACTTTCTTGCTGCTGCCGATTTCCAGCTTGAGCCGGGTACCCTCCCCCGGACCGATATCATGCAGTGTTTGTGAAATCGTTTTGAAATGGTGTTTACGAACCCAGTCGAGAACAAACTGGTTGGGCGCCAGCAGCTGCAGGTCTTCACCGCTTTCTATCGCGTGCAGCGGGCGTATCCAGGTGTTGAATTGTTGCGCGGGTAATTCGTTTTCGAGTCGAACCAGGCACTGTTGCCAGAGCGAACCTTCCACCTGATATACCCCCTTTTTGTTATCTCAGCCAGAAACGCAGGAGAGGGAGTCTATACCTGTCGAAAAAAGTTATCCACACCCTGATGCCAAGTCCTTGAGTCTGAAATAATCTTGACATCGAGCCGCGGGAAACTGTACTCTTTGCGCCCTTTCACGTCCGCTAAGGCGTGATTTTACTAGAGAAAACAGTTGGAATCAGAGAGTCATGAAAAGAACGTTTCAACCCAGTAACCTGAAGCGCAAGCGTACCCACGGCTTTCGTGCCCGCATGAGCACCAAGAATGGCCGCCGTGTTATCAATGCCCGTCGTGCCAAGGGTCGGGCCCGGCTGTCTGTCTGATCCCCTGGTCTTGTGCCCCGGCACAACATGCTTCCCGCGTCGGGTACGACTCACCGAGCCGGAAGATTACCAGCGTGTCTTTAAAGGTGGTTGCTACCGACTGAGTAATCGCTGGATGACGGTACTGGCCATCCCCAACCAGCTGCAGCATGCGCGTCTGGGACTGGCAATATCCCGCAAGGTGGCACGCAATGCCGTGGCACGCAATCGTATTAAACGTGTTATCCGTGAAAGTTTTCGTCACTGGCAGACACGTCTGGATACGCTGGATATCGTGATACTTGGTCGTGCCGGCGTGTCCACCTGCTCAGGCAAGACCCTGGATATCGCTCTCGAAAAGCTCTGGATAAAACTGATAGAAAAATGCGCTGGTTCGTCATCCAATTAATACGCGGTTACCGTTTGCTGCTCAGTCCCTGGCTGGGTAACAACTGCCGTTTCTATCCGACCTGTTCCAGTTACACCATGACTGCCGTAGAGCGTTTTGGCGTGTGGCGTGGTGGTGTCATGGGAATCCGGCGTCTGCTGCGTTGCCATCCCTGGCATGCGGGGGGTGTCGACCAGGTACCGGACAAGGAGACCGGACACAGTCATGGATAATCAACGCCTGTTTTTGTTTGTTGGCCTTTCATTTGTGATGTTGCTGTTATGGCAGGCCTGGACGGAAGATTATGGTCCGGTACCACAGGTCGAAGTGCCGGTGGCCGAGACCGGGCAGGCTGCGGATATACCGGCCATGTCCCCGACAGATGCCCTGCCGGATACCAGGGACCTCCCGACTGCCCCCGCGGAAATGGCCGCCCCGGACAGTGCGCTGCCGGACACAGCACTGCTGGAAACGGCGCAGTACATCGATGTCGAAACCGATCTCTTCCACATCAGGATTGATACCACCGGCGGTGATCTGCGCCAAGTCGACCTGCTGGCCTACCCGGCGACCATGGAGCCGGATTCCCCACCCTTTCGCCTGTTAAATGACAGCCTGCCCAACCTGTTTGTGATCCAGTCCGGCCTGCGTGCCAGCGTCGGTACCGAACCGACGCACCACGTGGTCTATACCCCGGAACAGACCCGCTACCGCATGGCAGAGACTGCCGATGAGTTGCAGGTTGCCATGGTCTGGCGCAGCCCGGAAGGTGTCGAGGTGATCAAGCGCTATACGTTTCACCGCGGCAGTTATGCGGTTGAGCTGGAACACGAGGTACATAACAACAGTGGTGCCGAATGGCAGGGCCGGCAGTATCGGCAATTGCAGCGTACCCAGGTGGCCGAAACCGGCCAGAGTTCGTTTATCTATACCTACATGGGCGGTGTCATTTACAGCCCGGAAGAGAAGTACGAAAAAATCAAATTTGAGGACATGGTGGATGCCAAGCTGGACCGCACCATTACCGATGGCTGGGCAGCCATGCTGCAGCATTACTTTCTCGGCGCCGTGATTCCGGCTCGCGGTGAAGCCAATCGTTATTACACCAATACCCTGAGCCATGCCCGTTATGTCATCGGTATGATTGCACCCAACCGGGTGGTCACCCCCGGCAGTTCGGCAGTGTTCGAAACCCACCTGTTCATCGGCCCGAAATTGCAGGACGAGATGAAACAGGTCGCCCCCGGCCTGGAGTTGACCGTGGATTACGGCCTGCTCACGGTGCTGGCACAGCCGGTGTTCTGGCTGCTCAAGACCATCCAGGGCCTGATTGGCAACTGGGGCTGGTCGATTATCTTTGTCACGATGTTAATCAAGCTGGCCTTCTACAAACTCTCCGAGACCAGCTATAAATCCATGGCCAACATGCGCAAGCTGGCGCCGCGCATGAAGACCCTCAAGGAGCGCTACGGGGATGATCGCCAGAAGCTGAACCAGGCGATGATGGAAATGTACAAGAAGGAGAAGATCAATCCACTGGGGGGTTGTTTGCCCATCGTGGTACAGATTCCCGTGTTCATCGCCCTCTACTGGGTGTTGCTGGAAAGCGTGGAGCTGCGGCAGGCACCGTTTGCCTTGTGGATTACCGACATGTCCGCACCGGACCCCTACTACATTCTGCCGTTGCTGATGGGTGCCACCATGCTGATCCAGCAACGCCTGAATCCGGCACCCATGGATCCGATCCAGGCCAAGGTGATGATGGCACTGCCGGTGGTGTTCACCGTATTTTTTGCCTTCTTCCCGTCCGGACTGGTGCTCTACTGGGTCGTCAACAATACCCTCTCCATTGCCCAGCAATGGGTGATCACGCGGCGCATCGAGCGCGGCGGGAAATAACCGCCAGTCACCGCCGTGGTCAGCTCGGCCACCGATACCATCGCCGCCATTGCCACGCCCCCCGGTCAGGGTGGCGTGGGTATTGTACGCATCTCCGGGCCTGACACACCGGCGCTTGCCCGGGCCTTGCTCGGTCGGCTGCCGCGCCCGCGCTGTGCCGAGCTACACGCTTTCAGGGAGGCGGATCACACCCTGATCGATGCGGGCCTGGTGCTGTATTTTGCGGCACCCGCCTCCTTTACCGGGGAACATGTGCTGGAGTTGCAGGGCCATGGCGGGCCGGTGGTCATGGATTTGTTACTACAACGGGTGCTGGCGCTGGGCGCCCGCCCTGCCCGACCCGGTGAGTTTTCCGAGCGCGCCTACCTGCATGACAAGCTGGACCTGGCGCAGGCGGAAGCCATCGCCGACCTCATTGAAAGCGGCACGGCACAGGCAGCCCGT
>PVMS01077868.1_pt1 | contig 16040 bp, 16 predicted proteins | sample 1853461 | NCBI WGS metagenome assembly PVMS01 (sample SAMN08582032, study PRJNA380276) | Marine sediment metagenome, whole genome shotgun sequencing project. | isolation source: ocean sediment barecode stripped | collected 2017 | reverse complement strand
TAGCGGAATTTTCGCGCCGCATCATCGATCGTTCGTTGGGTGTACGGATCGTTGAGTGCAATGCTATCGGCATGAACGATCATGTTCCGTCCATCAACCTGAGCGATCAGCATTCCATTTCTTTGGTCGAACACAACAAGTTTTCGTTGCATTCCGGCCTCGATATCCTTTACAATAAAGGTGGAGATCAAAAGAGCGGAACAGATCAAAGCTACGGTCAGAGCCGGTTTGTATCTGTGAATAATTGACACCAGAACACTAATGATCAAAGCGTACAGGAAAAGGGTTTCAACTAAACCAACATTGGGGAATTCAATGACCGAAGCGGGCAGATCTCCGATCCATTTTATGGATGAATTCGTGAGCCATAACGCAGCCCACAGCACTTTAGATAAAACCAATGCCAGCGGTTTTATCCAAAAGAATATCAGATACAACCCTCCGATGGAAATGACCAAAAAAGCAGCAGGAATAACGATTAGGTTGGACAAGAATGAATAAGCCGGCATTTGGTGGAAATAGTACAGCGAAAGCGGAAGTGTTCCCAATTGTGCGGCTATGGAAACTGCTGTTAGATCCCACATTTTATTAAGCAACCAAAAACGCGAGGAAAGCAATCCTCTTATCTTGGGATAGAGTGCTACAATTCCAAGAACGGCAGAATAACTGAGCTGAAAACCTACCTCGAACAACAAGCTCGGATCGAACATAAGCATTACGAATGCCGAAGCAGCCAAGGTGTTGTATATGTTAGCCTGCCGTAGGAAAACACCCGCCAGACCTATCATACTGAACATTACCGAAGCACGAATGACCGATGGAGAAGAACCCGTTAGGAGCGCGTAGAACCAAATCAGTCCAACGATCAAAAAGACTTTAATGACCTTTCCTCTTGGTAAGCGCTCCATCCAATTCAACAGAAAACTGAGCGCCATAAAAACGATGCCCACGTGCAGGCCGCTTACGGCAAGCACATGCATGGCACCCGCCTCTGTAAATGCCTTGCGCAATTCCGGATCAAGTTCTTCTTTGTATCCCAACAGCAGCGCTGAGGCAATCTGACCTTCTTCCCCGCTCAGGTCGCCTGCATTCAACAATTCTAATAGAGCCACACGCAATTGCCGGATAGGGGCCATAAAGTTAGCCTCACCTTTTCCTTTCTTGATCCAATTTCCCGTTTTTACATAAGCCGTTCGATGAATTCCGCGATTGCGTAGAAACCCGCCATATTCGAACTGGCCAGGATTGGTTGGGTTTTGTAAGGGCTGAAAGTTCGATTTGACCTGGATGATTTCGCCCGGTTGAAGAACAGACGCCGAGCTGTCTTTTTGCAAATAAAGTATCGCACTTCCCTTGGTTCGCTGCCGCACACTCCCATTAGCAACACTTACAACTTCTACTTCTACTTTGAAGCTCTTGTTCTTTTCGACCGGAACTTCCAGCAATTGGACAAAATGTGTCGACCCATTAGATGAGAAGTGCGTAAAGTGCGAACCATTCTCGTCTATAATGCGAACAGACCACGCCGAGCATCCTAGAAAAAAGAAGGTTATGTTAAGTAACATACCGCGAACCCAACGTTTCCCGTATGAAATGTATCTGAATTCAGAAAAGGCAAAAAGAAATGAACTGGATATAAACAGCGCGAGGGCGATCTCAAAGCCGAAAAGATCAACACTTTGAAGATAAATGCCCAATACAAACGGCAAGAGCAAACGCAGAAATGGCAGCTTAGGCCACGGGATAAAAAGCGTATTAGACAAAGATCTGGCTGATTGAAAATTCGTCTATGAAAATAACTTATTCAGCCTTACTTGTAACCTTTTGATAGAAGATCAGGTATAGTCTCAGCAGTTCCTCACAAAAACCACAAAAAAAATACATGATCGTTATTCTTGTCGTACTTCAAGCCCTCTTCTTCGGACTGATTACCGCATTTCTTGCAGGCCAAAAAGGCTACGATATCTACTCCTTCTATATTATTGGAATGATAGTGGGTCCATTAGGGTTATTCAGCGCATTGTTAAATAAAAAAGAGGATTTAATCGTTATCAAAAAGGAATTGAATATAGACCTGAACGCTGCCTGAACAACTTCAAATTGATTCCATGAGAAGTCCTGACCAATAGTCGGGACTTTGTTTTGCCTTGACTTAGCCTTCATAGCGGAAATGCCCGATGATCTTGTAGCTAAAAAGCATGTCCTCCAACACCTGGCCCGCGCCGATATTGTGTACAATTTTATACCTCGCTCCATCATAGGTTGGCTCTGAACTAACTACTCCGATGTGTAGAATTCCTCCACCTAAGTTCCAGCAAACAATGTCGCCGGGTAAATACTCTGTTGGATCCAACTCCAAGGAAAGTGATCTTCCATAGCGTGAAAAGAAGGTCATCAAATTCGGCACCCTTCGGTGATCAATATTCGGATCAGGGCGGATCAACCCCCAATTATCCGGGTACAGGTCAAAGTTTGCTTTCATATCCTCGTGCACTTCTTTTTGCAGATCGATTCCCACAAGGCGATAAGCCCGAATAATTACATCAGTGCACACACCTTTATTTGCAGGCACATCACCATTGGGATAAGAAATGCTGAAGTAGCTGGGGTCGTAGGTCACGTTCCGATGGGTAAGGCCCAGTGCCACCTTCGATAACCGATTGCCTAGATCCGTCTGCGATTGTACAGAGATCCAAAGCCAACAAGCCCATAAAAGCATTAAGGGTCGCATGTACATCCTAATCTATAAAAGCAAAAAAGGAACAAAATTTCATTGCCTGGCTTTGGCCAATCCCAATATGGTAGATCATTTTCAAATATCACTCTTTGTGGGTATAGGCAATACCCTTATGGCCCCTTTACTTTGGCCTTATGTAACAAATGCGATGAAATATCTCCTCGACCTAATTGAAAAACAAGAAATGCTCATGATCGGTGCCATAGTTCTATTGAACTTCGCGTTGATCGTTTGTTATTTAATAGTAGCCTGACCCGACGTTCAACCTCCCTTCCCTTGTTGGAAAGGCTCTATATAAATGAAGGCGTCCCGAAAATTTCGGGACGCCTTTGCTATTTTACGAGTCTATATGTGAACTTCTGTAAAGAAGAGAATGTTCAAGCCTCCTTTCGGAACACGAATTTCACCGTGGTCTTTCTCCAAATCCCATCATTGTTATCCTCCAGATCCACTTTCGCCAGCTTTTCCAGAACATAATCGGACAATTCACCATTTGTGCTTTTTATATCAAGCACTTCCAGTTTGCCTTCGCGATCCACAACGAATGTGACCAGCACAGTACCGTGCATATCGTGATTGCGTTCTAGGTACGGGAAAACCACGTTCTGGCTCAACTCTCGATTCAACTCTTTCTTGAGCATTTCCATTTTTACCGTATTGGCGTTCGATACGGGAATCGCTCCATTACCTTCGGCCTTTGCGCTGTTCATTGTGAACACGATAGCCATTGTTCCAATTGCAGATATCAGCTTTTTCATCGTTTTGAATTTTGTGCGTTTGTTCTCTTTGGACTTCAAATGTATCTACCTGGTTACAGTATATATGTTAAGAAATGTGAAGTGATACAACAGCGGTACAGCACCAGGATGAGTGGTGCATTCATTGAAGAAAAATGATGAAAGGATGTTGCTACCTGCTTGCTTCCTACTCTTTTTCAAGCGTTGAAAAGAAGTGTGCCATGACCCGTTGCACGTGCTCCAGATAATCCAAGAGATAACCGACGTATTTCAATTGGCTTACGCTATATCTTGAGCGTACTTCATCAATGACCCAGCGATAAGTTTCCATTACCTGCAATACACGATCCTTGTTCTCGGCCACGGTTTCTTCCATGTTCTCATATTCACCGATAGAACGCAATTTGTAAAAATTAATAACGTCGTGAAGGTCTTTTAGATGCAACTTCTTCTCTTGAGAAAGTCCTGTATGGTCCTTACCAAATACCATTTCGATCAAAATGTGTAATTCATCTGCCAATCGGGCGTAGTTCTGATCTGGATGCGCTTCAAAATATTCGCGCAGTTCAGGATCTAGCCGATCAGTCTGTTTGCTCTTGGATCGTTCGGTCATCATAGCATTTCCGTGCCCCAATATCATCATCTAATTTCGATTTTCCAAGGAAATTTCGACGAGTGTGTCCAATTAAGTTCCATTTCCAAAGTAGATCATACCAGTACATCCTAGGATTTGCTTTGACTTTTCTGAAGCTTTAGGTCGTGATCCTGTAGCTCGGGCGGAGCCCGTTCCGTATCTAATATTTCGACGGATATATTCCACATTCCAAATTTTACCTTACGTATTTTCGGGCAATGTTCCGGGTCTTAAATATTTATTCCATTATTACCATGGTAACTTTCCTGAACTATTCGACCCTTTCCTATTCCCAAATCATTACAGCCCACAGAGCGTACATCGACATTCGGAATATTACAGCTCCAGACAGCACTGTTGGCCCTGAGTGCAAGAAAGAGAATGGCTTGCTGAACGGCACTTGCAGAACATTTTGGCCCGGTGGGAAAATTAAAAGTGAAGGGTTTTACAAGAATGACTCGATCTCTGGCAAGTACAAAACGTGGTACAATGATGGAGTGCTCTCAGAAGAATGGAGTTTGAACCCCGATAACAAAAATGGTCTAAGGATCTTTTACTGGCAGAACGGCAATAAGGAACTTCAGACATTCTTTGAAAATGGAACCATCATCGAACAAAAGCACTGGAATGAGAACGGTGCTTTTATTTTGCACGAATTAATAATGGATAGTTCCATAATCCGATCGACCGCTTATCACAACAATGGGCTAATAAAATATTCTGGATCCTTAAAAGGTGGGGAACGCTCCGGTCTTTGGCGCTTCTATAACGAGCAAGGCGAACTGTGCGGGATCAAAGAGTATGACAACGGAGAATTGGTAGAAGAAAAGAAGCACTGTCCCTGACGAACAACGGTCGTATTTTCGCCGGATGCAACTACGCTATTTGATTTTCCTCTTTGTTACCACACCACTTTTGATAATTGCTCAGAATGAAAGCGTCGATCTGTTTGTTGGGCTTGATACCTTGTTGTACAAAGAATGCGGCACGATCATTATCGGCAATGAAAGTGAAGAACGGGATACGATCGCTGAAGTGAAATTCATCCGTTACCTGGATATAGCCACCGATACTTCTACTCTTTTAACGACCAGCAATGCAGAAATAAAAGATTGGGTTCAGCAACATGCGGACGGAATGGATGCACCTTGTTCGCAAGATCTACGATCATTTGCAGACTGGTATAGCCAAGGCGGGCCATTCATTATTTACATCGATCACAAAATAGGCGTGAACCGCAACGGCTTGTTCAGCGTGCAACTCACTTCCAACAAAGAGCCATGTTGCGGAATATCTGGCCTTACCAATACAACACGATGTTGGAATTTGGATCTGCGTAACGGCAGAACAATGCAGTTGTTCGATGTGATCAGGCCCGAAAAAAAGAAGGCTTTTTTAAAACTGATCGACAAACGGGAAAAAGAACAAAGTCTGCTCCCTGATAGCGCCGGTTTGGAAAAGGCTTTCGATATTCTGGTACAAGACGATCGATTACGAATTTTCTTCAACGAACAATGGGGTGGCATGAAATATTACGTAGAAGTGGAAGTGCGTTACCTAGAGCATCAGCACCTGTTCCAGCCTGAATTCCTTGACCGTATAGATCTAGTGTGTCGAGTGCATGATGACATTGTTGAAGGCCGACGTATCTACTCCTATGTGGATAAACCACCTGTATACCCGGGCGGGTCCGAAGCGCTTATAGAATTGGTTCGAAAAGAATTGTCTTATACCGATATGTTCGCCAGCAAGAGCACTTATGTTCGATTTGTTATAGAGCCGGATGGCTGGATTACCAACACGAAAGTTATAAAAGCCAACAGCGCAAAAGCCGAGAAGGAAGCCCTGCGCTTTCTGAAAAGAATGGACAGATGGAAGCCAGGAACTTGCCGAGGAAAAGAGGTCCCGGTTCTCTTCAGTATGCCGATCAACTTTGGCAATTGATCAGTGTCGTACTGGCCGCATAGGCATACCCTGTTCTTCAAGAATGCGCAAAACCGGGTAGCGCATGTGTTGTTGCTCATAATGTTCACTTTGCTGATAGAGCCAGTACAACTGCGCAAAAGAATTTTTGGCGAATTCGCTGTGACCGCGCTTTTCCTGTTCAAATGAAGAACGCAACAATGAATCGTTCTTCAACATTTGCTCAGCTTCATCTTCAAATACATAGGAAGAGAACCACTCTTTTTGCTGAAGGATCTCGTCAAAATAATTCCAGTTGAAATACGAATCAACACTAACTGGCTCCAACACTTCGACCACAAAACGATCCTTTGTTGTGTACATCGGCACGATAACATCTCCCTTATACAGGAACACAATCTCCTTCCCACTGCGCACCCTCGTATCGTAATGTAAATAATGCCCTTCGTAGGGTTGCCGCCGCGTATCGTAGTCATCTATGAACTGAACCTCAGCGTTCACTTGAACATCTTCTGTTAAATAATTCATCTCCACCCCGTTCAAACGCAGCCGTTCGATCACTTCATGCCACGATTGAGGTATCGCATAATATCTTGGTTTCAACACACCATTTTTCGGAACATAGTGGTCGTAATGCGGAATTTGCATTGTTACCGGACTCGACCGGTCGTAATACAAACGATCCAAACCCGTTACTTCACTCTTTTTGTAGGTTGAAACATAACCCTTGAACTCTAGGGTATCCGAAGCGATGCTATCCATTTCCCAATTTAATGGAAAAGCTTCTTGCCAAACAATGGCATCGCGGGCTTCGAAACGGGCGCGGGCAATGGCAGGGCCATGGTTCTCCATTTCTTCAAGAATTGAAAGCATTAGGTCGAAAGTAGCATTCACACGATCTTCAAATGGTTTCAGCATGTGCGCTTCACTCATAAAACTCATGCATTGGAATTGGGCCGCGAAACCACTGGAATATCTTGGAGAATCAAGAAATCCCTGGATGCCACCATTCTCAGGAGCACGCCCGTACACGTTTACATAGGGGATCATTTTAGAATTTCGTACCTCCATTCTTTGGTAAAGCCCCGGTAGAATGCTGTCCGTCATTAAAGCGCTCACTTCCCCATCCAGTTTATCCTTTTGAGATGGCAGCAACGTCATGGTGTATTGATAATCCGCACCGTTGCTGGTATGTGTTTCGAGGTAAACATGTGGATCCAATTCATGGAATAACCGCGCAAAACTCTGCGCGTTGCGGCTATCCATTTTGGTGAAATCGCGGTTCAGGTCGAGGTTGCGAGCATTACCCCGAAACCCGTATTCCACCGGGCCATTCTGATTGGCACGCGAAGAAGAATTCCGCTGTAATGCTCCACCAATGTTGTAAATCGGAATAATGCAGACCACCGTATTCTGCAACAATTTTTCCGCTGAGGCATCTTCTAAAAGGTAGCGGGCCAACATGATGCTGGCATTTACGCCACAGGCTTCACCGGGGTGGATCGCATTGCTGATGAGCAGCACCCGCTTGTTGAACCGCGCAGTTTCGTGAGCTTGTAAACCTGGAAAATCAGGATGGTTGATGACAAACAGATGAAGTGGTTCACCGCTATCTGTTAGGCCCTTCTGGTATAAAGTGGCATTTACAAAACGCTCGTCCAAATCGTTGTACACAGAAATAGCACGATGGTAGGTTGGCGTTGTATCACCTTTGAATATTGGCTGGGCAGCGACAATTCCAATTTTAACGAGTAGGATCGATAGCGAGAATATACTTTTCATGGCTGGGGATAAAAATAATGTGTTAGCATTGTTAGAGACTTTTAGGATATGAGCAGTTTCAGGATAAGACCGAGATTCCGCAAAGTATTGACCATGACGCCAGATGAATTCGTCGTTCACATGAAAGATGAACTCAAAAAAGAGAATGTACCCTGTTTTGGCAAACTCGGAAAGGGGTATATGCGCTTCTTTATACTTCCAGAAGAACAACATTATTGGTCACCACAACTGGGTATTTCATACGAAGAGCATGAAAAAGGAACGCTTGTGCGAGGATTATACGGGCCAAGACCGAATGTATGGGCACTGTTCTTTTATGGTTACGCAGTGTTTGGAATCCTGGGCATGTTCGCCTCCATGTGGGGAATAGCACTCCTTACTATGGATAAAAATGCATGGCCGCTCTGGATCGTATTAGGCTTGGTAATTGCCGCAGGCGTTTTATACATGATCGCCCAAACAGGTCAGAAGCTGGGCGCGGAACAGACATTTACATTGCACCATTTCTTTGAGGACACGGTAGGTGAGCGTACCCACATTGAATGATCTGGTAAGAGCCAAGAAACCAAGCGAATGTACCCTGAACTCTTTTCAATAGGCGATATTACCATACGCACTTACGGCTTAATGACCTTACTCGGAGCCACTTTGGGCTATTTGTATGGCGTTAACACAGCGCACAAAGAATTGGGCATTGAAAAGTACAAGCTCAGAAATCTAACTGTCATTATTATTCTATCCGCTTTTATTGGTGGGAAATTATTTTTCTTTTTGGAAGATCCTGAATTTTATTTCAATTCATTCGACAATATTAAAAGAAACTTCAAAACAGGATACGTCTTTTATGGCTCATTGCTATTCTCCATTCCCACTATCGTTTGGTATTTCAGAATACAGAAATGGCCTTTCTGGCCAATGATGGACATCTTGGCCATTATTGCTTGTATCACTCACGGAACGGGAAGACTTGGTTGCTTTTTCAATGGTTGCTGTCATGGCACAGAAACTGATCTCCCATGGGCGGTCATCTATTCAGATCCACTTTGCCAAGCTCCGTTGCACACTGCGCTGCACCCCACTCAATTATACGCTGCCGCACTTATCTTTTCCATTCTGGTTCTTCTCTTGATCTTGAAGAAACGCAAGAAATTTGCTGGAAGGCTCTTTTTTATCTATATCGTTTTATATGCAGCTGGACGATCGATCCTTGAAATATTCCGTGGAGATGTAGAAAGAGGCTTTGTTATTGACAATGTGCTTTCCCATTCACAATTCATTTCAATTATTATTATTGCGATTGCAGTCATGGCCTATTTTAAAATTAAAATAGATACTGCAATCCATGTGAAGAAATGATCACTTGTGGTTCGATCGCCTATTTTTAAGTCGTCTCAATTAAACACATTTACTAATGAAGGTCATTTCTACGATCTGATTTACGCTTTTACTTTCGTTGCACATATCCGCCCAAACTGATTGTGCTAATGGGCGCTACTCCGACCATTTTTTCTTTACCAATGTTGATACTGAACTTGGTATTTACTTTGGGGAGAACACAGCAGTTTCCGGCGGAGTCGAAACACTGGAAATGGACATATACACGCCAAGCGGCGATACGGCCACCAGTAGGCCGGTGATCATCATCGGGTTTGGCGGTTCCTTTATTACTGGCACCAGGCAGGACGTTGCGTGGCTCTGTGAGGAATTCGCCAAACTGGGATATGTGGCTATTGCGCCTGATTATCGCATCGGCTTCTTCTTGCCTACGGAGTACACCACAATGCAAGCCGTTACCCGCTCTATGCACGATATGAAGGCCTGTGTGCGCTTCTTGAAAAAGACCGTCGCCGAAGACGGGAATCCTTATGGAATCGATCCAGAGAGGATCATCATCGGTGGTGTTTCCGCAGGGGCAATAGGCGCAATACATGCCACCTACCTCGATGAATCCACGGAAATACCAGAAGTACTTTGGCCCGATACTGCCACTACCGGCGGTGTGGAAGGCAACAGCGGAACACTTGGCTATAGTAGTGAAGTAGCAGCATGTTTCAGTTTTAGCGGGGCAATTGGCGATACATCCTGGGTTAATGCTGGCGACCCGCCTTTGGTGAGTATACACGAAGTCGGCGATCAAACAGTTCCCTATGCAACGCAAGAAGTGTACGTATTTGGCATCCCGACCGGGATGGTGGCTTCGGGAAGTCTTGATATCCATAGCAGAATGAACAACATTAGTGTGCCGAATTGCTTGCTTACCTATCCCGATTCCGCGCATGTGGGCTATTTCGCTTCCGACCTGTTCAACTCAATAGAGATTGTTGTTCAATTCTGCAAACAAGTGGTGTGCAACGAACCGGTGGGTTGCGGAATGATCTTTTCCGGAATTGAAGAAAATGATTTAGAACCTGATATCGAGTTGTATCCGAACCCTGCAAATTCAACGCTTAAAGTTGAATCCATGAATGCAACAACGATCCACATTACGGATCTGAGAGGAAGATCGATCATCGTTCAGGATATACAAAAAGGAACGAACACATTGAATATTTCTGAACTACCTTCTGGCTTATATCTAATTCTAAATACGGAAAGCCGATCCCGTTCGACATTCATTAAACAGTGAGAAAATAAATGCCTTCCTGAACCTTCAGGAAGGCATTCCACTTGAACGAAGCACTTCAGACATAACCTCGCCTGAGACCCTCCGGCCTCTGAAAAAGCCGTAAGGTGAGCACGATTAATAGAAGTAGCGCAACAGCATGTAGCACTACAAGCGCGAGCAGTCCTAATGGCCCGTTTCCGGGGCCAATGGGAAGCGCCAAGGGAATGCTGTTCTGCTTTTCTTTTTTCTGTAATTCTTTCTCGTATTTCCGCACATAATTCCGGTTCATCGAAACATCCCAGCCCGTTAATGCGGCCAATTCGTCCAGTTCTTTCTTACGACGGTACACCAGTTCTTCCAAGTAATCCTGCCCGGCATCGCAACTTAGATCGCCTTGTGCAGGATGCCTTAGAATGTAGCGCGCCTGGTAGTGCGTTTTATTCGGCGTTACCATGAACTGTAGGTCTTGTGGGAATTTCTCACGGGAATAACGCACATGCAGGCGGGTAAAGAAAACCTCTCCGGTGCCATTGGCAGCCCAAGTTACACCGGCCTTGGCAAAGTCGACATAAATGGGCGGCGGCCCCATGCAAGGATCGCATTTTACGCCTGGCCATTGCGGACTCACATTCCAAGCGTATTCCAGAAAAACACCATTTTGACCTTCCCGCTGATAACATTGTCCAAAAACATCTTTGTAGAACGGGCCGAAATCTTCCTTGACGAATAAAGGGATATTACGCGCTGTAGGCATTTCGATGGTGCGATAATTGGCCACCTCTACCCTGCCCCTCCTTGTGAATGCGTAAACGATCATGTCCTGATCGCCATCGGCGTTCGCCATGCCCAAACGGATCGGCAACATGAATTTATCACTCTCGAAACTGATCTGTATAGGGCTTAATTCTCCACTGCCATTGTTCGCATTTTTATCCAGATTCACTTTCACTACAAAGAACTTCATATCGCTCTTGATATAAGGTTGCAAAACCTCCTCAGCCTGAGCCGGGATCTTGTAACCGTTGTCGATCAGCCAATGCTTCAAGCCAGAACTCTCTTTGGCGCTCAGTATCAGAATATCGTATTCGCCGATCTGATACTCGGCCTCTACTGTCACTTTGTATTTCTTATCTACATTCTTGCCGAACAATCCTCGACTTCTGCTCAATACTTGAACTTCATTTACTGAACGAAAACTATCCATAATTAAAATCGGTTCGCAAGGGTTATTGTCGAAGTACTCCACCAAGCGCGGAGCAGAATAACTGTCGAGCGTTTTGAAGATCGAATTATCGATCACCTTGATATCCTTTTCCCTGAGAACGGTGGGCACCGGAACTATCATCGCAAAATCTTTCACATTTCCACGAAAGTCATTGCTCATGGTTATCGTTGTTCGGTCACCATCGCGCACCAGGATGACCTGGCTCTTGTTGTTGAACAAAGTGGCATCGGCTTTGGCCACATAAAACCCACAGAACGGCAGCGCCTGTTCAATCGTGAGCACTAGGAAGGTTATAAGAATGGTCTTTTTCATTGTAATACAGGTTTTATGGTTTCATTGTAATTGGATATCGGTCTGGAACTCGAGGCTTTACTTCGCCATTCGAATTTCACGCCTTTGTATTTCCGATCCAAGAATGCAGTAACAGGAGATATGATGAACAGCGCCCAAATTGGTGCGGTGTTGATGTAAAGCCAGTTGGTGAGCAAGAAGCTGAGGCCAGCCAGGGCAATTGCCCAAATGATGCGCCCTTTGTTGTGATTGGGAGTTGTCATCGGGTCAGTGATCATGAAGAACACAAAAAGCAGGAAGGAACCATTCAACAATTTGTGAACGAGCACATCCCAACCCCAGCCCAAATAAAGAATCGTGCGTCCGATCTCCAGCACCACGAAAGCACCCAAAAAAATCAGGCTGGTATCGAGCCGACCGACCTCAGTAGCACGATCAATGCAGCAGCGCCGAAGAAATAAAGCAGAACTGCATTGCTTCCCCATTGCCCGGGGGATATCCATGCATCGTCTGTAAAAAGTACCGCAACGATGATCCCGATATTGGCCGGATTGAAAATGTGTTTGCCATGGTAACGGATCAGGAATTTAGCTGCGATCGCAACTGTTCCTGCCAAAACGAGTGTAGAATAACTATTGCTTTTCAGTAGTAAACAAAGACCTAGCGCAGTGATCATTCCGCTTTTAAGCGAATGAAAACTTATGTTGGAAAGACGAGCCGAAATGACTTGAACGACCAAACAAGTTCCAATCAATGTCCAGTACTTCCAAACATCCACTTCCCAGCCCAAAGCCAAAATGCCGTAAAGCAGAAACAGGGAGAGATATACGATCTGGAAATGGCGCGCATCTCGGAAATATTTCTGTGCGCTCTTTACAACTGGTCGGTGGCTCATGTTGCGTTTAATTGTTGTTCTGTACACGAAGTATTTCTAGAGGTTCAATTTGATGATAATGTATCGCAGCGGAACCGATAAATGCGGCCTATTTTCGGCGAACGATCCATGAACGAACCGCGCGTATCGATCATAATGGCCGCCAGGAACACAGCGGAATACATTGAAGAATGCTTGCTTTCCATTCAAGCCCAGACATTTACCGAATGGGAATTGTTGGCGGTGAACGACCGATCCACCGATGACACTAAGGATATTTTGCTGCGATTTGCGAAGTCTGACCCACGTATTAAAGTGCTGGACAGCAAAGGAGAAAGATTGCTACCCGCGCTACAGACCGGTTATGCCGCTAGTAGTGCGCCATTGATAAACAGAATGGACAGCGATGACAGAATGCCGCCCTACAAATTGGAGTTGATGCTTGAAGAATGGGAGAAACATGGCAAAGGAACAATTGTGGCCGGAGGCACGGAACATTTTGCGGATAAGGGCGAATTAGGCAACGGCTTCCGTCGCTACGATGCGTGGTTGAACGAATTGGCGCGGAATAACACGCACTTCGAACAAATCTATACCGAATGTGTTATCCCGTCGCACTGTTGGTTGATGCACCGAGAAGACCTAGATGCGGTAGGCGCTTTCGACCCGATGGAGTATCCCGAAGATTACGATCTGTGTTTCCGCTTTTACAAAGCAGGGTTGAAAGTTGTGGGCATCAATAAAGTGCTACACCATTGGCGGGATCGTAGCGATCGAATTTCGAGAACCTGGGTAGAATACCAGGACAACCGCTACTTCGACCTGAAATTGAAATACTTCTTCGAGTTGGATCGGAATCTCTCCCGGCCGCTTGTTATTTGGGGCGCTGGCCCGAACGGAAAAGACCTGGCTAAACGGCATATTGCTTTAGGTGCCACTTTTGATTGGGTTTGCGATAACCCGAGAAAGATCGGCCAGGATATTTACGGTGTTGTCCTAAAGGCCGAAGAATGCGTGAATGATATTGAAGACCCACAGATCCTGGTCGCGGTCGCTTCACCTTCCGATAGGAGCAAGATCAAAGATCAATTGCAGGCATGGAACAAAGAACCGGTAAAGGACTTCTGGTTCTTTTGTTGAAGGCTTATCTCTAAAACTGCGTGATTAATATCCAAGGTGCTGCTCGGTCATGATAGCGGGTAAAGGAATTTTAAAACCGACGATACCGTGTACGATCGGGCTAAAAAAGAATTCATCAATAAGCGGATCGTCTACCGGTTATTTATATTTATAAAACAGAAATATCGGGCTTTATAAATTTAAAGGCAGAAAGCATTGACCGAATGGATCGACTACTGTACATGGCAGGATACCTGAATTACTTACCCAAGAAGAACTGCAACTATTGGTCTATTTACATTTTCACGTAATTTCCGTCGATCCGAACCAGAAGTTGGGAATTTCAAACGCGGCAAACATAGATCTTCAATGAGTTGAATTACAATACTGTGAGAGATCTGAATCGGTACCACCGAATATTAAGCGGGAAGTAATTTCCTGGACTTGTAATTCTGCTCAAGCATTTGTAACAGTACACCGCATATTGCGTAATAATATTCTGAATATGCCGAATAGATCAATAGCACACACAAACAGAAAACTATCTTAACATGGTTAAGAGGATCATAATCGTTGAGGACGAATCCATCATTTCATTTGGATACCGAATGCAGTTGGAAAACCTCGGCTTCGAGGTAACAGGTGTGGCAAAGAGCGCGAATGAGGCCAAAATATTATTTAAAGAAAACCGTCCTGACCTTCTTCTAATGGACATTTACCTAAAGGGAGAGATGAACGGCTTAGAATACATTGAAGAATTACACAGGAGTGATCAAATACCAGCCATATTTTTATCTGCCAGCACCAACGCAGAAATGATCCATAGAATTGAAAAATTAGTTGATTGCGATTATATCCCAAAGCCAGTCAGCAGTTCTAGGTTACGCGAAGTGCTTCATAAGCACGCGATTAAGTAATTTCCCTTTTCCCTAAGTCTTCTTTTCATAAGTCACTTCAAAATTGAAGTTGCCAAAGTGATCCATTTGGTTCACTCAGGACGATCTAGCAATAAGTATGTAGTGCAAAAGATCGTGGACGCATTTCTTTCTTGAGATGTCAACTTCCAATATCGATGCATAAATTAGTGGCTAACCAATTCATTGATCATGAACATCTTAAGTTCTCTAGAAGCCTTGAATTATTGGGCCGTGTTAGTTGCAGCACTTTCCACATTCTTGGTTGGCGGATTATGGTATTCCCCTTTGCTTTTTGGCAAAGCGTGGATGGCGGAAAATGGATTTACCGAGGAACAACTCAAAGAAGGAGGCGGAATGGTAAGAATCTTCGGGACAACGTTTTTATTGTCATTGATCATGGCCACCGTATTGGCTCTTTACATTGGAGACCATTTTGGTGAATTAGCACTACTGTACGACATTAAATCTGCTATAATACTGAGCTTGGGTTTGATGGCAGCCAATATGGGCAAACACTATTTGTTCGAACGAAAGTCAATGCGCCTTTTCATGATCCATGCCTCACATGACCTGACAGCCATGATATTGATGGCCGTGATCATTGGGCTTTGGCGATAACCGCTTAGTTCATTTTAATAAAGTGCGCATAAGCACGGTTTTTCATGCGAAGTATATAATTGCCGGGGGCTATCTTACTAATGGCTAATCTGTTCGATCCGGGTCTAAATATGCCGCTCAATAGAGGTCTTCCTTGAATATCCAGAACTTCGTAATCCACGTTTTCTACCACTTCAATGAACAGCTCATTTATTGCCGGGTTAGGAAAAACCTGTATGGATCCGAATCTTTGTTCAGCAATTCCAACGGATAGAACAGAATCGCAGAATGCTGTGTCCGGATCCAATTCAATATAGCCTTGTGGCGTTAGGTTTTGGCCCATAAATGGCGCGTGATCCGGTTCATAACGGTTCATTCTGAAAGGGATATTCTGGTTCGGCCCCGGAACGTCACCTTGCGTTCCAGCGTCTCCGCCAATAAAAGGATTCACATATTCCCAGACGATCTCGTTGTTATTGCTAGGGTCTATCTCAAAAGTCCATCCCTGCCTTCCAGAACAGATGAGGATGTTTCCATTGTTCAGTTTCTGCGCACCAGCCAGGCCTCCTGAGAAAAGATCCGTTGGGTTGGGAGCGGTA
>PVMS01108157.1_pt1 | contig 16042 bp, 13 predicted proteins | sample 1853461 | NCBI WGS metagenome assembly PVMS01 (sample SAMN08582032, study PRJNA380276) | Marine sediment metagenome, whole genome shotgun sequencing project. | isolation source: ocean sediment barecode stripped | collected 2017 | reverse complement strand
GACGAGCAAGAATCCATCTATACAGATCTTCGTATAAAATTAACACACAGCCTCTCGGTATATGCCGATTATGAGCGCAACATACGCGACCGTATCGATATAAAGCAGGGTGTAGGCTTTCTGTATTCATCGCAGTGTTGGTCATTTGACTTTCGCTATGTCGATGAAGAGGAAGAGCAAAGATTTGAATTTATGATAAACCTTTTTGGGATAGGAGAAATGGGGGAAGGCATATCTATACCCTAACTCGTGTCCATCCACAATTGTAAAATGGACACTAACTCAATAGTATAGTAATTTCCTTTTCCGGACACAGATGAACACAGATTGTCAAGATTCTTAACTTAAGAAATAATAGCATCTGTGTATACCTGCCCGCTTGTGCCTCACATGGCAGGCGGGTCTGCGAAAATCTGCGTCCTATTTAACTTGAATTCAGGTATTCATCTAAGCGCATGACAAAAATAGAACTCAAATATTCATGGTATGTCCTCCATACCAAAAGTAGATTTGAAAATGTGCTCAACGAGGGATTGATCAAAAAGTCGATGGAGGTATTTTTGCCAAAGATTCAGGTGAGAAGTAAACGCCGTGATCGAAAAATAATGATTCGTGTACCCTTGTTTCCCGGATACTTGTTTGTTAAATCGAATCTAAACCCTTATGAACATATTGAAATTGTGAAAACCATCGGCGCCGTGCGTCTCGTTGGTAATAAAGACGGTCCTATACCTGTCCCTACAGAAACCATTGAATCTTTGAAGATTATGGTCCAAGGAGGTCATTCGGTTGAAACGGGGACCCGTTTCAAGAAAGGGGACACGGTCGTGGTCGTATACGGTCCTTTTACCGGTGTGATTGGAACTTTCGCCAGATACAGAGGAAAAGGGCGTGTGATTGTAAATATTGATGCTTTGGGCCAGTTTGCCGGAGTGGAGGTGAATGAAGACGATATTGAAATCGTGCCCGAAATTTTGGCATAACTTCTTGACTTACTATAGATTTACATTTAAATTTGAAGCAGCAATTGCGTTCTACGATTTTCATAGAATAAGGAGGATATATGAATAAATTGGAACTTATTTCCGCCTTGAAAACAGAAGCCAACATCTCGAAATCAGAAGCGGCCAAGGTGGTTCAAATATTATTTGATAACATGGCAAACGCACTGGCCAGAGGCAAGCGGGTTGAAATTCGTGGTTTGTGCAGTTTTTTTGTAAAAAATTATAAAAGTTATACCGGCCGAAACCCCAAAACCGGGGAGAAGGTAATTATCAGGCCCAAAAAATTACCATTTTTTAAGTCCGGAAAAGAATTGAAAGAACGGGTAAATTGTTAAATTTGTGTCTGATCTTAAGCCGATACCTGGATTTGAGTCGATAGTGGGCCAAGATCAGCCCATACGACTGTTAACGACGCTTTTTCGAAACGAAACGATACCTCACGCGCTTCTTTTTATCGGGATGGAAGGGGTGGGCAAACAGAATACAGCCATGATATTCGCCATGGCGTGTAACTGTAAGCCCTATAAACCGGAACGATTTCCGGAAGGTTCGAATACTCATACGAAAAGCGAGCGAACGGGTATAAGACAGATTAAAGCAACGCCTTGTGGCTATTGCAGGTCTTGCCGAAAAATATATTCAGGCCATCATCCGGATATCATCCTCGTTACACCATCCGGACCCCTTATCAAAATTGATCAGATTCGTGATCTTATTCGGACACTTGCCATGAAGCCTTACGAGGCCAGGTTGCGTGTCGTTGTTATATCCGATGCTCAAGCTATGAATCCGGCAGCTAGCAATGCTCTCCTCAAGGTGTTGGAAGAACCTCCGGATCGAACCATACTGATACTTACGGCTACTCAGACATCCGATCTTCTTCCCACCATCGTTTCGCGATGCCAGCAGATCAGGTTTAACCCAATTTCGAAAAAAAGCATTGAAATACTATTGGTCGAGGAACATGGGGTGCGCCCTGATGATGCCGAAATAATTTCAATCATGGCCAATGGAAGCTTATCCAAAGCCCTGTCTATGATCACTTCAATGCCTCGGATAAACTGGATAAAGCGAAGGAATTGGCTGATAAATGAGGTTGCTTCGATATATCATAAACCCATCGCCTCACGCATGGCCTTTGCGGAAAAATTGTTAAAAGAGAAGGCGCTTCTTTTTGACTCGTTAGAGGTGATGAAATCATGGTTTAGAGACTTGATTGTTTGTAGATATCATCCGGATAAAATGATCAACCAAGACTTGAAGGACAAGATTCAAAAAGCGTCAAACAAGCTGTGTGTTGATTTACTGATTTCATACGTTGACAATATCCAGTCAGTGCAAAACAATATCCACGCCAACACCAATTTGAGGCTGTCGTTGGAGGTTTTAATTATGCGCCTTGCGAGAGCCTAAAACCAAGATATAAGAGAATTTTAAACATGAAAAAGAAGGTTGGAATAAGATTCAAGCCCGCCGGAAAGGTGTATGATTTTGATTGCGGCGCATTTGTACTTAATAAAGGAGATCATGTCATTGTGGAAACCGAGCAAGGGCTTGGTTTTGGGATGGTGGCTGTGCTCCCAGAACTCTGTGGTGAAAAAGTGGGAGGCAAAACAGGCAGACCTCTAAAAAAAGTATTCCGTTTGGCGAATCAGAACGACTTCTCTAAAAGAGAAGAAAACATTGAAACTGAAAACCGCGTTTATGCCTATTGCCAAAAGTGCATCAAAGAACTCCAACTTAAAATGAACCTTTTTTCCGTTGAAAGCGCCTTTGATGCAAGCAAGCTAACCTTTTTTTTCACATCCGAAAGCCGTGTTGACTTTCGTCAACTTGTCAAGATGCTGGTAAAAGAGATAGGTGTCCGGATAGAAATGCGGCAGGTGGGAATTCGCAACCAGGCCAAGATGTGCGGTGGTCTTGGAAGATGCGGTCGAGAACTCTGCTGCTCGGCTTTCATTGAAAAATTTGAACCCGTGTCCATAAGAATGGCCAAAGAACAGGGCCTATCGTTAAACCCTACCAAAATTTCCGGTCAGTGTGGCCGATTAATGTGTTGCCTTACCTTTGAGTGTGAAATGTATCAGGCAATCAAAAAACAATTTCCAAAAATTGGAAAAATCATAGAGACAAAAATCGGAAAAGGTAAAGTTATCCGGCACAATACCATATTAAATCGTGTTGTCATCAGTTTAGATGAAGATAAAGAAGTCGAAATCGAGCTGGATCAAATTTTACAGTGAGAAAGATCGGAGACACAATGGCTAAACCCTTTTATGTCACAACACCTATCTATTATGTTAACGCCAGGCCTCATCTTGGCCATTCTTACACGACGATTGTGGCGGATGTCACCAATCGGTTTAATTCAATGCGTCAGGTAAAGACGTTCTTCCTTACCGGAACGGATGAGCATGGTGATAAAATTATACGTGCTGCTAAGAAGGAGAATTTGAGCCCCAGAGCATATGTTGACAAAATAAGTGGGCTTTTTAAAAATCTTTGGCCCGAACTGAGTATCGAATATGATCATTTCATCCGAACAACCGACCCATCACATACTGCTGTCGTAGAGCAAGTCATGCAAAAGATTTATGATTCGGGTGATATTTATTTCAGTGAATATGAAGGTCTTTATTGCTTTGGATGCGAGCGTTTCTATACGGAGCGAGAGTTGGTTGATGGAAAGTGTCCTGATCATGAAACAGTGCCTGATCGAATTGAAGAGTCCAATTACTTTTTTAGAATGAGCCGCTATCAAGATTGGCTGATCGATCATATTAAGAATAATCCGGGCTTTATTCGACCCGACCGATATAAAAATGAGGTGTTATCTTTTCTTAAAGAATCACTTGAAGATCTTTGCATATCCCGGCCCAAATCACGTCTTATGTGGGGAATTGGCCTTCCTTTTGATAAAGACTATGTCATATACGTATGGTTTGACGCTCTTTTGAACTACATTTCAGCCATAGGCTATCCTGATGGAGAGATATTCAAAACCTTCTGGACGTCGGCCAACCATGTCATAGCAAAGGATATCTTAAAACCTCACGGCATTTATTGGCCGATTATGCTGAAAGCCGCCGGTCTCCCAATATATAAACGGCTGAACGTTCACGGATATTGGAATATTGACCAAAGCAAAATGTCCAAAAGCATTGGAAATGTTGTCGAGCCGCTTGAGCTTAAAAAGATTTATGGTTTAGATGCATTTCGGTTTTTTCTCATACGAGACATGGTTTTTGGTTTAGATTCCAACTTTAGTGAAGAAGCGCTGGTACAACGGATTAATTCAGATTTGGCAAACGATCTCGGAAATCTGTTCAGCAGAGTGTTGACCATGGCGCACAAATATTTCTCAGGCATCGTTCCGGGGGTCGATACAACGATGGAAAGGGAATTCCAGCTGGGTTTGGAATCAGCGGCATCGAAGGCCATTTCCGAATTCGAGACAAATATGGAAGGATTTACCTTTCATAAGGCCATTATGGCCATTTGGGATTTTATTAATCAGTTGAATAAATATATTGATGTGACAACTCCATGGGCGCTTGCTAAGAAAAAGTCGAGCAGAAAACAGCTCGAAGTCGTCATTTATAACCTACTTGAAGGCCTTAGAATCATATCCGGCCTTGTTTATCCCATCATGCCAGGCACAGCGAAAACCATGCAAGACCACCTTGGCATGGATTCAAACAGACCATTTTACAACCTCGACATTCTTAAAACATGGAAAACGTTAGCCCCTGGAACCCGATTAATGAAATCAATAGCGCTTTTCCCCAGAATCGATGTTAAAAAAGAAAAGACGAATTCATCATTATGCCTCAGAGATTGAAAACTGATCCAACCGTCCTTGCAAGACCGACATGGAGAGAATATCAGACCCGGCTAAAAAAGACAGCCTACAAAGAAAGATGGGTTAAGAAAACGTTAATAATTTCTGCTCTATGCCTGATTTTATTTGTTATATCTTATGGGTTCATTACAAGGATAAGCCAAAGATCATTCATTCAGACGCTGTCGAACTATTTTGTCTCGTCTGAGGATAAGGTAAATGATAATCGTATTGATCAAACAAACATGATGAACAAAAGGGATCTTCGGGTGTTGATAGGCAATAACCTGCTGGACAATTTAGAAAATAAAAGTTTTGAATTTACTTCAAACAACGCTATATTTCGGGTCGATACGAGTATTGATACGACGCTTCAGAACTTTCTTCAAGAAAAAACGGAAAAATCAATAGCCCGGAACATTGGAATTGTGTGCATGGATCCAGACACAGGTAAAATTTTATCCATGGTCGGATTCGACAAGACTGACCGCACTATCAACCCCTGCGTCGATAGCAGATTTCCTGCAGCAAGTATTTTTAAAATCGTTACGGCAGCGGCAGCTATTGAACATCGTGGATTGAACTTGAATTCGAAGTTGTCATTTAACGGCCGAAAACACACATTGTATAAGTCTCAACTAAAAGAACAAAAAAACAAGTATACCACCCATATCACGTTTAAGGACTCATTTGCTCAGTCGGTTAATCCGGTGTTCGGTAAGATCGGCTCCCTTTACCTGGGGAAAGACATTCTTGAAACGTATGCTCTGGCCTTTGGATTTAACCGGACCATCGATTTTGAAATCAAGCTGAACCCGAGTGTATTCTCGATATCTGAAGATCCTTACCAATGGGCTGAAATTGCTTCCGGATTCAATCGTGAAACCAATATTACTCCCCTTCACGGCGCGTTGATAGCTTCTGTGATAATTAATCAAGGTAAACTGGTTGAGCCCACCATTATCGATCAGATCATGGACGAAAAAGAACAGGTTGTTTACCATAGTGACGTGGTGACCATCCACCAGTCTATTGCCCCTGCAACGTCTAAAATTGTTCGCCGACTCATGGAAGAAACGGTCGAATCAGGTACTTTCAGAAAGACATTCAAGGGTTACAAAAACAATAAAACACTTTCCAAGCTCAATATCGGTGGAAAGTCCGGCTCTATTGCCAGCCAATCGAATGATGTTCGCTATGACTGGTTCGTCGGATTTGCAAAAGAAAAAAAAGGACAAAAAAAGATTGCTATAGCCGTTCTTGTCACCCATCAAAAATATATTGGTAAAAGGGCCGGCTACTTTGCACGGATTGCCATGGAGAAATATTTTGACAATTATCTTAACCTAAATTGAGCGTAAAAATCGAGGAAATAGAATGAAACATCTTATTTCATGGATCTTGCCATTTTTATCAATCCCTAAAATCTATTTTGGGCGGCATATCGCCAGTGTACCAGAACATTCCATCGTACTGTTTCCATATCATGATCGCCAGTTTTGCTGTGGAATCGCCGGTATTGTTTCATTCAAAAAAAAGAAAAAGTCGGAAAAGCCTATCGATGTGATGGTTTTGATTGATATGCTTAAAAAAATAGAGGGGCGTTGTTTTACTGACTGTAAACAGAATGATTTGGGATTTGAAGATCATTATTTGGGGGGAAAAGAACTTGTTGAAACCTTTTTCCAGGAAGTCAAGGCCCTTAAATGTAAGGATCGTTTTTATCGTTTTTTTATAAGCAAAGAGCATCGAAATCAACTAAAATATCTGGGTGAACGGCTTTCCAAGGTCCTTGATGGCGAAATAAAATTGCTGAATGAGCACATGGGATATCTCGAAGCTGGTGATCTGGATATCCTATCCCGACGTATCGATGATTTAAAAGATATCGCCTGGTGTATATCGTCGGAGATTACAGATAATATTCAAAAGGTGAGTGATCTCTTAAACCACCCTCGGAAAACACCCAGCGCTTCTACCGTTACTATCTTTAAGCAGATCAATGCGATACTCAACAGTATCGACCGCCTTGAGGTAAGAGGTCGCGACTCGGCAGGTATCTCCTTGTTGTTTATTGTCGATGAAGATGGCTTCGATAGATTTGAAACAGCCATAAAAAACAAGGCCCTTTCCGACCAGTTAAAGGAGCGATCAGCAGAAGATGTTCTGGTCAACCTGAGTATCAGTATGAATGAGACTGTCGGCCCGTCAGATGAAAAACGGGTCACCATTGTGATGACCTATAAGATCGCAGCTGAAGTCGGAAGCCTTGGGGATAACGCTCATTTTTTAAGAAAACAGATTAAGAATGATAAAATCCTGCAAACATTGGTCACAGGTCCTCATATCTACCATACGGTTTCTGCCCATACCCGATGGGCATCTGTAGGTGCCATCAACGAGCCTAACTGTCATCCTGTTGATAACAAAACCATAGGGAGTGACATTCCCAAAAGCGGTATCATTCACGTTTGCCTTAATGGAGATATCGATAATTATTTAAAACTAAAAGAGGCATATGATATGAGTGGTGATGTTATCCATCAAGACATAACCACGGATACGAAAATCATTCCGCTTCAGATAGAAAATTATGTCAATAAGGGTTATGACGTAGAAGACGCATTTCGTTTGGCGGTCAATGACTTCGAGGGATCCCATGCCATTTCCATGCATACCGATTTAGCTCCCGGGAAGTTCTTTTTAGCACAGAAAGGAAGCGGTCAGGCTATCTTTGTGGGAATCGCGGGAGATCACTACATACCCACTTCCGAAGTATACGGGCTGGTTGAAGAAACATCCCATTTTATCAAAATAGATGGAGAAATAGAAGTTGAGGGTAAAAACGGCATGACGCAGGGGCAGATTTTTATCTTGGACCAGGATTCTATGGGTGGACTCGATGGTATTCAGGCGATGTTTTATGATCAAACACCGGTTGATATCGGTGAGGCGTCTATCAAGCACACGGATATCACATCAAGGGACATTGACCGGCAGAAATCTCACCATTATTTTTTTAAAGAAATCTCGGAATCCCCCCAATCTGTCGAAAAGACACTTCAGAATCGTTGGAAATTCAAAGACGATAAAATACAGCAACATGTCATAACTCTTGAAGAGAAAGCCTTACCTGAAGCTTTGCAAAGAGCGTTACTGGAAAGAAAAATACAAAGAATATTTTTTATAGGACAAGGTACGGCCGGTGTCGCTGCGTTGGCATGTGCGAACATTTTGAATTACTATTTGGATGACCCATCATTACAGATTCATGCAATGAAAGCGTCAGAACTCTCAGGATTTAAGCTCAATGAGGACGATGATTCAGATAGTATGGCAAACGCGTTGGTGATTGCTATCAGTCAGTCCGGTTCAACAACTGATACCAATCGTACGGTTGACATGGTTAAAGAGCGGGGCGCATGTACCATGGCGATAGTGAATCGGAGGGATTCGGATATCACCTTTAAGGTTGACGGTGTGATGTACACCAGCAGCGGCCGAGATATTGAGATGTCGGTGGCTTCTACAAAGGCATTTTACTCACAAATAGTTGCCGGAGCGATCTTAGGCCTGTATATTGCGAGGCTACAAAATTACAGAACCGATGATTTCGTTGCAGCAGAATTAAAACAGCTTCTTGAGTTGCCCAAACTAATGAGAAAAATTCTCTCCATGCGACGTATTATTGAAGCATCCGCGAGAAGGCTTGCGGTTACGAAGACATACTGGGCAACCGTAGGGAGTGGGCCTAACAAGGCTTCAGCCGATGAAATCAGAATCAAACTGAGTGAACTCTGTTATAAAACGATTTCGTCTGATTTTGTCGAAGATAAAAAGCATATCGATCTTTCATCGGAACCACTTATCATTGTTTGCGCTGCTGGAACAAGGAGGAACGTTATTGGTGACATCATAAAGGATACGGCAATATTTCAGGCCCACAAAGCCACGCCGATCGTAATAGCCGATGAAGGTGAGGACCGGTTTGACCCGTATGCTGCGGAGGTATTTCATGTTCCAACGGTTGGTGAACATCTTGCCCCTATTCTGAACACATTGGTCGGGCATATATGGGGATATTATGCCGCACTGTCCATCAACGAAGGATCACGGTTTTTATATCGGTTTCGAGAAGAGGTCCAAAATTCGATAGATGATTACGCTCAAAAAGGTCTGGATGTTTACGAACTCGTCCTTGAAAAGTCTTTTAGGGAAAAAATTGCATTGTTTTATAAAGAGTTTCGAAAGAAAAAAGCAGAAAATAACTTTCCCACAGCCATGGGGATTGAAGCTGCTTCAGATCTCACCCTTCTTCTCAAGTATTTGTCTGGGAGATTACCTGTATCTGATTTTGAAATTGATTTCGGCATAAAGGGAACCGCATTAAACATGCTGAATTCCCTGTTTAAATGTTTGGGAGAATCGATTAATTGTATGTCCAGACCCGTGGATGCAATCAAGCATCAAGCCAAAACCGTCACGGTAGGAACAAGCCGTATCAGTGAAAAAGTGGAGGGGATTCTTTTCGAAGCGCTGATATCATACGGTGTCAATGTCTCCCAACTGATCAATAAGAATGTTATTGTGCTAAAGAATTTGCAGCAGATCGTTTCAGATATCAAAGGGGCTATATTTTACAGAATAAAACACCTTAATCTTCTGGGAGAACCGACCGACGATACGACCATTGAAATAACAAAAAAAGATGGGGTATTAAAACCGATCCCATCCCGCGTCGAAACAGACAACCAGCTCAAGGGAACCAAAAAAATCATCGTACGAGAGGGCAATGTTTATATCGGAAAAGGTCGGAAAGATGACCGCAGCATTATTGTTATTCCTATTATCTCTGTCTCTCCTGCCACGCCGAACATGATTGAATACATACTGTTATTGAACATATCCTTTAAGGACCATGTTCCTTTAACCGTAAAGATAAAGGCATTAGGGGGTAAATACGAGCGTATCAAGAACATCGTTCAAGAATCGAGTCTCCCTTGGGATGACACGTACATCGAACGCATCGAAATGAAGCAGCTTTTTGGAATATCGGCTGAAAAAATCGGGGAGTTGATAGTATCCCAAATCAATAATTCCAAAAGCGACACTTGAAAAACGTCCTTTTTTTTTACGATCAGTTAGGGTATAAAAAAGATGGCCACAAGAAAAAATATTCAATGTAACCGATAACCATACAGGAGATAAGATATGCCAGAGAAAAAAGATTTTGTTATCAAAGACAAAAGAATCTTTGCCGATGAGGGTGACGAACCAAAGGAAAAAGAAAACAGGACAGATCCTTCGAAAGAACAACCGGACATTAAAGCGTCAGAAAAGGCGTCGGCACGTGAGCAGGATGAAGAGAAATTTCAACTACCTGAAATTAATCTTGCAACCTTTATTTTCTCATTGAACTCATCTGTTCTCATGCAGCTGGGAGTCATCGAAGACCCTGTGACGGGTGAAAAGGTTAAGAATTTACCCCTTGCCAAGCAGACCATTGATATTTTAGGTATAATAGAAGAGAAGACCAAGGGGAATTTAACAGAAGACGAAGCCGGCATGTTAAAAAATATCCTATATGAATTAAGGATGTTATATGTTAGAGAAAAAGGATAAACGTTCTTATTATTGATATCATCATTGATCCCGCCTAACCGATCGATCCAAATCGGCATTAATTTGAAAAACTCTGGCCATACAAGTTTGGCACGACACTTCGAGTTATATGAAGATTCTATCACCTGCTAAAATAAATCTGTTCTTACTGATTACGGAAAAAAGATCAGACGGGTATCATAATTTGGTAAGCCTGATGTGTTGTATTAAGCTTTATGATACGGTGTCACTTACCTTCGGTAACGAAAGCACGACGGTTTCTTGCGGCCACCCCAATGTTCCCGAAGATGAAACAAACCTGACCTTTAAGGCTGTAGACATTTTTCAAAAGGCACTTGGGAGTTATGACGGTGTAAAAATTATTATAGAAAAAAAGATACCGGTTGCAGCAGGTTTGGGGGGAGGCAGCAGCAATGCCGCTGCGGTTTTATCAGGGCTAAACCGACACTACGGGTATCCGTTTTCTAAAGATGATCTCATGAAAATGGGGCTTTCAATCGGAGCGGATGTCCCCTTTTTTATTTATAAAAAGCCGGCAATTGCTTCAGGTGTCGGCGAGAAACTAAAAGATTATCATGGCCTTCAAAACCTGAAAGTATTATTGGTTTTTCCCGGATTTGGTGTTTCAACATCCCAGGTTTATAAAAATTTGAATTTAGGATTGACAAAATGCAAAAAAAAACTTAAAAAAACTCTTTTGACTCATCTGAATTTTGACCCACGATATCATTTGTGCAATGATCTTGAGCCTATTGTGACATCAAGATATCCGGTCATATCTGCTGCAAAAGAGGCATTGTTAGATTTGGGAGCCATAGGTGCGCTTATGTCCGGAAGTGGACCGACGGTTTTTGGGCTTTTTTCTGATTGGGACAAAGCAAAAGAGGCACGTCTTACCCTTTCAAAGCACGGCAAGTGGCGGTTTTATCTTGCAGATATGTTGGTATAGGATAGATGGTGCAGGATTCAAGATCCAAAATTCTTGGAGCAGTCAGGATTTTGGAGAAAAAATATTCGATCTTGCAACTTGCATCTTTATTTATGGGGCGTCGTCAAGCGGTAAGACACAGGATTTTGGTTCCTGCATTCGGAGGTTCGAATCCTCCCGCCCCAGCCAAGACAATAAGGTGGAGGACATACTTTAACCTAACTAGTTTCTGACTGCCCGGACGGTATATAATGGCTGGTTTTACAATTTTTTCAGGCAATTCGAACCTTGCGCTTTCAAAAAGAATATGTGATTATCTCCACGTGCCTCTGGGTGGAGGAAAGGTGAAGCGGTTCAGTGATGGTGAAATACAAATCGAAATTGATGAAAATGTCAGATCAAAAGATATTTTTGTTGTTCAGTCCACCTGCTCACCGGTAAATGATAACCTGATTGAACTTCTGCTCCTGATCGATGCGTTTAAACGGGCCTCGGCCACTAGAATTACAGCCGTTATTCCTTATTATGGTTATTCGCGTCAAGATAAAAAGGTGGCGCCTCGCGTACCGATAAGCGCCAAACTGGTTGCAGATTTAATAACGGTTGCTGGTGCTACCAGGATCATTACTATGGATCTGCATGCAGGGCAGATTCAGGGCTTTTTTAATATTCCCGTAGATAACCTTTTTGCCGCCCCTGTCATTATTGATTATGTTAAGAAAAAATTTGATGATGATCTTGTCATTGTATCTCCGGATGCTGGCGGAGTCGAGAGGGCCCGAGCTTATGCAAAACGCCTGAATGCCCAACTGGCTATTATCGATAAGCGAAGGGATGCACCCAATAAAGCCAAAGCAATGGCCGTTATTGGTGACGTAAAAGGGAAAAGAGCCATTATCCTTGATGATATGGTTGATACCGCCGGCACACTGACTGAGGCTGCTCAAGCGATCATGAGAAATGGTGCAAAAGAAGTCCATGCAAGTTGTGCACATCCTGTACTTTCAGGGCCAGCGGTTCAGCGGATTGAGAATTCAGATTTGAAAAGCTTGGTCGTAACAGATACCATTCCCTTAAAAGGTGACGCTTTAGTATGTGAAAAGATAAAGGTCCTTTCAATTGCCATGCTAGTGGGTGAGGCGATTATTCGCAGCCATAAAGGAGATTCAGTGACATCACTTTTTGTTTAAAGAATTTTAATGGAGGATATATTGGAACTCATTGATCTAAAGACGAATATAAGAAAAAGCACGGGCAATGGCCCGGCACGCAGACTTCGCCGTTCAGGGCGGATACCGGCCGTGTTTTACGGCCCGGAAGAAGAATCTATACTGCTTTCCGTTAATGCCAGCGAATTTGAAAAGGTTTTAAAAAAAAGCATCACCGGACAGGTTCTTCTCAACCTTATCATTCAAAACGGAGAAACATTTACCCGATCTGTAATGGTAAAGGAATTACAAACGCACCCGGTTTCAAGGGATTTTCTACACATCGATTTTTATGAAATCGCCATGGATCGTAAAATAAGGGTTAAAGTGCCGATTGTAACAACAGGCAAATCTAAGGGTGTTGAGCTTGGCGGCGTACTCCAGATCGTAAGACGAGAACTGGAAATGCTATGCCTGCCATTAAAGGTCCCAAAGTCGATTGAGATTGATATTTCAGAGCTTGACATAGGGGATGCGGTCCATATCGGAGGGATAGCTTTAGAGGGTGATATAGAGTTTTTAGAGGATGATCATTTTACGGTTATAACGGTACTCAGCCCGACGATTGAAGAAGTAGAAGAAGAAGAGGTGGAAGAGCTAGAAGAGGGAGAGGAAGCTGAAGGGATCGTTGACAAAGAAGAGGGAATCCCAGAAGTTGGTGGTGAAGCGTAGTATGATGGATGTTATTTATGCCACAAAAACGTATGGTTTTGATCGTGGGGTTGGGAAATCCGGGCGAGACTTTTAGAAAAACCCGGCACAATGCGGGTTTCATGGTATTAGACAAGGTTGCTGATTCTTATTCTGTTGGTCTTGAAAAATGGAGGTTATTGCCCAATTCCCAAGTTGGACGAGGGCGCATAGGACACGTCGAGTGTGTTTTAATGAAGCCGATGACCTTTATGAACGAAAGTGGACCTTCAGTCAAGAAAGCTGCAGGATTTTTCAGTATACCCTGCAAGGATGTGTTGGTTGTTCATGACGACATCGACCTTGCTTTTGGAAGTTTAAAAATAAAAGAGAAAGGAGGGGCTGGGGGACACAAAGGTTTAAGATCGTTAATCGGTGCCTTTGGCGAAGATTATTTTATTCGTCTGCGCATAGGTGTCGGGCGGCCTGAAGCCGGGATCGATGCTGCTGATCATGTTCTGGACAGATTTAACCGGGACGAAGAAAAAGTTCTGGATCAGATCATCACAATGGCTCGGGATGCAATAATTACCGTACTTGGTAAAGGTATAAAAGAAGGAATGAACAGATTTAACAACAAGAGAATTATAATTTCAAACTAAATATTTAGATGGAGGAAAGAATGGAATTTGCAATACACAATATACCGTTGTTGTGCACAGTGGTTGGTGCTGTAAGTGTAATTTTTGCTCTTGTTCTTGCTGGAGTAGTCAAGAGCGCGCCTGCCGGAGATGAAAAGATGCAAGAGATTGCAGGTGCGATTAAAGAAGGGGCAATTGCCTATCTAAACCGCCAGCTCAAAAGTATGGGTATTGCCGGTATCATCATTTTCATTATCATCTTTGCTACTCTTGGCGCCACGACCGCCATTGGATTTATGATCGGTGCGGTGGCATCATTTGTCGCAGGGTATATAGGTATGAGGGTATCGGTTATAGCCAATGTAAGAACAACAGAAGCTGCTAAAGACGGGCTTGCCGCTGGTCTTGCTATAGCCTTCAAGGGCGGTGCTGTTACCGGTATGCTGGTGGCGGGTCTGGCACTAGCATCTGTGGCCGGGTTCTATACCGCAACCCATGATGTTATGGCTTTGGTGGCACTCGGTTTTGGCGGCAGCCTGATTTCGATATTCGCCAGGCTTGGCGGCGGTATCTTCACCAAGGGGGCTGATGTCGGTGCGGACCTGGTAGGCAAACTCGAGGCCGGCATTCCTGAAGATGATCCCAGAAACCCGGCTACGATTGCTGATAATGTAGGAGACAATGTGGGTGACTGCGCCGGCATGGCGGCCGACCTTTTCGAGACTTACGCTGTTACAGCCGTAGCGGCTATGCTGATCGGCCATCTTCTCTTTCCCGGAAACGCCATGGTAATGGAATTTCCGCTGTTGCTCGGCGCCATTTCAATCATCGCTTCCATGATCGCCATTTTCTTTGTGAGACTTGGAAAGAGTGAATACATCATGGGTGCATTGTACAAGGGGATGTTCGGTGCTGCTATTATGGCGGGCGTTGCATTCTACTATGCCTGTCAAAAATTTATGGGCAGCGGGTTAGGTGAAATTTCCACGATGGATATTTACTATTCAACCCTTATCGGACTTGTTCTTACGGTTGTTATTGTTATTATCACCGAATATTACACTGGCATTTACACACCGGTTAAAGATATTGCAAATGCTTCTACAACTGGTCACGGCACAAACATAATCGCCGGCCTGGCTGTGAGCATGCAGGCCACGGCTGCCCCGGTTCTTGCTATCTGTCTGGCAATTTATCTATCATATTATTTTGCAGGCCTTTACGGTATTGCCATGGCGGCCATGTCGATGCTTTCCATGACCGGGATGGTGATTGCTATCGACGCCTACGGTCCGATTACAGACAATGCCGGCGGGATTGCTGAAATGGCTGACCTGGATGAGAGTGTCCGGGCGGTAACTGACCCCCTCGATGCGGTCGGTAATACAACCAAAGCGGTAACCAAAGGATATGCCATCGGTTCTGCCGCCCTTGCGGCCCTGGTTCTCTTTGGTGCCTATGTACAGGAATTTGCCCTACACAGCAAGGCGGGCGCTGCAGCCATTCAATTCGATCTATCTGATGTAAACGTTATCATCGGTCTTTTTATTGGCGGTCTTTTGCCCTTCCTGTTTGCTTCTATTGCCATGAAAGCTGTTGGTAATGCCGGTGGAGCAGTTGTTGAAGAGGTTCGTCGCCAGTTCCGCGAAATTCCAGGCATCATGGAAGGCACGGCCAAACCTGATTATGCCGCCTGCGTTGACATCGTCACCAAATTTGCCCTAAGGGAAATGATTGTTCCGGCGCTTCTGCCCGTGATTACACCACTTGTTGTCGGTTTCTTGCTAGGCAAGATTGCTTTGGGTGGTATGCTCATTGGGAGTATCATTACCGGTGTATTTCTTGCAATTTCTATGACAACCGGCGGTGCTGCCTGGGACAATGCCAAAAAATACATCGAAGACGGCCATTTGGGCGGAAAAGGTAGCGATGCCCATAAAGCCGCAGTTACCGGTGATACGGTTGGCGATCCTTACAAGGATACTGCCGGACCGGCTATTAACCCGATGATCAAGATATTAAATGTTGTTGCATTGCTCATGGTGCCCTTTTTGATGTAATAAACATGTGTTGATTGTTTGTAGCAAACCGGGTGCTTTGCACCCGGTTACAAACGCAATGATTAAATCACTGGCGTGCTTTTGTCTTTTCGGCCATAGGCCGAAAAG
>PVMS01124661.1_pt1 | contig 16047 bp, 13 predicted proteins | sample 1853461 | NCBI WGS metagenome assembly PVMS01 (sample SAMN08582032, study PRJNA380276) | Marine sediment metagenome, whole genome shotgun sequencing project. | isolation source: ocean sediment barecode stripped | collected 2017 | reverse complement strand
GCATGCCACGGCCAGGTTCCATCAGGTGCGCCATGAAAAGCCCAACACACAACGCAACTGAGGTTGTTGCGACGTAGTACATCAGGGTACGAAGCCCGAGTCGGCCAAGTACGCGAATGTCTGACAGGCTGGTAATACCGGCGATAAGGTTGAAAAAAACAAGAGGTATGGCAGCCATCAACAAGAGTTTGATGAACAGATCGCCAACTGGCTTAACTACGACAGCCCGCTCGCCAAATATGATGCCGGCAACAACGCCGACACCCATCCAGATTAGTATCTTGACGCCAAGGGAGAGTCCCTTGTAATAAGCGAGAAAGCCCGAAGTTGGTGCGGCAGAAGCCATCGCGGCTCAGTCCTGCTCACCCAGAACCGTCAGCGCACGTTCAAGGAGAATGTTGTCGTATTCGGCGAAATTTTCTCTCGTCAGTGGTATGAATTCGCCGATTTCAGCAGGATCACCCTCGACGATCTTTCCAGCCGGGCTGATCGTGTGTCCAATGTTCCACATGAAGCCGATTGCCGGCTCGCCTGTTGTCGGATAGACCACCTCTTCCTCCCACTCCCAGGTATTGCTGTAGCCACCGGTATTCATGCCGATGGTTTTACAAAGCCCGTTGTCCATGACAATCGCGTAGAACTGGTCGAGATGCGAGCCGCCGTTCGGACCCATCAGGCAAACCATATTGCCGCGAAAGTGTGTTTCGGCGGGCTGGATGATGCCGTCAGAATGTTTTGGTGCGTGCGCCAGTTTGAACGGCACATTGTTGGTGTATTCCTGACCGGCGTCATACGCTTTCTGAACATCATCGGTCAGCCACTCGATCAGCCAGGACCCATCATCGATAGTCTCGGGCGTCCCGGAATCAAGCTGCGCTTCTTTTGCCTCAAACCTCTCGACTCTTTCCGCGATAAATGTCGGAATAACATCACTAATGCGCAGATTGCCAAATGTGGTCTTGAATGGCTTCGAGCTTAATCGTTGAATTGCATACGCACCGAGACTACCGCCACCCGACCGCGTGCCATCCCAGACTAAGTCATGGTCAAGAAGCCCATTCTCGCTCGCATAATCCAGCAACCAGTTCATGTCCTCGACAAGAAACTCATTGAACCGGTGCCAATCCAGTACCAGTACTTGCTTTCCTTCGGTACTGAGATACACGTCGAAAGCACCGCGATCTGCAAGCAGTTCAAACCCCGGATATCTGTCAGCAGAATCGCTGGCCCACTCAATCGATTCTTCATCAATATAGGGCAGGCTTACTTCGAAGATCTCGCCGTCGTCGCGTTCAAGCCTCAACACCAGTCCATCGCCGTACATGTGTGGTGGCAACAAACCCGTGCGGGAATTAAATCCCTGCGAAAACTTTTTACGATATCCGTGCTCCGTGGAGTATCGGTAGAACGGCCGTGTTTGTTCGTAGCGTTCTTTTACGCCGACGCCATTCACTGCCAGGATTCTGTCGCCGGGCTGCACACCCAGAACCGATTCGCCCGCTGCGACATCCGAAACGAACAGAATCAGGTCATTGCCGTTTGAGTAATCAATATCGACACGAATTGGAGCTACGGACGCGTCCGGCCCGTTATTAGGGTAAGTCTCCGGCGCAGCAATTCCGCCGTCTATCGGCGAAACGGAGAGATGGCGGTCGTGCCGGGCATTACTGAGTTTCGCAAGTGCATAGAACAGTTCCTCATCCGACTTTGCCGCGACAACCTCGTCTTCATATGCGCGCATCGCTGACTCGACATCCAGATTCAGACGTTCGTTCTTGACCGGAGAAAATGCCTCGCGCTCCATTGTTTTTTCGATTAGGTAATCAACCAGTGCCCTGCGGTCCTCCTCATTACTTCCGGACACCTTGGCACTACAGGAAACTGTGAGCACAACTAATGAAAGGACGGCAAGGATTGCCGCGGTTGAGAATTGTTTCTTTACGGGCATGACTCCCCCCCGAACGACACTGATTGAACGTGCTTGACGTCTGAAAAGTGCCGTCAGCCTGCGACACTTCCAATTTCTACAGCACAACGTCAAGTGGTGGCAATCGCCTGGCAGCTATCGGAAGCGCTTATATTTTGATACAGTTGCGCCAGTAACGAGCTTAATTTGACAGGTGTCAACTTTAGGGTAACGGTGATTCCGTGTCAATTTTCGCCGCACATGGTGGTATTGCGGTTCGATGCTTGTACCCAGACCAGGCTAAAGTCGCGACAATAATTTTCGATGAAAACAACACCGTCACAACAACGCAGCATCGACAGAGTATCCGAAATTCTGAGTGCAGCTGAAAAGCTGATTCAGGAGCTTCCGATCGACGACATTACGTTAACGATGATCGCAAAACGGGCGAAGGTGACGCGAACATCGCTGTATCACTTTTTTCCTTCCAAATTCGATATTTATGACGCGCTGTCAAAAAAATATCGTGCAGATCTAAAGGAACAGGTCATCAAGTTTTTCGATCCCGATCAGCGATCTGATTATCGCGTGGCATGGGATGGGATCTCTGGCGTATTTTCTAAATTTTTCAATAAAAATCCGACGGCTGCAATCTTGTTGCTGGGTCGTAAGGCGAGTCGGCAGATTCGATACACCGATGAAGCCGGCAGCAAGGGATTCGCCAAAGAACTCAGTAAACTAATGCGCGAACATACCGATTTACAGACCTATGCTGCGGATCTGGACGCGTCCGGGGATATCTTTCAAATAGTGCTTGAACTTTTAACGGCGACATTTGCATTTGGCATGCGGAAAGAGGGCCGTATCAGCAAGAAAACGAGGGAAGAAGCAAAAGCTGCAACGCTGGCGTATATCAATACTTGCCTCGAGGCAGAAAGCTCGTAAGAAATGCCAATTGCAGTAAGCTCGATCTGTACCGGATCTGCGGGAAATTTACGGGGTTCAGCTTTGTATCGCTACGCATCGTGCCACTAATGTGTCCGTAAACCCCTCCTGATTAATCATAAAAAGCAGTTAATTAACTTCCGAAACTTGGATTCGGGAGACCGCGGCCACAATGGTTACTAACCAAGTCGTCAATCGATGTTTCGCAAGTAATTCAAATGACCGCTGTGTGATTATTGCGTGATTGAGACGACTTGGCTCGGCACCAGATGCTCCTTCCCTTTAATGCTGGGTCGACTATGAGGACTGCGTGAAATTTGCGGGAATAGCGCGCCCGGAGAGATTGGCCAAAATCGCTCCTAAGCGATTTTGGGGTCTGCGACCCGTCGTCGCTTCGCTCCTCCGCCCAAATCGCATGCGATTTGTCGAACAAGAGTTCTCATCTTCATCCGGGACGCTGCTAATTAAAAAAAAGGCCCCGTTGGGGCCATTTTTTTGATTAGTGGCGCGCCCGGAGAGATTCGAACTCCCGACCTACTCAATAGCGGGCACTTGCCAACCGTTCACTACGCCTCTCTACATACTAGGTTCGAAGTTAGGTTGCTGAACTGTAACTTGTTGTTATAAAAGAAGAGCTGTAGGGACGCCCGTTGCCACTTTTGCATGACAATGCACAACAGAGCACCACTCAAACACGCAAAACTCCCACAAGGGCTCAAGACTTCACTCCATGAGAATCAGGAGTCAGGTTTTGCGTGCAAGCGCCACGTAAGCGGTAACCCTGGCACAGGCAAGTGAATGTCCCGAGAGGTTTGCCTTGGGCGTAAGATTTTCCAGGTTACGCGGTATGCCACGTGCACGGCAGGGATATGCCCCCCCACCCTGCATTTCTATCTCATCATCTTCGAGTTCATCGTCAGCGATAACACCGTAAACGCCCGGCAGAGAAGCCGGCAGCAGATCCGGACGCTCCGGATGTCCTGCTGCAACCAGGACGGCTCCCGCTTCTTGTGCCGAGACGCATGCGTCAGCGATAAGCTCAGCGCCGAAGTTTGACGGCAAAGCCAAACTCAAATTGATAACATCGCAGCCCGCTGCGGCAGCCCGCAGGATTCCCCTTGCAACCAGCGAGGGATAGGTGGTGAGCTCCTGTTCAAATACGCGTATGGCAATGAAGGCGGCTTCGGGGAGCGCTTTGCGCAATACTGCCGCCACGGCAGTACCGTGACCTACCGGGTCGTGATAATCACGGTCTTCGCAAATGTTTCCATCACTATTTACAAAAATCCGACACCCCCGCACGTCGCCGCGTACGTGGGAGTGCCACGGGTTAATACCCGTGTCCACGATTCCGATCAGCAGGTTTTGCACCGGTTGACCTTGGACATTCATTCCCGATTGGGACACAGCAAAACTCCACGTATAAGGCTTCGCAAGGATTTCCTATGTTTCCAGGTGTTGCTCTTCCTGTGGCCTGTTCATATCAAAATAAGCGAACAATTCTTCCCTGCTCACCTCGTGTAATTGCCCTTCCTGCATCAGTAGCAGGCGGTCGAATTGTTCAAGCCCTGTAAGCCGGTGACTGATGGTCAGGACGGCGCGGTCAGCAAAGGCGTTGAAGAGGTTGGCACGCACGCGACTTTCTGTTTCCGGATCAATTGCCGAAAACGCTTCGTCCAGAACCAATACATCCGGGTCAAGCAAGAATAAGCGTGCAAGCCCAAGCCGCTGGCGCTGACCGTCCGAAAGGGTTTGGCCCCGTCCACCAATTACCGTCTCGAATCCTTCAGGTAAAGATAAGATGAACTTGTTCGCCTCCGCCAGTCTGGCAGCCTCAGCCATTGCTTCAGTAGAGACGTTGGGGTTTCCGTAGCAAAGGTTTTCCCTGACACTGGCATGCAGCAGGAAAGGATCTGATGAAGCATATCCAAGCGCGTCGTGAGGGTGCCTGTCCTTACTGCCAGCACCGACTTTCACTTTGCCGTTATGGGGTGTGCGAAGTCCAAAAAGAAGCTGTACCAAAGTGGATTTTCCGGTGCCCGACATGCCAAACACCGCAACCTTCTCCCCCGGGGCAACCCGAAGGTTTAGCCCACTTACCACCGGAGCGGCTTCGTCATAAGCAAATGTTACATTTTCCAGGCAAATTGCAGCCTGGCTAGCGGCTTCCCTGTAATCAGCCCGCTTTGTTAACTCCCCGTCGCCCAGGATTTCTACTACCCGGTCAAGGCTGACACGAGCTTCCTGAACCGATTTGACCAATCCCAAAAGGCCGGAGGCGGGTCCATAGAGGCGGCCCTGGTAAAGAACAAACGCAACAAAAGTGCCGAGTCCAATTGCACCGCTTTGTAACTCGCCGCCACCAAGCACGTAGATCCAGGCGAGGCTGATTGAAAGTGCCAACCCCGGCAGCTGGGTTGCCGCTGATTGCGTCATTTGAAACCCGAGTACGCGCTGGACCAGCTGTTTGTTCAAGGCACCGAATGTTTCCAGCTCCTGAGTTTCCGCCCTGTGAAACCGGATGCCCCGAAGTGCTCCGAGCCGTTCGGTGAGAAAATGGGACAAGTCAGCCATCTTCTCTCGAATCCTGCGTGTTCCATTTTCAATAGAAGTACGAAAAGCAACCGTTATGGCCAGGGCGACGGCCAGGCCCAGGTAACTCCACAGTGCCAGTAAGGGAGAGAGAAATATCAGAATTGCGGCGCAAAGCAGCAGAAACAGCACGTTGTGCAAGAAACCGATCACACCATCTACCAGCAACGCCTGGATTTTTGGTATGTCAGTACCAAACCGACTCAGCAGGTCGCCGTGGCGGAAGCGTTCCACTCCCTCGATCCGCGCATACAGGCAATGGCGAAGAAGTCTTTGCCGGATTTCAACCAGGATACCGGCGGAAAGTTTTGCGTGTACAAGCCGCGATACGAATCCAATAATGACATCGGCGATCGCCAGGACGACAAGCGCTGCCGCGATGAGTGGAATCACGTCATAGTCGCCCCGCTCAACCACGGCGTCGATAAAGGCTTTGCCGATCAACGGGGACGATAAAGAAGTGGCAGAGCCGACAAGTCCCAGTAAAAAAAGGGTTGCCAGCGTTTTTTTGCGCTGCTTGAGATGTCCGCTAAAGAGCTTTAATGAACTCAGGCTGCCGTCTTTCATAATAAGCTACCGGCCGGTTTCTTTTCCGCCACTTGTTCATGCCAAAGATCGGGGTAATAGCAAGCATGTGTTTGATGGCAAAGCGATGCAGCACCACGAAGCGCAATGGTTGCCTCTCGTATCCTCTCCGGCCCGCCGCCGTTTCGGGCGATATCTCTTGCCATAGCAGCCAGTTTGACCGAGGCGTATTTTCGCTCGAGCGATGCTTCCCGCCCGACTACTTTCAGACTCCCGACGCCCGCAGCTTGCAGTCTTGGAATAGCGCATAACCCACAGGGCCCCAACGGGAACCCATTGCTGGTATTGCAACCACAGTTGTTTTGCACCCACTTCCAGAAGGCGTACCGATCCAGTATCCCGGGAGGCATGTCTTTCAGGCCATCGCCATCAGCCAGGCAAAATGTCCCGGCATCGTGTGTTGTGGCACACAGACCCTCCTCAAAAACACAGCCGTCATTAATAAGGAAGGCCTCAAAACTCACGCCATCGATCACGCAGCGATCGATTTCTGCCAGGGTCAGGTGTCTTGGCAGAATGATTCTGGAGATGCCAAGCTCTCTGAAAAACCGGGCGCTGGCGGCATTGGTTGACGTAGCGACGCTGGAGAGGTGCAAATCCGCCGCATGGCCGCGTTCAATCAGCGCCAGCAGAAGATCCATGTCAGCCACAATCAGGGCGCAGACTCCCAACTCCTGCAACAGCCGGGTACCGTACTCCGCCAGCATTTGCACCGCTCCCGGTGGATAATGGGGCGAGTTCAGGGTGACATGGACGGGCGTTGATCCGGCGGCCGAAATTATTTCTCCCAGCGCCTGTTCGTCTAGCACGCCCGCCGACTCCGGGTCTCTGCGATTTGTCCAGGCCGCTCCAAACTTTTCTTTCCACCCGGGTGCGGCCAGCCCGCAGTAAAATTCATCGGCGCCGGCAGTCTTCAATGGATCGACCTCACTGACACTTCTAAGCGGCGACAGAATTTTCATGGCATGGGCTGCTCGTGAAACACGATCCGGTCAGCAAGTGCGCTGTGGCGCTCGATCCACTCAGGTGGCGCTTCGAAGAACAGCGTATTCCCTGCACGCCACATCTGCTTTTGCGTATCCTGACGATACTCTTTTCTGCAGATGCTCCGGCACGGAGCATTGCAGCCTGAGCTCAGGCCGTGGGTAAATATTCCCTTGCCTGCCGGCGTGGCGGCGGCTTTCTCCAGGCAGTTTCTTCCGGAAGACGCAAAGGTGAAGGGCACATGCAATACGCGTTCAAGTCCGTTGGCGCCGGCACCCAAATAGCCGGGTTCCAGGTCGGCATCTGATTCCACCGCACTTACGCCAAGGGAAGAGGCCAGTTTCCTGATTCCCGCCCCCCTTTCCGTATTCTCGCCCGCGGGTCCCAAGGACTGCATATCAAGCCGAGGGTCTCTCAGTCCCCGGTTCATTAGTCGTCCCATACGTAAGGGAAAGGACGGGTGTGTTGTTCGAAGCAATTCGAGAACACCCCAGTCGTTAAAGACAACGGCGGGACACCGGCCGCGACTGGTCAGACCGTCAAGTAAGCGGTCCAGGCGGGTTAAGCCCCTGTGCGTGACCATCGGCGTGAGTAACACGGCCTCCAGGCCATGCTCAGAGCAATGGGCGCAGAATGCTTCGGTCTCGCGGATGCCTGGTAACAATTCCTGGCAAAACTCCGTCCCGAAATAAAGTGCTGTTAGTGGCGCATCCGAGCACAGCTCCCAAAGCGCGGCATCACAGAAATCGCTGGGACTCCTGAGCGTACTATCCGGTGTGGCGATGCGCAGACCGTATTCCATGTAGATCCTTAAAACGTCAGGCGTCTAAAATCCATGCCATCCGTTTCCATCTGCAGTACTTTGATGGGCTTCAGGCTATCTGCTGCGAAAATGGTTGTGGTCGAACCGCCACCGGAAACGTAGATTTTCTTGCCGTCGCTGGAAACATTGATGGCGTAACAGGTACCCGCAGGTATGGGAATAATCGGCCCATAGCTGCGGGTCTCCAGATCGATGACCGTGAGTTCGTCCATTACCGCGTACACTTTCTTTTTATCCGGTGATCGGATGACGCTGTATGCAAAAACCGGCGGACCATCAATCGGCGTGTCGCTTATCTCACCGGTGTTCGCATCGATCGAAACCAGCCCCATAAATTCAGGCGTATAGTAGTTGCCAATGAAGACCCCGTCGTTTTCCATCTTGTAATCCCAGAACGGCAAAATATTCCACTGTCTCTCGAACATGGGATAAGTGCCAATGATCTTCATTTCCTCACCGGATACGTCTACTTTGACGATGTCTTTACCGATGACGTATATGTTGGTGGCATTTTTTACCGGGAGCAGCGTCGCCGAACCCCATGGCACCTCGATACTGCGCAAGATGCGGCCGCGTTCGAGGTCTATCTGCGCCAACATGGGAGCAGCCACCACAACCTCACCCCTGTTAGTGCTGCGAGCAAGGAGATTGACGAAAGCGCTTTTGCCATCTGCGGCAAGACCAAATCCATAGATGAATCGATCCCAACCGTTACCGTTTAGGTCAACAGTGCTCACGACCCGGTTTTCAGCAAGGTCGATCTTGTGTATGAGATGTCTTTTGGCGATCACATAGAGAAACTTCTTGTCGGCGCTGAATTCTGAATCTCTTATCCAACCATCTACCGGGATGTCAGCCACAATGGCATCGGTGTCACCATCGACAACCTGAACCATCCCATATCCAATGTAATAGAAGATGTCCTTTGCGAATGCCGTTTGGGTATTCATCCCCACAAAAACTGTGGCGATTAGCAGCAAGCTTGTCATTTTTATGTTCATGTCCAGCTCTTGAGTTGTCTGATAGCCAGCGCTTCATTCCCCGCAGATTCGGGTTGCGCCTAGTCGAATTTCAGCAGCCGCCAGTCTCTGACGACATTCGGGCATTGCTTGTCAAAATCTTCGTGGTTGGTTAAACCGTCCGGCACCTGTGCGGGCCACCAGCAGTCCCCGGCACAGCCATGAAAATCCTTCGCCGAAGCCATGCAGTTGCCGACCGGGTAGGTGGGGCGCGGGTTGGTTTCCCAACCGGTGTCGAAAATTGTGGTGCAACCGACCGGCATGGGCGGAGGCCCATCCTGGAGTGCTCTTACCGATTTATCTTCACCCTCAGCCAAAGACTGAATGGCCCGGGCTTTTTCGTTGAGTGCCTGAATCGGCCTCTTCCTCTTCATCTCAGATTCCCTCACCGTAAGATTTACTGTCTTTCTCTAACACTGTGCGCGCACTTCGAGCCGGCGACCCATCGCCTCTATTGCACCGTCCGTGCGCAGCTCGGCATAGGTCTTCATACCCAGTTCCAGCCAGCCACGAATAAACTTGCAACTGGTTCCTCGTGGCAGATCCAGAAGATTTTCACGCAAGTGATTTTCGTAATGGCAGCCGCCGGCACAAATCGTTCTTGCCCAGCATCTGGAGCAACTTTGCTTGCGGCCCTTGTTTAATGAACCCAGACAGGAATGAATCCTGTCAGTATCGATCTCGGTTTGAAGGCTTCCGACGCAGAAATCCGTTTCGCCTGCCAGTCGGTGACAGGGGAAAAACCGCCCCTTTGCATCCATGGCCATATAGCCAAAACCGGCACCGCAAGATACCGCCCTGGTTTGTCCGAGGTGTAGTCGTCCAAGCAAGTCGAGAATATTCGAAAAGGGCGTGACGCGTCCTTTCCTGGCATCTGCAACAAAACGCCTGGCCAGTAGCCCAAAGCCTTCTAGCAGCGTCGCTTCCTGCGCGGCCGAGGGCAGCAGCGTTTTGCTCACCGGGCTTACCGGGGCTATACCCACTTCATGAAAACCAAGTCCAATAAGGTGGTCAAATACCTCGACCACCCTGCTCCACTGATCCGGGACAAGGGTTACCCTGGCTGCAACTGGAACGGGTGAATCTTCAAGCAGCGGTACCAGCCGGGAGACTATTTCGGTATAGCTTCCATTCCCTTTCTCATCAGGGCGGTTTTGGTCATGGACGTGGCGTGGCCCGTCCATGCTGACTGCGACGGAGACACGGTTGGCATGCAGGAATGTCACGATTTCAGGATCCAGCAGCGTGCCGTTTGTGGTCAGTGAGAAACGGACTTCTTTTCCAATTTTCCCACCGTAGGAAATCGCTTCACTGGTAGCCGCTCTTATCGCTGGCATATTCAGCAGCGGTTCACCGCCGAAAAATACCAACGTTACATGCTCCCGGTCACCCGAGTTATCCAGCAGATAACGGACTGCCCGGCGTGCCGTCTCAGGGGCGAGAAGACAGGGCGCTGCACCATAAGTGCCTGCCTCGGCATAACAATATGTGCAGCGAAGATTACAATCCTGGGCAACTTCCAGCACCAGCGTCGACAGCGGCACGTTCTCCGGTTCGAGGTGAACAGGTAAAAACTTTTCCCGCGATGCCGGTAAAAGTATTTGCGCATCGCGCAATCCCTCCAGCACTTCCAGCTCAGGCAAAGGTATCTTCTCCGGATCGACAAACTCGGAAGTACGCCATTTGCACAGTGTTTCGTATGCGTCATGGCTCAGCGAAAAAAGACTCGCGTCTTCCACCGCGAAAACGAACGGCTCACCGGAACCGTTGAAAACACGATGCTCTGCCCAGGACAGAAGGGCGTCCACTACCTCAACCTTTGAATATAGTCGGGCACGGTAACCACGAGTCGTCCTTCAGCGGTATAAGGGATCGCTCCGCGGGTGTATTCGGCGATCACCTTGACCATGCCCGTGCCTTCGCTACCGTATGCACGGCCCGGAATCGGATTGTAATCACCGCTTGGAAGGTAGGTCCCGTCCCGCTGGATCGCACCCACATAGACAAGATCGTCATCGCCGGGCCGGGTTTCTTCTTCGGCCAGCCTGAAATCAGCGGCAACCGGACCCAATAGAAAGTCATCCGATGGGCTGTCCACATCCGCCGCACTGGAATAGGCGAGCGCCTGGAACTGTACACCCTCTGCCGGATAGTTTATGCCGCCATGGACCCGGGCCCGCCCTGTTGGCGGGCTTACTTTCAGGTAGTCAATGCGTGGCGCCAGCTTCAGGGAGCCGGCTTCGAGCCCTTTTACATTCACGCTGACGGTACCGTGGCCTGTACCCCTGTATATAAGCGTTACTTCGATGGAAGCAGTGCTGGTTGTCACAGCCTGCAACAACTCTATCTCGGCATTGGATACAACAATGTCTTTAGCCTCGACTTCCGGAAGCCTGATACCTTCAATAAGGACTGTTGTTTCCTCACCGGTAAGCAAGTAGTCGGGCGTAATCCGTAAAGCCCGGCTTTCCCGGGTAATGGGATACCACATGGATGAGGATGTACGGAAATTCGGCGCAGAGTAGTGGTGTTCGCCACTAATGGTGCCGTCCAGAAAGCTGAACGCCCCCATTGTCGCACTGCCGTTATGGTTGCTGCGCGTGCGTATTGCGTAGCCGCCGTAAAGGGTGGCCTCACCTGAAAACGTTTCAAAGGTCCCGTCAGAAAGCGCAACTCGCCCTTCAAAGAGAATTCGTCATTACCTTTCGATGTTAGCGTGGCATTGCCGCGGTAAGTGCCCTTACCGGGTTCGTCTCCCAGGACGAACCACTCACCACCCGGTTTCGCAGTTGGCGCAGTCCACGCACGGTCGTAGGGTAATTCCTGGGTCAGACTTCGTAACGCCGTGTCCGCTTCACTCCGCCAGTGCATTTCACGCATTTGAAACATGATGGCCGGGTCAATGTAGATATGAAAATCTCGCAGCTTTTGCCAGGCCGATTTCGTCATGCGGTAGGAGTAAATCTTGGCGGCACTGTGACAGCGAACACAGGTGGCAAACAACTGCTCCTCATCATCGCCACTAGGTGTTTCGATCGTCTGAGGGTTGTTAAAGAGATTGATATAGGAGACCTGGGCCGCCTCATCGGGGGTGAGAATCTGAGTGGCGCTGAGCTCCTTTAACAAGGTGGCCATTTCACCAGCTTTGATGGGCATACCATATAAGCGGTGCATGCGGTCAACGATTACCGTCCACTCCTCAGGAGTAGTACGTATTTCCTCAACGCGGGCCAGTTTTCCGTTTTCAGCCGTGTGGCAACTGACGCATTTCTTATAGACGAGTGAATTCTTATCAAATGCGATTGCCGTGCTGGTGGCCGTGACCAACAAAAGAATTACTATGATCGTTTTGGCCAGAGTTCTATTCATTTTTTTTCCTAAGTCGTGTAAGGAAAAGAGTGTCTATACTCGGGCAAATACATTCTCGTCCTTGCTGCGGTCGGCATGTAATGGAACGCTTCTGTGTGCAGCGATCTTGTGTGCGATAGCGACGATATACTTCAGAGAGATCCTCCGAGTGGCATTTACACGAGTGGCCAGGTACATGGAAGTGAGGGTTGAAACAATAGTGACGCTGCGATGCCTGTACCGAGGCCTCATCAGCATCGTATATCGGAATTTCTTAATTGAAGGAATACGTGAAAATACCGAGCGAGAAACTCAAGCCCAATTGATTTTTGAGGATTTCCTGTCGGGCGCAAAAGGTATTCTTATACCTGACTGTGACCAGCCCAGGCTCTGACCCAGATCAGCCCCGGTTCCAAAATCCGAGTGGTGCGCGTTTAGAGTTTGTCGACGACCTTGGCGCCGGCGACCACCGAAAGCAGTACCTGCGTCTCCCCTACATCTGTTATCGGCACCTCAAACACATTTCTGTCCAGCACAATAAAGTCGGCGTCCTTGCCAACCTCCAGTGAGCCCGAAACGTCTCCGGCCTTGTTGGCAATGGCGCCGTTGATGGTGAATATTCGCAAGGCGGTTTGCAGATCAACAGCCTGTTCCGGCCAATCGGGGGCATCTCCTGAACCAGCAGGGTCGCTGCGCGTAACCATTGATTCTATTCCGGGCCATGGGTTTGGCGTAGGTACGACCGGCCAGTCCGATCCATAGATCACCAGTGCACCCGCCGCTGTCAGCGTCTTCACCGGCCATACCTTTGATCGTTCCGGTCCGAGCCACAGCTCCCAGTCGAGACCCGGGATCGGATACCAGAGTATCGGACACATCTCCGCCGCGACATTCAATTTGGCAAATCTCGGGATATCGTCTGCGTGGATGATCTCCGCGTGTGAAACCTCGTGAATCAGACCGCTGTCGCCGTTGGCTTCCCTGGCCGCCTCAAATGCGTCCAGCGCAACACGGACAGATCTGTCACCGGTTGCATGAATCTTGACCGTGAGACCCTTCGCATCCAGAGCGGTGACATCGGCGGCAAGATCTGCAGGCGTGTGCATCAGTTTGCCGCGCCACTCGTCGCCAAACGTCGCGTTCGGTTCGTAAGGCTCCAGCAGCGCCGCCGTGTAGGTTGGCGGAATTCCGTCAAGCATTATCTTCGCGAATTCCGTATCAATGTTGTCGCTTGCAAAATTGCTGCGTGAATCGATGAGGGCAATTTCCTCTTCATGTGAGTTCGCCCAGGCGCTCTTCCAGGTCAGATTGGTTTTGACGTTCAGCGGCAGCGCACCCTTGCTGTCCAGATCAGCATAAGCCTCCATATTAGCGGTAGTTACAAGGGCTTCCTTGAACGTCGTGACGCCGTGGCTTGCAATCTGCTCGACGCTCCAGGCCAGGGCATCAGATCTTTGCTGCAAACTGTAAGCCGGCAAGAATCTCCGGTTATTGTAAGCGGCGTTGTCGAGCAGGACGCCTGTTGCCTCACCGGTTGCCAGGTCTCTCACGATGACGCCACCTGGTGGGTCGGGGGTATCGTCGTCGATGCCGAACATCTCCAGCGCTTTTGCATTGACCCAGGCATTGTGCACCGACCAGTCCATCAGGAAAACCGGATGGTTCGGTGCTATCTCGTCGAGGATGGCTTTTGGTGCTTTGTCTGTACCAACAAAAAGCCCTTCATTCCACTGACCACCACGTAGCCATTCGCCTTCCGGGATACCTGCAAGGCACTGCTTTAGTATTTCGAGGACTTCGTTGAGGTCATAGGAAAGGAAGCTGCACTCCAGCGTTTTTTGCACACCGCCATCCGAGGGATGTATGTGGGTATCGTGAATTCCCGGCATTACCATCCGGCCACTCAGGCCATGAATGGCGGTTCCTTCCCCGGTGTACCCTGCCACATCAGCATCGCTTCCGATTGCCACAATTTTCCCGTCGGCAACGGCCATGGCACTTGCCCAACTGTCGTTGGCATCGACCGTGTAGATTCTTGCGTTCATGTAGACCGCATCCGCCGCCGGAATATTTGGCAGCGCAGCCGGTTCGTCTGACTGACTGCAGGCACCAGAGACCAGCACTGCCAAAACAAGCAGAATTCGAAATGTCATAGCTTTCCCTTCTTAGCAGTCTGTATGCTGCTATTCAGTTTGTTCGTAAACGAGCTTGCCTTCAAAAAATGTCTGGCGAATTTGCGTGTCCGCGACTTCGTCGATCGGTATCTCGAAGATGTTTCGCTCGAGGACGATGAGATCTGCGAGCTTGCCGACTTCGATACTGCCGATACGATCCTCTAATCGCATGGCGCGTGCACCATGCATTGTATAGATCTCGATCGCTTCTTCGAGCGTAATCGCCTGCTCCGGCCAGAGTGCGCCCGGGGCGTTACCACGCGGATCTTTACGGGTAACGAAGGCTTCGACACCCATCCAAGGATTGGCATCGGGAACCGCCGAGGGCCAGTCGGAGCCGGCCAGCAACGGGGCATTGGCGTCGATGAGATCTTTCACCGGCCAGTACCGCTCACCTCGCTCTGTACCGACGGCAGCGAAGACCGCATCAATGATTGGTGAGGGGTGCCAGATCACCGGACACAGATCGGCGACCGCATTGAGTTCGGCGAATCTCGGTATATCGTCAACGGCAATGTAGCCAGCGTGCGCCAGCTCGTGGCGTTTGTCCTTATTGCCGATGGCCTTGCGCGTCGCCTCGACTGCATCAAGTGCTACCTGGACAGATCGATCACCCGCGGTGTGCATTTTTACCGTGTAGCCACGCTTGTCCAGTTCAATCAGGTCGCGGGTCAATGTCTCGAGCCCAACGTGCAAATCGCCACCGGTAAAACCGTCGCCATGTGCATCGTCCGGCAAATAGGGATCGAGCATGGCCGCCGTCCTGGCAGGTGTGGGCACTCCGTCCAGGAAGATCTTCACGTAATTCGTATCGATGTGCTCGGAAGCGTAGGTCTCTCGGATACGGTCGATCTCCTCATAATCCAGGGGATCTGTTCTGTGGCCGTATGGCGTTCGAATAGTGGTCGCTACATGAACATTGAGCGTGTTGCTCCGGTCGGCCGCGAGAAATCCGGCCATTTCGTCTTCTTCTATCGCGGCAGCTTTGATAGCCGTGATGCCGAACGCATTGGCGTATTCAGATAACCACCGGGCGGCAGCCAGGAGCTGTTTGTCGTTGTACTTTGGAATAACCGCGTATGCCAGCCCCTGGGCAGTTTCGAGGAGAACACCATTCGGTGCACCACCCGCTTCACGTTTGATAGTGCCACCGGTCGGATCCGGCGTTTCAGCGCTAACGTCGGCCAATTCCAGCGCCTTCGAATTCGCCCAGCCATTGTGTCCGCTGTCGTCACTTAAAAACACGGCTGCATCGCCGGAGACCTCATCCAGCAAGGCTCTCGGTGATTCGATATCGAAGCGCTCGAAGAAAGCACTGTCCCACTGGCCGCCTGTTATCCAATCGGCATCCGGACGATCTTCAACGCACCCCGCTATCGTTTGCTGGATTTCCTCAGGGTCAGCGGAAAACGGGAAGTTGCATTGGTAGAGCTCTTTAACTGCCCCACCCAACGGATGCAAATGCGCGTCGATGATGCCGGGCAGCACAAGCCGACCGTCCAGTTCGACCACTTCCGTTTCCGGGCCGATGTAGGCCTCGGCCGCATCGTTTCTGCCTACGAAAACAATCGCACTACCGGTGACGGCAACAGATTCCGCATTTGGCTGATCCGCGGAGACCGTATGAATTACACCACCACGAAGCACCAGGTCGGCAGGCTGAACTTCGAG
>PVMS01157527.1_pt1 | contig 16048 bp, 13 predicted proteins | sample 1853461 | NCBI WGS metagenome assembly PVMS01 (sample SAMN08582032, study PRJNA380276) | Marine sediment metagenome, whole genome shotgun sequencing project. | isolation source: ocean sediment barecode stripped | collected 2017 | reverse complement strand
TTCCACAAAATGGAATATGAGATTCATAATGACCGTTTCAAAGTCCAACCGGAAATTTTGGAATGCTTATTGGTCAGAAAAAACCCAAACACATCTTTTACACATGACAAGAGAAGAAACGTTGAGCCAGTATCACGTCAGTTTGGATTTGGCGACAAACTATCATTTTACGAGTAACGATCTTGAGGGTTGGTTAGGTCAGGTATATCTTATTTTGTCAGATAATGACCTTGGCTATATAAAAAGAGCCGGTAAAAACCTCATAGCCTTGTATCCACAATCACAGACTTATACCTTCCATAAAGCCGGACATACTCCCGGTTATAGCAAACCTGAGGAATACAGTATCGTGATAAAAGGATTTTTAAAGGATTAATTTTAAAGAATGCTGACTACATTTGGTTTTTCAAACGACTTTATGCCAACTCTCCGGATTATGACTTTATCCAGTTGATTAAAAATTTGAGTTAATGAATACTGTTGCCAAAACGGCTATAAGTCGTGCTATCATATGAAATTCAAATTAAAATCTAATTTCAATTTACTATATTAGATACGGAGAACATTCCTCATGGAATATTCCGAACGATATCATACATGCCAAGCGACAGCTTTACATGCCGAAGGCAGGCACGAAATCGTTGGCAATCATAAAGAACACATCGAATGAAGGAAATTGTGGGTCGGGGTCTAGGAGAAACTAAAGAAAGGCAGGTATTAGCCGAGCTATACGAATTGAAACTGGGACACAGTCCTGACTCACTGCGTCAAATTCTACAATACGTTCCATTTCTGGAAGGATTGTCTGCCGAGCGTCTCGATGAATTATCCGCTGAATGCAAGTGGATTGAGTTCGAGTCGGGAGAAGAAGTGATCAGACAAGGCGATAAAGGAGACTGCCTGTATATTGTACTCAAAGGACGGTTAAGCGTTTATAAAATTAATGAAGAAAAAAAACGACAATTAGGTGTACTGCTACCTAATCAAATCTTTGGTGAATCGGCGGTCATTGAACAGGGCCCACGTTATGCCACCGTTATCACCGAGGATCGGTGCCTTCTTTTGTCCTTGTCCAATGAGAGTTTCCAAGCCTTTCTTATTTCGCATCCGGAGTTGCGTGCGGATATCCTCAGTCTTGCCACCGAAAGGAAAGAATGGGCGGAGCGCCAACACTATCGGCCACCAAAGGAAAGCCTTCTAAAAGAATTGGCAAAAATAACCGAAGTTGAAGATCAGGAGGCGCTCAGCGACCTTGAAAATGAAGTTGATTGGGTAACTGCGGCAAAAGGAATTACACTTATCAAGACAGGTGATCCGGGCAAGGATATTTTCTTTGTTTTGAATGGAATACTCGATGTATACCGAACCCGTCAAGACGGTTCCAGGATTCGCCTCGGTCGTGTCACAACTGGTGAAATGGTTGGCGAAATCGCCCTGATGACCGATGCTCCCAGAAGTGCAGACGTCATTGCGGTAGAGGATTCAGAGCTTTTAAAATTATCCAAGTCTGGATATGAAATGCTTATAGCGCGTTACCCCGAGGCACTGAAAATGCTTTCCCGGACCCTTGCTGCTCGTCTTGTAGGACAGCTTCACGCCAGATCTACTGCGGCTATGATCTCTTCTATGCCAATACCGACTGATAAAGAATGTCTGGAAATTGTAGACAATCCGGATATGGTTCTTCGTAATCTCATGATTACCCAAATGTACCACCGGTTGTCTGTTCAGTTAGCCGCTATTCTTGGTCAACACGACGCAAATTGGTGCACCTTCGCGACTCATGCATCCAAGACAGCAGGAAATTCGATCCGACGTGAAGAGCTTCCCGGATATTCCTCCCTTTTATGGCTTGAAGATAACATTAGCGTACTGGCTGGATTGTGTAAGCGCATAGATGCTTTGTTTGAACGCTTGGCCGAACGTTCAGGTATGGTGGCACGAGCGGAGCGTGTAAGGGATCACGTTTCACGCTGTATCGCGGCCGGCAACTTAAAGGTTTTTGCTGAACTTGCACCACTCTTCGCAGCATTTTTAAGAACTTTTCAGGATGCACAAAATTCAGACCGGGTGGCACTTAAAGAATTGTGTTCATCTTTGAATCCGGGACCAGCCGCTTTGGGAGGGCAACAATTGTTAAAAGAGGCTTTCGGCTTATATGTCGATGCAATGTTCGAAACCAACAGCAAGCGAAAGTCGGAACTTCTTCTTAGCGGAAATATAAAGATAGGTCTCCATGAGCAGACTCGCCTACAACCGTATATAGTTGAGGCCCTCAACACCCCAATCGAGGACATGCTCGATCCTAAACGCAAGTATTTAGGAACTAAGTTGGTAGAATCGAAATCCGGCAATGACTCAGGTTTTTATACTCGTGTATTGATGCGGGTTGTTAGAAAGTGGAGGCGGCTGTTAACCCGTTTTATGATGCGTCTCAGGTTGCCTTATGGTGATATTAGTCTTGGGCGGGATCTTCCACGTTTACCAAATCGTCGTGCGTATCCCGATATTCTTCATGAGATCGATTCTCTTGAATTAAAGGAACTACTGGCTAGATTTGACCGCTGTACACATGGGGATTTGCGTAATAGCCGATCCCGCGACTGGGGCAATCTGAATGACCGAATGAATTTCATTGCCAACTTGTTTCGTTCAAGGCATAAGAGCCTCGAACTTTTCGACCAGCCTTTCTTCCATGAACAACGTCAAGCCATGCAAGAAAGTGTCGTTCCACAAGGACGGCTATGACCATTTTTGTGTTCTGTTCCAGTCTTTAAAAGCAATTGATTTAAAATTTATATCTTTAATACACAGTTGCTGCGTCTGAAAATCCTCTAATCTAAAAAGCGTGGCTGGTTGAATCATCTGCTTCACAAATCAATCATGAAAAGTTAGCTCTTATTAAATTTGAAAAATGTGTAATACAAACATCATGAAAAAAAATAAAATTAATGTTGTTATAATTGCCCTATTAATGATAAGCTCGAGCACCCTTTTTGCTCAAGGAGATAATTTAATAAATAATAAAAAACATCGTATTGGCTTTATTATGGGTTATGGAGGACAGGCTGGTTTAAAGGTTCAATATGATTATCAAGTTAAATTCTTTCAGGTACAATACTATTATGCCTTTCTACATAGACAAACTTGGGGTTTGGACCTTCTTTTTCAACCTCAGTACAATACTACAAAGTATAGATATATTGATAATGGACCAGATGAAATTAACGGATTTGAATTTGGCATAAACACAGGAATATTGATACGTAAAAATATATTTCGTGATTTTTTAAGTTCGTATGGTTTCATATCCACAGGACCTCACTATGTTTCTGGAGCACCACAAAGGCAGTCTAAGGGGTTTTTATTTTCGCATAATATTTTTATAGGACTAAATATCAGGTTATTAAAAGATATTTATTTAGATATAAGAGAAGGTTTTAGACATATGAGTAATGCTTCTCTTTCTGAACCAAATAGAGGAATAAATGATTTTGTATTTAGTGGAGGACTATTTATTATCCTTTAATCATACAACAGCTGGTAACAACGTGCGTTCATACCGGCCTACCTTCCGAAGTCTCGTACGGAGGACAGGCAGGCATAAACACCTTACTTGCAATTAAAGAGCATCAAAGAAAAAACTCTATGAATATAGTTTTTCGAATACAAAAGCGGGGGATAATTACAAATTGGTTGATTATTATTTCTGCATTGATATTGTCGTGTAATGACTTAAATGAAACAAAAGATTCTAAATTATTTTTTGATCCTGAATTGGCTTACAAAGATTATACTCCAAAATCTACAGATTTAGTTATTTCAAGAGAAAAATACTTTGACAAATTATATGGCTTTTGGCTTGGAGAATGTATAGCGAATTGGACAGGATTAGTGACAGAAATGGATAAGATTGGCAATATTGGAGAAATTCAAACTGGAGAGTTCTATACCCGTTTAGATTGGGGAAAACAAGATCTTCCAAGTATCTGGGGAGAAGGAGTTCCCAGTGATCTGTCCCCAACCATTGATTTTGTTTTTAGAGATCAGGATGAAGTTTGGGGAGCCGATGATGATACAGACATTGAATACATGTATCAACATCTTTTATACACCAATAAAATTTCTATCTTAACGGCTTCACAAATACAAGAAGGTTGGTTAAAACATATAAAAGCAGAGGAAGAAAACTACTTATGGGTATCAAATCAAAAAGCATATGAATTGATGAAAACCGGGATATTACCACCAGATACCGGGAACCCCGACAATAATCCAGAGTTTGAAATGATTGATGCTCAACTTACAACTGAAATCTTTGGTTTTTTTGCGCCCTCACGACCTGATATTGCATTAAAAATGGCTCATCTTCCAATCCAAACAACGGCTAGATATAATGCAGAATGGATTTCAGAATTTTATGTCATTATGTACTCATTGGCATCATATGTTGATGAAAATCTTCCAATGAAAGATAAGATATTCTGGATTTCTGACGAAGCTCGAAAAAGGTTGCCAGATGATTCTTATTCAGCCAAAATGTTTGATTTTGTAATAAGCAGATATAAAGATAATATTCCTTGGGAGCAGTTAAGGGATGAAATTTATATAAAGTATCAGTTAAACCAGGAAGATGGTTATAATATGACGTCAAAAAACCTGTATTGTAATGGATGTTTTGCTTCGGGAATTAACTTTGCTGCCAGTCTAATCAGTCTGTTCTACGGAGAAGGTGATTTAAAGGAGACTATAAAAATAGGTACTTTGGCAGGTTGGGATTCCGATAATCCAACAGCAACCTGGGGAGGTCTTTTAGGATTTATGTATGGGAAAGCTGGAATAGAAAAAGTATTTAACAGAAAATTCTCTGATAAATATAATATTCACAGAACACGGCAAAATTTTCCAAACAATGGAATAGATTCATTTAGTCAAATGGCAAAAATTGGGGTATTCATAACTGACCGTGTAATACAAGATCAAATTGGAGGAGGAGTGGATATAAAAAGCAATATTTGGTATATACCTGATATTGAATTAGACATTAAGCAAGCGAATAATTAAGTATAAATAATGTATTTAAATTTAAAATCTAAGGCAGTTAACGGCATGAATAACTTATAGTAGTTTTTGGTTAACAGTATGGTTGTTTTTCATTTTTGTATCTTCACTATGTAGAATAACCTAAACAGATTGAGCCTCACAAATCGATCATTAACAGATTAGAGTACATACTAAAAAGATGATGCAGTTGATAATCAAAAATGCAGAAAATTGATTTTTTAATTTAATGAATACACAAAGCAAATTTTCTGAAACACGAAAAAAGGATACCCTAAGTATGTTTAGTGGCCTGTATACGGACTTCTATGAACTTGTTATGTCACAAGGGTATTTCCTCACCGAGAGAAAGAACGAAACTGCAGTATTCGATTATTTCTTTCGGAACAATCCATTTGAAGGGGCCTTTGTGGTTTTTGCCGGTTTAAGAGATCTACTGGAAGTTTTGGAAGGGTTATCTTTTAACTCGCAAGAAATAGATTATCTACGTTTACAAGGTTTCAAAGATGAGTTCTTGGAATACCTAATTAAATTTAAATTTTCTGGAAATATTTATTCTGTTGAAGAAGGAGAAATTGTATTTCCTTATGCACCGATTTTACGAGTTGAGGGCTCCATTATTGAGACCCAACTTATCGAAACCATCGTCTTAAATTATTTGAATTTTGAATCACTTATCGCTACTAAAGCAGCTCGTATCCGTTTGGCAGTGGGTGATCGAATCTTTGTGGACTTTGGTTTAAGAAGAGCACAAGGATTAGGGGGTATTCATGGTAGTAGAGCCGCTATAATTGGTGGTGCGAACGCCACATCTAATGTATATTCGAGTTATAAATTTGATCTGAAAGTTAGCGGAACACTGGCCCATTCCTGGGTTCAAAGTTTTGAGGATGAATTGACAGCATTCAGAAGGTTTGCTGAGCTTTATCCTGACAATTGCATCTTACTTATAGATACATTCGATACACTTAAAAGCGGAATTTCTAACGCCATAACAGTTGCTAAAGAAATGGAGAAAAAAGGCCAACGGTTAAATGGTATTCGGCTCGATAGTGGTGACCTTGCCTATCTGAGCAAAAAAGTACGCCTAATGTTAAATGAATCTGGACTGGAATATGTGAAAATTGTGGCATCCAACCAACTGGATGAATATGTTATCCAAAGCTTGATTAACCAAGGTGCACCAATTGATATATATGGGGTTGGAACACGTTTGATAACAGGTTCACCTACTGCTGCACTGGATGGGGTATATAAATTGTGTATGTCAAACAATATTGCTCGATTGAAGATCTCTGAGAACATTGAAAAAATCATCTTTCCCGGTATTAAAAAGGTTGTTCGCCTGCTTAATAAGGAAGGAAAATTTGTGGGAGATGGAATTTTCCTGGAAGACGAACAAGAACTTGAAAGAATTTTTCATCCACATCAACCGGAGAAAAGCACCTTTATTACTGAATTCAAAAATGAGTTGATCATGCGTAAAGTTATGAACAAAGGGAAAATTTGTATTCAGAAAAAATCCCCAGAAAAAATAAGACAGTTTGTCGATAAACGTCTCGCAAAACTTCCTGATGAACATAAACGCTTCGAACATCCTCATATCTATAAAGTGGGCATCTCAGAGAAACTGATGAAGTTGAGAAATGAAATGATGAATAATTTAAGAACTAAAATGCAAACATAGTAACTCCTATTGTAACAGTTAAAATGAAAATTCTACTAATTGTTGACGTCCAAAACGACTTTTGCCCTGGAGGGGCCTTGGCTGTTAATAATGGCGATAGGGTTGTTCCCGTGATCAACCAAATAATAAATGAGTTTGACTTTGTTATTGCTTCGAAAGACTGGCACCCTGAGGAGACTATCCATTTTGATAATTGGCCGGTGCATTGTGTACGGAATACCAAAGGTGCTGAGCTCCACCCTGATTTAAAGGCCGATAAAATCGGTCAGATTCTCCTAAAAGGAACCGGGAACCGCAATGACGGGTATTCTGCCTTTGAAGCCACAAATATTTTTCTTGAAAAGTTTCTAAAAGAAAAAGAAATTAATGAATTATTTGTTACTGGTTTAGCTACTGATTACTGTATCAAGGCAACTGCAATTGAAGCTATTGAAAAAGGATTTAATACGTTTGTCATCACAGATGCTATAAAGGCCGTTAATGTTCATCCAGGAGATAATTCCAAGGCATTGATGGAGATGAAAAAGGCAGGATGTAATTTGATAACTTCTAAAGAAATTTTACTTAAAACAAATAATTGAGGTAAAAACCATATTTCAAATGTTATCTACTGTGGTTATTTGAATGCTTTTAAGAATTTAATTTAAAAGAACGATGTCCTTTTTAGGGGAATAAATCATCCGTCAGTGAGTACAGTTTTCTCAGAAATTCACGATGTTAACTTTTATATCAAATAAATAGCATAATTTAAAAAGAAGGCTGGGACTTCTAACACCAGGTTAAAAATTCCAGCCTTTATTTTAAGAGATCAGTTTAAAACCTTATAACCTGATCTTTGAGTTTTTCTTTTTAATGTTTCTTCTTAGGGATCCTAAGCTAATGCTTGTGTGGATTTACTTTATGTTTCATTAACAAGTTTTACTCCTTGTCTATACTATTGAGACACCAAGTTTATTAAAAAGTCACATTGTTTATTAAAAAAAGTCACAAAACCAATAAAAAATTTAGTTTAAAGGGGTTAAACCTTAGTTATTTAAAGCGCCTCCATTGATCCAGGCTTCTATCTTTTCGATATCAAAATTTGACAAGGGTTGGGTAGGTGGCATTCCACCACCAAAAACTCCATCTCTGCTTATTTTATGCCAGAGCACAGAATTTTCTAAGCTGAAGGGCTCTATCCTCAGATTAGGAGCATAATTTGTTGAATTCACATTAACCAGTAAATTGTAACTGTTGCCTTCTGTAAGATTGAGTCCGGTAGGATGGTTTTGATTATGACATTGAATACAGTTATTATTAAAAACGGATTGAATATCGGTTGAGAAAGAAATTTCCAGAGGTTCGTCGAGTTCAGTAATAAAAGGCCCTTCTTCTGCCACACAGGCGTTCAATAGCAAAAACAGCACTAAAAGTGCATTAAGCAGTATGTTTTTTTTAGTTGTTTTCATTTTTCCAAAATGTGCGTTTTATGTTAAACCCTATTAATAATTTTCCATCAGTATAATCTAACGGATCAGAAAAGTAAATGTTTTGTGGTATGATTTGATTGGTAGAGGCTATAAACATCTGAAATGCATGACCAGCAGTACCTATTTCATAACCAATGGCTAAAGGGTCTGTAAAATCATTAATACGATTGTTAAACTTAGTCGTAAACTCAAAAATAAGAGATGATGTGATCCCTGTTTTTAATCGTCCTCCTAAAGTCGCCCCAAAAATAAAATTTTCATTGTTTTCCGGTATGAGATTTTTATAGATAAAAGTTGGGTTGAATTCTAATGAAAAATTTTCGCTAAACTTCCTGGAAATGAGAATCTGGGTGCCATAGGATAAACGGTGTGAAAACTTATTTTCGAAAGGCGTTTCAAGATCGGAGAAAAACTCATTCGGACCAATTTCGGCAAAATCCAGAGTGGATATGGCCATATTTGTGTATAAGGTAATTGAGATTGGTGTTCCTTTTTCTTTCTGTCTTAGTAATTTGTATTTTCCTTCAAAGTCATATACTTTATCTATTTTCGTTCGTCCAATGCCTACCTGGAGCCTATCAGAAATTGCAAAAGTGAAACCAAACCGAATATTCGCAGAACCATCAAAACCTAAAAATTCCTTAACTACCGTATTTCCAAAATCTTTAAGGTCCAATTCTCCAAAGCGATGCTGAATAAGTAGCTCAAAAGCTCCTTTTGGCGTAGTTTCGGTAGTTTGACCATTGATTATCACTCCATAATTAAAAATATTGGTGACCAATTCATCCTGGGGTTCTAAAGATTCCTGACCCTGTGACATACCTATAGGAGATATAAAGAAAAATACTAAAAGCCAGTACTTTCTAACACTAAAACATTTGATTTTCATAAGCTTGAATTAATTTTTTTTCAACGTTCGGATATACTCGATAACTTGCCACCGTTGTGTTTTAGATAGCAATTGACTATAAGTAGGCATAGGGTCTCGTCCGTTGCTAATTTTCCAATAAAGTTCACCGTTACTTTGATCCTGTACCAAGTCACTCGTATGGTCTGCGGGCTGTGGCTCCAGTTCTTTACCCCCGGGGCCATCACCTACACCATTTCTGCCATGACAGGTCGCACAGATCTGGTAATATATCTTTTTACCTTTTGCTAATGTTTTACTATCAGCGGAAAGTGGACTGACAAGATTTTTACTCTCTTCCGGAGCAATCCATCTTTCAGACTGTCCACGCACCGAATAGGTTAAAACTAAGAGAAGCATAATAAAATATAATCTTAGGCCTTTTCTTAAAAGAGTTTTCATTGTATACAATTTTTTGTTGTGGCTCAGAGGACTGAATTACTTAAAATTTTCATATCTAAGTCCTTAAAAACCAATCGAAACCTATTGATCTACTGCACATTCCGTGCCAATATCATGGATTAGATCGTCCCCTGAAAATGATAATAAAGGGCATACAAAGAGAATGAAAAACAATTTCATATTATTTTTTTAGGAATCGCTTAGTAGATAACCCTCTATTTGTACGTATAGACATAAAATAAAGCCCATTAGACCATTTTTCAACGTCAATTTCTTCTGAATTTACATTTTTGATTTCTTTTGAAAATATTTTCTTTCCTAACATATCTGCTATATCAATATTTCCTATTTGAATATGTCGCCCAAAAGTCACATTGAGTATCGCTGAAGTTGGATTTGGAGAAAGCACGAACTGTGTGTTCAATTCCAGATCATCTAATCCTAAAGAAGTATCCCAAAAACCAACACCATTTTGAAAACCATTACCATTATAATTGTAAGGTGGAGTTACATTGATAAAGGTACCCGTAGTCCAAATACCCGCCCCTACAGCAACAATTTCTCGAGTATGTCCTCCTGATCCCCACTGAATATAATCAGACATATTAGCTGAAATGCCGAACTGACCGGCACCACCTGTATGATACAAACCAAGTTCGCCATCGGCTGTGGTTAAATTTTCTGTACTTATTACCGTAACATTTTGACCAGGGCCTAAATTTAGATCTCCTTGTTGTAGGGTCATTGATCCTAATGTTAAATAAATAGGAAAGATGCATAAATAATAACCCGAAACATTGACAGTTGTAGTCGTACTAAAATTTTTCACTGTAACCACGTTCGTGGCAGGATTCACCTTTATAAGTCGTATTTGGGCATTTGTTGTTGAAAAAAATAGCATTATTAATGCAATTGTTGCCATTTTTTTAAATGTGTAAGTGTTTTTCATCATGTTGTTTTTAATGGTTAATTGATAATAAAATATTAGCCCAATTTAACTTGCTCGAGTAAGTCATCACAGCCTATAACGCGTCCTTTTAGATAATTGATTTTAATCCGAATCTTTCTAAATTATCTTCCCATCATAAAATGTAGGTTATCGGAACTGCTTTAATAAATTATAAAACAGTTCCAATAGTACCCAATAGATTTAATAAAACTGAGGGCAAATTAAATAGTGGCATTTCTTTTTCACTAATTTTTCCAAATTAATTTTTCTGGAAGGTCAAAGTGTCTGTCCCTCCATTACCACCACTTATATCAATAAGGTCAATTCTTGAACTTGTGTGAGTTACAATATCCCAATCGTCTGACAACTCCGTAAAATCTGCCGGAGAAGAGAACGACATATTGAAATCAATATCATTGTCGTCATAGCTATCATCGTCACTACTATTGCTTGTATCTGTTATTGACCAAGTACCGTTGACTGTGGTTGTTCCATCATTTGCAACGATGGTTCCATTACTATTAAAGGTGAAACTAAAGCCATTAAAATGATTGGTTTCATCTTGACCGGAGTCTATAAAACTGGTTATGATCCAGGTTCCTGACTCCGTGTCATTGGATAGTTGCATGATTTCTGAAGCATTGTTATTTTGATTGTTATTATCGTTATCAGAATTATCAGATGAGCATGAAAGCGTTGCTATTGATAGAAATACAATTAAAATTTGAAGATTTAAAAATTTAGTTTTCATATTTATATTTATTAAGATTATTAATTACAACTACTTTCATAACGAAGTCGGTCATCACTAAGTCTGAGGTCAACTTTAGTTTCTCCAGAATATTCTTCCATTTCATGTAAGTTCCAGTTATTACTACAATCAGGCAGAGTTGGGATATCTATAACTACAGTAATATTATTTCCAGAGCCATTCGCGGACCAAGTTCCAGGGAAATCTGTGGTACCATACTGAGCCAATACAGTGCCGTCTGACATAAAATTGAAAACATAGCCAATATAAGTATCTTCGAGATCGACATCATTTCGTTCAAGTTTATCATTATCCAATCGGAACACGTTGTTAATATAGACGTCAAATCTTCGGGCGAACAATTATCACAATCGTCGTCATTATAATCGTAATCATCATCTTCATCGCAAGCATCTTCAGCATTTTGAATAACACTTTGTAATTCAGAAAGGGTATTGATAGTCATTTGAGAACCATCAAACAATATGACTGTAATAGGAAAATTAATAGTGACTATATCAAATTCATCAAGATCACCTATGAAATCAAATAAATCATGATCATTGGTAATTGTAATTGTATCTAAAAGTTCGCTACTCGCATTAAAAATAGAGGCTGTAATTGGGTATTGAAAGTCAATACATTCAATATCATCGTCGCTTTCATTTTCACCGTTGCAATCGTCGGCAAAAGATTCCAGTTCGTTCAAACTATTGATTAGCACTTCAGTGAAGTCTGCAAGAATTATGGTTATAGGGAAATTTATGACAATAATATCGTCATCGTCATCGAATTCATCAAATATATCTTCTATTTCGTCCAGATCGTCTTCTGAATTAACGATCACTTCATTTCCATTTACAATTACGGTAACCGGAAATTGAATATTAAAACAATTCGCATTGTCAATAATATTGTCATTCGAGCCGTCGTTAGTGGCTGTATCTCTTATTAAGTTTGCAACCATTGAGTTTGGGGTTAATTGTTCTTCTATTGGAGCTTGTTCGAACACTACTTCTTCATTACGGCATGAAGTGGAAAATAAAATAAATGAAAAAATAAATAATAGGCTAAGTGTTTTTAACGTTGTATTCATGACTTTTTTTTTAACGGGATAATTTAAGTTCGTTTAATAGTATAACAACTGACATTTGTCATTTCCTGATAAAATATTATTTATTTATTTTACCTTGATAAATATTTCACCTAAAGTATGCTAAAAGACCTTGATAAAAATATATGTGCCGAAGCAGTTTTTGAACGTATTTTTAATAAATACTCAAAAAGCCTGCATGATTTTCTATACTATAAATATGGTAAGGAATTTAATCCTGATGATAAGGCGCAAGAAGCATTTATTAAGCTTTGGGATAATTGCAAAAAAGTGACTTTAAATAAAGCGAAATCATTTTTATTTACGGTCGCTAATAATATGGTATTAAACGACATTAAGCATCAAAAAGTAGTTTTAAATTATCAGCAGCATAAACCAAAGAGCTACACCAATGAAACTCCTGAGTTTATTTTAGAAAAAGATGAATATCTTGTGAGATACCAAAAAGCACTTTCTAATTTAACTGAAGAACAACGTGTTGCTTTCTTATTAAATAAGGTAGAAGGGAAGAAGCATAATGAAATTGCCGAATATTTGGGTGTCACGAGAAAAGTTGTGGAGTACAGAATTTATACGGCTTTTAAAAAACTAAAAAAAGAATTAGAAGTATTTGCTATTAAATAATCAGGAAAAACGCAGTTAGGGTTGTTATATAATCAGAAAGCGAATTATGAATAAAGATCAACTCATAGAAAAATGGTTAAATTTTGAGCTGAATGCTACTGAAATAGAAGCGTTTAGGCAACTTGAAGATTATCAATCACATATTGATATTTTAGAGGGTGCCCAACATTTTAAAGCTTCAAACTTTTCAGAGATCAAGAATTTCAATGCTTTTAAAGACCGTTATCAAGCTCAGAATAAGCCTGTTAGCAAATTAATATGGTTAAATTCTATGTTGAGAATTGCCGGTGTGCTTGTTGTTGCCTTCGGAATCTATTTCACATTTTTTTATAATAACCTTACCCAAATACAAACTTTAGCAAGCCAAAAAACTACAATTGAACTCCCCGATAATTCACAGGTAACATTAAACGCTCTATCATCAATAGAATACAATAAACGAAAATGGGATAGATCAAGAGAATTGAAATTAGATGGTGAAGCCTATTTTGTTGTAGCTAAAGGAAAGCAATTTGATGTTTTTACGACAGATGGTATTGTAACTGTAGTTGGAACCGAATTTAATGTGAAGCAACGAGACAACTATTTTGAAGTAAGGTGCTACGAAGGCATAGTTAAAGTTTCTTCCGATACAATAATAAGGGAGTTAAAAGCTGGTGACACATATAAAATATTAAATGGAATATTGACTTCTGGTAAAACATCGTCTCCAGAGCCACAATGGACCAATAATATAAGCTCTTTTGAAGGCATTTCATTAAAGGAAGTTTTTTCAGAATTAGAGCGTCAATATAAAATTAATATTACACTTAAAAACATAAATGCCAATCGATTGTTTACTGGAGGATTTACCCATCTTAATTTAAACAACGCCCTTATCTCCATAACACAGCCTATGAATCTGACCTTTGAAATGAATTCATCAAATAGCGTTGTTATACATGGGCGAGAAGATTAAGCAATTAACTCTGATTTTAGTAGTTTCTATGTGTTTTAATAGCAGTATTAATGCACAAGAAAATACAGACAAAAAATCACTTGTTCAAATTTTTTCATTACTACAGGAACGTTTTAGTATTCAGTTTAATTATGCTGAAGATAGTATAATAAATATAGAAATTGACGTGCCGGAAGATGACCTCACTTTAGATGAGGTTTTAATTTACCTTCAGCAGAAAACAGGATTATCCTTTAGGTTATTAAATAAGAATTTTGTTTTAGTAAATCCAAAAAATGCTTTGGTTTTATGTGGTTATTTAAAAGATAAGGATGCCTTGTCGCCATTATCAGCTGCTACGGTTCAAGGCAAAACCAATTCCACTGTTACCGATGAAAACGGATTCTTTCAATTATCAGTTAATGATGAGTTTGAACAGGTTACAATTCGTCACTTAGGCTATAAAGTATTATCAAGATCTTATAATAATTTTGTAACAAATGATTGTGGAGATGTGTTTTTAATGCCCTTTTTCCAATCGCTTGATGAGGTTGTGATCATGAACTATATAGTTAAAGGGATCAACAAACTTAGCGACGGGTCTTACGAATTAAATTTTTCTGATTTTGATATTTTGCCTGGACTGATCGATGCTGATGTCCTTCAATCTATACAATCCTTTCCGGGAATTCAAAGTATTAATGAAACGGTATCAAACATAAATATTAGAGGTGGAACCCATGATCAAAATCTTATACTTTGGGATGGCATAAAAATGTATCAATCCGGGCATTTTTTCGGACTTATATCCATGTATAACCCTCAAATTACCCATAAGGTGTCCCTACTAAAAAATGGTTCTGATGTTACTTATACCGACGGTGTTTCTGGAACTATTTCCATGGAAACCGATAAAAACCTAACTACTGATTTCAAAGGAAGTTTGGGCGTTGACCTCATTGATGTTAATGGTTTTGCAGATATTCCAATCGGAAATAAATCATCATTACAAGTTGCTGCAAGAAAGGCTATTAGTGATTTTGTTGAAACACCTACTTATAACAATTTTTTTAAAAGAATCTCACAGGATACTGAAGTTGCCAATAATACAGGTAATATTATTAATTCTGATAAAACATTTGATTTTTATGACGCTTCATTGCGCTGGGTTTACCAAATCACTGACACTGATGAATTGCGTTTGAATTTCATAACGGTAGATAATGAGCTTAATTTTAATGAAAATGCAATTATCAATAATGATGAAGAATCTAGAACCAGTAGTTTGACCCAAAATAGCATCGCCGGGGCACTATATTATAATAGGATATGGAATAACAAATGGCAAACTTCTTTTGAAGCTTATGAAACGGATTATAATCTTAAGGCCTTGAATGTAAATATATTGGATGATCAACGCTTTATTCAGGAAAATAAAGTATCTGAAACAAGCCTGAAATTAGTAGCAAAACATCAACTAATGGAACGGTTACATATTAAAGGAGGGTATCATTTTGTTGAGACCGAGGTTACAAATCTTGATGATGTTGATGTCCCTTTATTTCGGTTTCTGGTTTCTGAAGTTGTCAGAACACATGGTGTTTTTTCGCAAATTGGTTTAAGTTCATCTGATAATAAAACGATGCTAAATTTAGGCATTAGATTTAATTACTTAGATAAGTTCAAGAAACAACTATGGGAACCAAGACTAAGTTTTACGCGAAAAGTTACGGATGATTTCACCATAGATATATTAGGAGAGTTCAAACATCAAGTTACCTCTCAGATCATCAATTTTCAAAATGATTTCCTGGGCATTGAAAAACGACGATGGCAATTATCAAATGAAGACGATATTCCTGTATTAAAGAGTAAACAAATTTCACTTAGCTTGAATTATGAAAACAGTGGTTGGTTGGTAAGTGCTGAAGGTTATTTTAAAAATGTGGATGGGATTACAACACAAAGTCAAGGATTTCAAAATCAATATGAATTTGTAAGAAGCAATGGAAGCTACGAAGCATTTGGTCTCGACTTTCTTTTAAGAAAGAATTATAAAAATTTTAATTCCTGGTTGAGTTATTCATTCCTGGATAACACATATACATTTAATGATCTCCCGGAAACTTCTTTTCCAAGTAACTTCG
>PVMS01053866.1_pt1 | contig 16051 bp, 13 predicted proteins | sample 1853461 | NCBI WGS metagenome assembly PVMS01 (sample SAMN08582032, study PRJNA380276) | Marine sediment metagenome, whole genome shotgun sequencing project. | isolation source: ocean sediment barecode stripped | collected 2017 | reverse complement strand
GCGGATCTCTCGGCAACCGTTGAGGCCAGGCCCGATACCGCGCGCAACGTTGTAGAGAGCTTGTGGCGAACCGCACTGGAAGAGCGTTCCTCGGGTGAGGGGGGAAACACCGCTTTCGATAGAGCCGGTCGTCTGGCCCGGGTTATCGAACGGAGCTTCGAGGACCCCTCGTTATTGGAAGCCATGAAGAGTCGTTCAACCGATTCTTCGGAGCTACGATCAAGGATCCACTTCAAACCGACGACCGTGCTCCCCAAAAGGACTAGAAGAGCCAACGCCAGAGCTGGAGTTCGTAACCGCACCTTCAGAAAACCTCTTCTAACGCTCTATCAGCAATCTCGACAGACGATTTTTTTCACGAGAATCCTCCCTCCCGGGAGCTTCCCCTGTTATTTTTCTAATTTTCAGAGCTTCCCAGCCGAATCGAGGCTCCATTCGGAACCGAAGTAAGACTACTTTCGTATGGAGTAGCTCATTCCGACCTCCTGGAATATCCTGCATGAGAATATCACCAGGGGCGAAATGGAGCGATCTGGACCCGATTGCCAAAGGATCACTCTCGGCGAGTCAGTACCTGATTGGTCGAAGAACATTTCCGTCAATTGCGCCCATCCGACGTCTGTACGAGCTCTATCGTCGTGGGAGAGGTCGAGCTCGGTCTCGCACGCCGGGCGAACCGCAAGCTGCGGCGTCTCAGTGACCGCCTCTTCGACATACTGACCGTCGCACCCTACGACCGCGAGGCCGCCCAGCGTTACGGAAAGGTCGCCGCCGCGCTCCTCGACTCCGGAACCCCCATCGGAGTGGAAGACACGATGGTCGCGGCGCATGCTCTTGCTCTGGGCGTCACCCTCGTCACCCATAACATCAGGCATTTCGAGCGGGTCCCGAGACTGAGCGTCGAGGATTGGTATTAGACTTTTAATCAGCTCGGGATCCGCGGCAAATAGGTTCGGGTGCGCGTGGCCATCCGGTAGGCGTTGGTCGCTTCGGGACTCAGTTGCTCAATTTCCACCTTGGTTACTTGTTCGTCTCCCTGCCGGCCCCATAGGACGACCTCGTCGCCTATGGCGACGCTCTTGTCCCCGGTGACGTCGACCATCATGTGATTGGCTGTGATCGGGCCCACGACCCGATGGCGCCGGCCCCGAATTAGAACATCCGCCTTACCTGACACCACCGCTGGATAGCCGTCCGAGTAGCCGCAGGGGAGGGTCGCGATCCGGGTCTCCTTTTCGATCTTGTACGCCCGGTGATACGAAAGGGACTCGCCCGCCTGCATCGTCTTGACATACACGACTCGTGTCTTGAACGACATGACCGGCCGGATATTCATGTTCTTCTGGCGCTCGGGCTCCAAACCAACGAGACAATTTCCGGGGCGTACCATATCGAGCCACGCGTAGGGATAGCGATCCACTTCTGCGGTCGACGCGGCGTGGCGCAGGCCGGTCGCAATGCCTTTGTCGCCCGCCAGCTTGCAGATGGACTCGATACGCTCGATCTGCACCGGATTGAAGTCGTCATCTTCAGTCATGGCGGTGAACGTGCCTTCGATCTCGATGTTCGGAAGTGCAGCGACTCTCTCGATGAACGCAAGAGCCGCTGCATGCGGAACGCCGACCCTTCCCATGCCGGTGTCGATGCAAACGTGGACTTTGGCCGTTTTACGTAGCCGACCGGCTTCACGAGAGAGCCCATCGACGGCATCGGAGAACACCGACTGCGAGATATCGTGCTCGAGTAGCGCCGCTATATCCCCTCGGGTGAACGGCCCCACGTTTAAAATCATGCCCTCGACACCGGCCTCCCTCAGCCTTGTGGCTTCTCGCGTCTTGACGACCATGAAGTTCCGGACGTCGCTTTGTCGCTGAAGTGCGGTGGCGATCTCCACGTCACCGTGCCCGTAGGCATTGCACTTCACCACCGCCATGATCGGCCTGTCGCCGATTCTTCTTCGGACTTCGCGGACGTTGGACCCGAGTGCATCCAGGTCGAGCTCGATCCAGGGATCGATCTGGTCCTCAACATCGAATTTGTCTTGAGACGCCGGCATAGTCGAGCCTCGCGCGAGCCGGCCCGTGAGCGCCACGGCGGCGGCCAGCCCCAGAAATTCTCTTCGTTTGTTCTCAACCATGATCCACTCCTTCCGACCAACGCCGGGTGCTGGGAAACTCTAACACCATTCGAGGAAGCAGCGATAGAAGGGAGTTCGAGAGTTTGGAGCGGTCAGGGCTCGTCGAACTGGTGGTCCCTAACACCGAGCCCATGGTGGTATACCAGAGCCGAGCCGCGATCGGTGGTCATGAAAAGAATCCCCAGCGCCAAGAGAGCAGCCGCGAACGACAAAAACCGCTGGCGGCGGAGCCTAATTGATGATTCTTGCCGGTCGTGCCAGAACGTGTCGAACCTGAGAGCCGAGACGACAAAAAAGGCCACCACGGTGAAGAAGGCCCAGTCGCCGTGCTCGCCAACCAAAAGCGAGGCTTCAGCGGAAATCTCAGGAAGAGAGCTCAAACTGGATGCCGCCAGTTTACCGGTCAAGGCGGCGCAGCCCGCTCCCAAAGCACCGAGTACGTAGAGAGCGACCGTAGCTCGATCCAGCCACGTTTGCCTGCAAAAAACCAGGCAGGCGATATCGAAGCACAATGCAGTAACAAAAAGAGCGATTGGGAAATGAACGACAGCTGGATGAAGGTGGATTAAATTCAAAACACGAATGGGGCCGACCCACTCGTAATCCTACCGCTTCTCCGCCAGCAGCTCAAGATAGGTTCTGACCCGGCCAACACATCTCTGAATTCAGATTCGTGATAAAACAAAACCCTTGGAGTGGATCACCCTGCGAGCATAAGATGGATCATCCTCCGGCTCGAGCCGGAGTCATATCTCAAGGGGAAGGCAAGTTTCTCGAGAACCGGGTCGAACAGTAAAAGAAAATAACTGGAGATAACCCATGCCACAACTGACGCTCGAATACACCGACAATATCCAGCAAAAAATCGACTTCTCTGAAGTTTATCGTGAAATGCACGGCGTGCTGTTTGATGTCGGCGGTATCCCACTCGAGAACTGTAAGAGTCGAGCCATTCGGCGGAGCGACTACTTCATAGGAAAAGGCGAATCCAACGAAGCCTTCGTTCACGTCGAAGTGGCGTTTTTAACCGGGCGGGCGCTCGAACTGAAACAGGAGATCGGTCGCCGGGTTCTCCAGATCCTCGAGAAGTGCTATTCGCAGCCCCTGTCCGCCCACAATCTCCAGATCACGGTTGAAATCAGGGAACTGGCGAAGGAGCTTTACTTCAAGATACCGGAAGGGACTTTGTGATCCGATAAGCCGATAGCTGCAATCCAACCGGGCATCATCGCACCGGTGAGGCAAATGACGGTGCGGTTTTTCACCCATTTCACACACTTCTGACAGCTTGTCCAAGCATGGCCTCACGGCAAAAATGGAGTAAATGATTACAAATCAACTACTTAGAAACAAATCCCTTCTAAGCTGAATCCAGTTAGGGGCTTTGACCCAGGGAGCGTTTATACTATGATGTTCAAGGCTGGGCGCTTAGTGTGCAGCATCCGGCCATTCGGCCGGCTCCGGCATCGCGAACCGAGTTGAATGGTCCGGCTGGTTATTGTCGTGACAGGTACGACATAGGGACTCGCTGGTCTTGATGAGACCTGCGTCTCGTGCTTTATCGGGGTCCATCATGACTTCCGGTCGCGAGTAGTTGGTGCCCGGCCCATGGCAGGCTTCGCATTGGACGCCGGGCAACTCATCAGGGCCGGTGGCATGACATCGGAGGCAACCTCGAGAGTAGTCTTCGGGATCGATGCTCGCCGTCGCCCTCTGGTGAGCGGTGCGGGCCCAGGCCTGGTAGATAGAGCGATGGCAGAGTCTGCAGCGCTCAGCACCGACGAACGTCGACTCGGTGGTTACCACCGTCTCGAATGCAAGCAGCAGCAGAACAAGACAGATGGATGTGGACGCCAGGTAGCGTAATCCTTTCACTTTAATCGATTAGCACGAGTCCTCATCAAACGTCAAGGCGCGCGGTTGGGGAATAGAAACGAGGAATCATAAGAATATGCCCAAAGACAAGATCTTGATCGTGGATGATGAGGACCTGATTCGGTGGTCCTTGCGCAAGAAGATCTCGAACTGGGGTTACCAAACGCTCGAAGCGGCCAACGCAAAAGCCGCCATCGAGCTCGCTGAGAAAGAAAGCCCTGAGCTCATTCTCCTGGATATCCGCCTCCCCGACAAGAGTGGCCTGGAGGTTTTACGCACCATCAGAGACAAGGACCCGAGGGTGGTCGTAATCATAATGACCGCCTTTGGTGTTCTCGAAGATGCGGTGACCGCCTTGCGGCTTGGCGCCTATGACTTCGTACCGAAGCCCCTCAACTTCGACGAGCTAGAGGTGACCGTGTCCAATGCACTAGAGGCCGTCAAGCTGCGCCAGGAGGTCCGCAATTTCCGGGAGAGAGACAAGAAACGATTTGACTTCCGCAACATCGTGGGTCGATCCCGAGCAGTGTCCGACGCCGTCGAGATGGTGAAAAAGGTAGCAGCCAGTCCGGCAGTTACCATCTTGCTCCAAGGCGAGAGCGGAACCGGAAAAGATCTCTTTGCCAAGGCTATCCATTACCACAGCATCCGAGCCGAGCGCCCCTTTCTGGCCATCAACTGCGCCGCTCTCCCCGAAAACCTCGTCGAGAGTGAGCTCTTCGGTTATGAAAAAGGCGCTTTCACCGACGCACGCCAACAAAAGAAAGGAATGCTCGAGCTCGCGGACGCGGGCACCATTCTGCTCGACGAGATCGGCGAGATGCAGATTGGCCTCCAAGCCAAGTTGTTGCGGGTTCTCGAAGAGCAAACGTTCAAGCGGGTTGGCGGAGTCCAGGACATTTCGGTGGATGTGCGGGTGATCGCTTCTTCGAACCGTGATCTCAAAATCATGGCCGCGGAGGGAAAGTTCCGCCAAGACCTCTTTTACCGATTGAATGTGATTACCATCACGTTGCCGTCTCTCCGGGAACGGGGCGATGACGCCAAGATTCTGGCCCGCCATTACATTCAGCATTACAATTCCAAATTCCGGAAAAAGATCGAAGGATTGTCCCCCGAAGCCGAAGCGCTTCTCATGGAGTATCACTGGCCCGGCAACATCCGAGAGCTAAAAAACCTGATTGAAAGGGCGATGATTCTGGAAGACGGCCCCATCATTGATACCTCGGCGCTGCCCATTGAGCCATCTCAGCATCTTCCCACCAGTTCCGATTCGAGTTTGCCTGACTTGTCCATTCCCGAGGAAGGAACCTCACTCGAAAAAGTCGAAGAAGAGCTCGTACGGCAGGCGTTGGTGCGAGCTCGCGGTAACCAAACCCGCGCCGCGAAGCTTCTGGACATCAGCCGAGACGCTCTTCGTTACAAAATGAAGAAATTCCAGCTTCAGGAGCAGGTCACCGACTGAGGACGCGTGAGATGTCCAAGCCGAGTCGAAAACTGTTCTGGGCTCCACTTCTGGTCATACTGCTGTTTTCCGGATGGGTTTTTATTGAGCACTATTTTGACGACTCACTCTCCTCATCTTCTCGCTTCGGACTTCACATGGCGCGTGATTTATCGACGAGTGTGTTGGCGGTCCTGATCGTCGTTTCATGGGCTTACCGGAAAATCAGCAAAATAGAAGATGCGTTCGAGCAACGCGAGAATCACCTGGCCGAGGTGCTCAAGGAATCGACCAACGCCATCGTCTGTGTCGACCCGGAAGGCGAGATCGTCTATTGGAATCGAGGGGCCGAGTCGATTTACGGCTACCGTCCCGGCGAGATACTAGGCCAAAGTCTCAACAAGTTGATCCCTAAGGGAACCAAAGCCCTTGGGGAATCGGGTAACTCCGATGGGAACAGCCACATCGGCGAGTTCTTGACCGAACGACTCACCAAGTCAGGAAAAAAGGTTTCGGTCCTTGTCAGGCGCGAAGACTCGGGAGAGGAACAACGGGAATGTGTCGGCTGCCGCGCCGTACAGGAGAACCTGGGCAAGCTACGCGAGTTGGAGCAACAGCTATCTCACTCAGAGGAGCTTGCCACCATAGGCGAGATGGCGGCCGGCTTGGCCCACGAGATCAAGAATCCTCTTGCGGGCATTGGTGGAGCTATTCAGGTTCTCGGCGAGACTCTGCCAAAAGACGACGAACGGCGCCCTGTGGTCGAGAAAGTACTGGAGCAGGTGCAGCGCATCGACGGTACGGTGCGTGACTTACTGGCCTACGCCCGTCCCAAAGCAGCGCGCCTGGCGCCCACCGACCTTCACGAAGTCATCGATAATGCACTCGGAGTGGTCATGCTCTTCCCAACGGTTCGAGTCAACATCGTCCGTCATTTCCAAAATGCGCTGCCACAGGCCATGGTTGATGGTCAACAGTTTGGTCAAGTGCTATCCAACCTATTCATCAACGCCATCCAGGCCATGCCGGAGGGTGGCAGCTTGACCGTCAGCACATGGTCCGAGCCCAACGGAATCCACGTCTCGGTGCGGGACACGGGTAAAGGTATCCCCAAGTCCAAGCTCGACCGGGTTTTCAACCCCTTCTACACCACCAAGACCCGCGGCACCGGGCTGGGCCTGCCCATCTGCAGGCGGGTGGTCGAAGCCCATCACGGCACTATTTCCGTCAATTCCCGTTCCGGCCAAGGAGCGGAGTTCATCATCGAGCTTCCCCATCCGCGAGCACTGGAGCGATCGATTTCCTCGCGGGAAGCGGCGACCGCCTCCTGAAGGGCGATTTTTTTCTGTGAATATAGGTATTCCGAGAGAGCCAGGCCACGGCGAGCGCCGACTGGGCCTTTCTCCGGGCGGTGCAGAGACCCTGGTGGCGGACGGCCACCGTGTGTACGTCCAGTCGAGCGCCGGCGAGGAAAAGGGCTTTGCCGACATGGATTATGCCGCTGCCGGCGCCCGAGTGGTCCACTCCATGGAAGAAATCCTCGAGCGGTCCACACTGGTGCTGAATGTCGGCCCCCCGCGCCAGGCCGAGTTGCCCTTCCTGACGTCCAAGCACATCTGGGCCGGCTACTTGCACCTGGCGGTTGCCCCAATCACTCTGCTCGATAAACTCCTCGATAAAAACGTCACCCTCATCGACTACCAGACTATCGAAACGGACGACGGTGAACTCCCAGCGCAGAAGCCGGTGAGCGAAGTGGCCGGTCGCATGTCGGTGTACGTTGCCGCGATGCTCCTGCAAAACAACCCAGAGTCTTCCCTGTTCAACGAATCCACCGGTGAAGGTCTAGGCATTCTGCTTTCCGGCGTACCCGGGGTGCCGCCTGCCGACATCGTCATCCTGGGTGCAGGAGCGGTAGGCGCCAATGCGGCCAGGGGTTTCGCCGGCCTCGGCGCTCGAGTCACACTGCTGGACAGCAATCTTTCGGCTCTGAAGAGCATAGACGACGAGTTCCGTGGCCAGGTGGTTACCATGGCGGCCCATGCCCAGAACATTAGAAAGGCGGTGTCTTTTGCCGATGTTCTGGTTGGGGGCATTCTCATTCCAGGTGGCCGGGCACCCCGACTGGTGACCCGCGAGATGGTCCGGTCGATGCGGCCGGGCTCGGTCATCCTGGACGTTTCCATCGACCAAGGTGGTTGTGTCGAGACCAGCCACCTCACCAGCTTTGCCGAGCCCACATACATCGAAGAAGGAGTCATTCACTACTGCGTACCGAACATGGCCTCCGCCGTGGGCCGAACCGCCACCTACGCCATGACCAACGCGCTCCTGCCCTTTATCCGTCGATTGGCGGAAATGGGAATCGCGGAAGCAACCCGACAAGATACGGCACTTGCACGGGGGGTGAATCTGTACGGAGGACACCTTACCAACCGTCAGGTGGCGGCAAGCTTCCACCGGACACACAAGTCCCTCATCTCCCTCCTCCGGAAGAGGTGAAATCGCTCCCACCCCGAGCTCACTCGATAGGCAAGGAATAAGCTTCACGATAGAATTTGTCCCCAATTCCTGACGATCCGAGAAGGAGCAACATGGAAGGATTTAGAAAGGCGGTACGTTTCCTCCTTGATTTAGCCAGCCCTCTTCCAGCAGATTCCGAGCCATCCGTTGGCAGGGACCTATGCCGTGCCTTTCTGACCATGCTTTCGAGCGAGCCGGACACTTCCGAGCGACGCCAGGCTGCCGGTGAGCTAAGACGAAAGCTCGAAGACCGGTGGTGGCGAGACCTCGCGTCATTTTTTCAAAAGAGCTGTCAAGCGATCGAGCGGGAGCTCGAAGAAGCAATGACAGAAGATCCCGAGCTTCGAAAGCAAATCCATGAGTTGGGCGTAGCCACAGATGCCGGTCTCGCGGGGGAAACACCTATGGGGGACATCATCCAAGCGTTCCGGGCGGTGTTCCTACCTCAAGCGGTTGGGGTCGAGACCTCTTGGGACGAAAAAATTGAGGATCTCCGGAAGCGACGCTCAGTTCAAATCGAAACCCTCTGCTCGGACCCCGTCGAGCAGCCGGCGAGAGAGATTCTCTGGACATCGAATGCATTGCTAACCGTGCCGCCCAAGGATGCGCGGCTCGAGGATCTTCATCTGGAGCCGGACCTCCGCCGCCGTCTCGACACCGGAGACTTGGGAGAGCAGAAGTATTGGTATGACCATCCGGTCCAGATGGGAGTCCGCCCGGAAGGAAACGAAATACTCCACGGATTGCGCGGCCTTTCAGAGATGCTCCAGTTCGAAAAAAAGCGCGGAACCGCCCGTCCCGATGACCGGCTCAAAGTCGTCCTCTCGGTGAGTGTCACCCATCCCGGCCTTCAGGCGGTTGCCGGCCCTTATATCGAGCAAACGCTTGATCTCGATCGATCCGCCGGCGTTCGAGATCTGGACATCCACGTTGTCACCGAAGCCGACACCCATCGCCTCCTGGAAGAGTTCCTGCTTCCCGCGGCCCGAATCTACGGCATCGAGGAAGCTACCGCAGATCTCCTTCCTGTTGTTTTCGGTGTTGATGGCCCCTACGGCCGGCACTACAACTTCCTGAAAGCGGTGGCCGCCCTGTGGCAGGTGACTCGAGACCAATCCGTCAAAGCAACTTTCAAGATCGACCTAGATCAAGTTTTTCCGCAAGAACGGCTGGTTCGGGAGGTCGGTCGAAGCGCGTTCGAGCTTCTCACCACCCCGCTGTGGGGCGCGTCGGCTCGGGACACAGACGGCAATTCCATTTTGCTCGGAATGCTCGCCGGAGCGCTGGTCAACCAGGCTGATATAGACCAGGGTTTGTTCACACCCGACGTGACCATGCCAAAGTCCGGGCTTTCTGCCGACGCTTGGGTTTTTGCGACTCAGGTACCTCAAGCCGTTGCCACCGCTGCGGAAAGGATGGCCCGTGACGACACGCGCCCGTTGGATGGCAATGAGCGTTGCTTGACCCGGGTTCACGTCACCGGCGGCACCAACGGGATCCGAATCGATGCCCTCCGCCGTTTCCGGCCTTTTACCCTCTCGCGCATCAGTCGAGCCGAAGATCAGGCTTATCTCATGTCGGTCCTCCATCGACAGCCGGCTCCGTTTCTCCGCTATGTGCACGCGCCGGGGCTCATCATGCGTCATGACAAGGCGGCCTTCGCCGGCGAGGCCATTCGGACGGCGGCGGCAGGCAAAACGGTCGGCGACTACGAGCGGATGATCCTTTTTTCTCACTATGCTCGAGCGCTCCCATGGCCACGGCATGAGACCGAGACGTCTCTGAATCCGTTCACCGGGAGTTTCGTTCATCAGATCCCGTTAACCACCGCGCTGGTCGCTTTTGCCTTGAAAGCTTTGATCTCGAGCAAAGACGGTGGCAAGGTGAACTTTAAGGATTTCCTCGAGGTGGGGATCCATAAGCTCGAGCCCTTGATCGATGCCTTTCAGGAACAGCCCTACTGGCTGAGACGGTCCTACGAACAAGAACGCATGGCTTGGGGCTCCTTCTACGATATCCTGGACCGAGTTGCGGAGGATTTGGGTCGAGAAGATCCTGAAGCGGTAAGGCTCGCCGAACGGGCGAATTCCATTTTGGAAGCCACACGGCTACATATCACAGAAGGGTAAACGGAGAAATGGAGATACATAAAGTAGCGGTGATCGGAGGCGGTACCATGGGCGTGGGAATCGCCAGAACCCTGGCCGGCGCCGGCCTGGAAGTCTTGTTGTGCGAAAAGGACAAGGCGTCCAGCCAGGAAGCCGAGCAGACGTTGACCCAAGATCTCGATAAAGAAGAATCGCGCTGGGGCCTTACGGCGTCGGAGAAAAAGGCCATCCTCCGTCGTGTTTCCAACGTTTGGAAGGTTTGGGAGACGGCTCAAGCCGACCTGGTCATCGAAAGCGTCAAAGAAGATTTCGACCTCAAGGTGGAGACCTTTCGCAGTCTCGAAGAAGTTTGTGAACCGGAGATCATCTTCGTGACCAACACGTCAACCTTGAGTATTACCGAGATTGCAGCAACCCTCAAGCGGGCCGACCGGTTCGTGGGAATGCACTTCGTCAACCCGGTTCCCAAAACCCGGGTCGCCGAGGTCATCCGCGGCAAGGCCACCACCGACGAGACGGTCGAAACTGCAAAGGAGTTCGCCAAGCGTATTGGAAAGACCCCGATCGAAGTCAACGAGTATCCCGGATATGTCACCACCCGCGTCATCTTGCCGATGATCAACGAGGCCATCCATGTGGTCATGGAGGGAGTGGCGAGTGCCGAGGACGTCGACACCGCGATGAAGCTCGGCTACAACATGGAGGTTGGACCTTTGGCGCTGGCCGACCGCATGGGACTCGACGAAGTCAAGCAGTGGTCGGACCATCTCTTCGACGAGCTGGGAGAGTTGAAGTACCGGCCCTGTCCCCTCCTGCGCCGGATGGTCCGGGCCGGAAATTTAGGAGTCAAAACCGGGGAAGGTTTTTTCAAGTATGAATAAAGACACGATTCTGAAAATTCTGGTTCTCAATTGTGGTAGCTCGTCGATCAAATTTCAGTTGATCGAGACCAGCGCGGAGCTGATCGAAGCCGCCGAGGACCGCACCCTGGCTATAGGCGGCGTGGAGAAGATTGGAACCGACGAGGCGATCGTCTCTTACGAGGCGCCGGGAAAGGCCAAGACCAAGTTCAGCAAGGAGATTCTCGACCACCAGGAGGCGGTTAAAACCACCCTAGGTTGCCTGATCGACCCGTTGAACGGGGTCATCGAGAATCCCAAAGAGATCTGCGGGGTCGGCCACCGAGTGGTGCACGGCGGTGAGAAATTCACCCAATCGGTGCTGATGGACGCCGATGTGGTCCAGGGGATCGAAGACTGCATCGATCTGGCACCGCTGCACAATCCCCCCAACCTCAAAGGCTACCGGTCGGCAGCCGCCTGGCTCCCCGGGGCTCTACACGTCGCCATCTTCGATACCTCCTTTCACCAAAGCCTACCTCGTGAGGCCTACATGTACGGGCTACCGCATGTGCTCTACACCCGGCACAAGATCCGTCGCTATGGTTTTCACGGTACCTCTCACCGGTATGTTTCCTACCGCTTCGCACAAATTCACCAAACGACCCGGGCCGATTACAAGCTCATTACCTGCCACCTGGGTAACGGATGCTCGATGTGCGCTCTAGATCACGGGAAATCGGTGGATACCAGCATGGGATTCACCCCCCTGGAGGGTCTGATCATGGGCACCCGCACCGGGGACCTGGATCCGGCGGCGGTGCTCTACATCCAGGCCAAAGAGGAGCTGCGGCCAAACGAGGTCAGCTCGCTTCTGAACAAGCACAGCGGGCTCTACGGCATATCCGGTATATCGAATGACATGCGGACGCTGATCGAAGAAGCCGAGCGGGGAAACGACCGGGCCAAGCTGGCCATCGAGACTTTCTGTTACCGGGCGAAAAAGTACCTCGGCGCCTATTACGCCGCGCTCAACGGAGTCGACGCCATTTTGTTCACCGGCGGCATCGGAGAACGTGCCCCCATGGTTCGGGCACAAATCTGCGACTCCCTAGACTCATTGGGCATACGAATCGACGCCAACAAGAACAACAAGGCGGTGGGTGTCGAGCAAGAGATCAGCACCAAAGATTCGACGACCACGGTTTGGGTGATCCCCACCAATGAGGAACTGGTTCTGGCCCGCGACACACTCCGCTGCATCCTGGACCTGCCTATTCCTTGAAGTTTTTAGCCGACCTCATATGAATGCCGACGACTCAGCAAACAAAAAATATGTCTTGATTGCCGCCACCTTGGGCTCCTTCCTCACGCCCTTCATGGGCTCTGCCGTCAATGTAGCACTGCCCTCCGTAGGCGCCGAACTGGAAATGGGCGCGGTGTTGTTGACCTGGGTGGCCACCTCCTATCTGCTGACCTCGACGATGTTTCTCGTCCCTTTCGGAAGGCTGGCGGACATCTATGGGCGAAAGAGGATCTTCACTTACGGCATCGTGGTTTTCACGCTTTCGTCGCTTCTTTCGGCGCTTTCCACTTCGGCATTTCAACTGATTTCCTTCCGGTTGGTTCAAGGACTTAGCGGTGCCATGATCTTCGGCACCGGGGTAGCGATTTTGAGCTCTGCCTTTCCCGTGGGAGAAAGAGGTCGTGCCCTGGGAATCCACGTGGCCGCCATCTATCTCGGTCTTTCTCTGGGGCCATTCTTCGGCGGGATTCTAACGGAGCAATTCGGCTGGCGAAGCATTTTCGCCATCAATGTGCCTCTGGGATTACTCGTCATTGTCCTCATCGTCTGGAAAGTCAAAGGGGAGTGGGCGACGGCAAAGGGCGAACCATTCGACCTGACCGGATCGGTAATTTACGGCCTTATGCTGGCAGCCGTCATGTATGGTTTTTCTCTGCTCCCGAAGATCCAGGGTGCAGGGCTTGTTTTACTAGGCATGGGAGCATTTGCGGCGTTCATCCGATGGGTAACGCGGATCGAAAGCCCGGTCCTGGATATCAAGCTCTTTAAAACCAGCCCAGTCTTTGCCTTCTCGAACCTCGCGGCGCTCATCAATTACAGTGCAACCTTTGCGGTGTCCTTTCTTCTGAGCCTTTACCTTCAGTACATCAAAGGCTTCAGCCCCCAACAGGCCGGCTTGATTCTCGTTTGCCAGCCGGTTATCCAGGCTACTTTCTCTCCCCTTGCAGGAAAACTATCCGATCGGTACGAACCGCGGCTGCTGGCCTCGGCGGGAATGGCTTTAACCACCGTGGGGCTTTTCGGGTTTGCTTTGTTGAGCAATGAAACGCCGCTACCATTCATCATAGCCGGCTTGATCATTTTTGGCTTCGGCTTTGCGCTTTTTTCCTCCCCCAACACGAATGCGGTCATGAGCTCGGTCAACAAGCAGTTCCTTGGTGTTGCTTCCGCCACCTTGGCGACCATGCGGCAAATTGGAATGATGCTCAGCATGGGCGTCACCATGATGCTTTTTGCCCTATATATTGGCAGGGTTGAAATCACACCCGAGTACCACGATCTCTTCCTGAAAAGTGCGAAGGTTTCTTTCTTCATTTTCGGCTGCCTTTGTTTCGGTGGCGTTTTCGCCTCCTTGGCACGCGGAAAAGTCCGCTGAGATAGCGCCGGCAATATCGCCACAACTGAATCCAATTATTCCATGCGATGCCAAATGCTTTTGGTTATGAAAACAAATGCCTATTGACATAAAGCCTTTATTGGGGTAATTAGGTCCCGATCTGGGGGGGCGAATTCTCCTATTCCTTTACGAATGACCAAAGATTCCGCACTGAAGAGTAATACCTAGACCATTTAGCGCCTACGCCACCGCCCCTCGAAACATTGGTTTGAAATCAGAAGAGGAGGATTCCATGAAAGCTCTGAGCGTTGTCGCTGCCGTTGCGGTGCTTTTGCTCTTTCTCGCACCGGCGGCTGAAGCCCAACCACAGTTCCAGCAAGTCATCGAGGTCAAGGTCAAGATCGGACAGGAACGAGCATTTGAGGATTGGCAGAAGAAGATCATCGAGGCGAACGACAAAGCCGGGACCTCGACGTCGTGGGGAACTTACCAGGTTGTGGTGGGAAAACCTTCCCCCACCTATCATATTGTCGCGCCTTTCGACAAGTGGGCCGAGCGCGATGACTGGCAAAACCTAAACGAGTTATTCAAGAGTGCTTTTGGAGAAAAAGAAGCCGAACGCCTCATGAGCGTGCGGACTTCGGTGATCGAGAGCGTCATTAGTAGGATCTGGCGGATCTTACCCGATCGAAGTGCGAACTTGGCCGCTGGAGGATCGCCCGCAAACTTCTACGAAGTCACCGTCATGCACATCAAGCCGGAAATGGTTCCGGAGTACCAGCTCCTACTGCTCAAGTTCACAGAAGCTTACGAGGCTGCAGACAGCAAGCCGATAGTGATCCGATCGATTCTTCAATTTGGGGAGTCTGCCCGCTTGACTTTCCGCCGCGCGGCTCCTTTCAACAAATGGTCCGATCAGGACAGCTTGGACATCCCAAAAATCCTGCACGATCACTTCGGCGAAGATGAAAGGGAGTCCCAGAATAATACCGTGCAGCGCTCCCTAGTAGCACGAGATACGTTCATTGTGGCCTATCGCCCCGATTTGAGCCGAAGTGCGGGAGTAACTCCCACTAACGAACCTTAAGAAGGAGGATGAAGTCATGAAGAAATTGATTCTCGCTGTATGTTTCGTTTCCCTGCTTGGGGGTGTGGCGTTCGCAGATGATAAAGATGACATCACGGCTCTCATAAATGAGTATTCCCGTCTCCAAGGCACGGGCGACATCATGGGACAGATGAAAATGATGACCGAAGATCGGATCTTCATCAACGCCGGCAGGCGTCAGATGGATCAAACAGCAAACATGAAAGGACAGCAGGCGTCCCAGGACAGGGACAAGAAAAGAGATCCAGGGCGCCAAGTCATCGTAACCGCGGTCGATCCCATTATCCGGATCTACGGAAATACCGCGGTAGCAAGCTTTTACTGGCACTGGAACACGATCTACAGCGCCCAGTTCCTGGACAAGCTGACGGGTCCGGCGCCATCGTCCTGGACCTCGCTCATCGTGACACAGGTGCTTGTAAAAGAAGGCGGAGCTTGGAAGATGGTCCACTCACACCTTTCCCCTACGAACGCCAACTGAGCATCCAATGGGCTTTTTTGTAGCGGAAAGCTAGATTATTGGTGAAGGAAAACCAACCACCCTAACCTCGGGCGGTCTTCAACTGAGATGGCGGGATGGGAATGCGATGCTCCCGGCTCTATGCCGGGAGCATCCTTTTACTCAATCAAAAAAGCTCGGTTACCAGCGGCGACCTCGGCCACCGCCATCGCCGCCACCACCACCGTCGCTCTTCGGCCGCGCCTCGTTGACTTTCAACGCGCGCCCGCCCAGGTCGGTTCCGTTCACTCCCTCGATGGCAGCTTTAGCCGCCTCGGAATCTGACATTTCGACAAATGCGAATCCGCGTGGACGCCCCGTGTCGCGGTCCCGGATAACGTTGACGCTATCCACCTCGCCATAGGCCGCGAAGAGGTCTCGAAGTTGCTCCTCGGTGACATCGTAGGAACAATTGCCAACGTAAATGTTCGCCATTACATAGACTCCTGATGGAAAAGGCTGATGCGAGGGCTAAGGAGGTGCGGTGACGCCACCAACATAACGGTTCCACCAAAAGCCATCGGGGCAGCCGCTCAACCGGCGATGTTATCTTCCATTTACCACCGCGTCAAGTCAGCAATTGCCGAATTTGCCAGTATAGCCCCATGCGGCAGCGGGATCGTCAGCTCCTCGCCATGCGCTTGATCCATTACGGTTTCAGAGTACGATAGTGGTTCTAGGGAAGGATTTGGAATGAAATCATTGGTTTTATTGGGCACTGCAATATTCGGACTGTCGACCATCGCCGGCGCCCAGGAATCCGCTTCCACGAAGGAACAGGACAAGCTCCAGGGCGTCTGGTACAACGTTTCAGCCGAGTTGGACGGCAAGCAGCAAACCGGAGAGGACAAATCCAACCTTCACATCATCAAGGGG
>PVMS01124918.1_pt1 | contig 16058 bp, 20 predicted proteins | sample 1853461 | NCBI WGS metagenome assembly PVMS01 (sample SAMN08582032, study PRJNA380276) | Marine sediment metagenome, whole genome shotgun sequencing project. | isolation source: ocean sediment barecode stripped | collected 2017 | reverse complement strand
TGTTCAACAAACTTGCGTTGCAATGACCGCTGGAATCCAAGGCGCAACATCCTCACCGAAATTGCATATTCGGGCGAATGGTCGAGGCGTTCTCGAGTGCCTGATCATGAGCCATGATGATGTCGTGAGGATGATGTCGTGAGGATGATGTCGTGAGCGTGACGCCCGTTCTGACGTTCGTCCCGTTCGGCGACCGACCGCAGAGCGATCCGACGCCGCGAGTCGTGCGCGAGGTCGTCGCCGCGAATCGCTCCACCGGTATTCGACTCGAGGTTCTCGATGTGGATACGGACTCGAGACGCATTCGCGCCCTCGGCGTGATCCAGGTTCCGGCACTCCTACTGCACCTCGATGGCGCGGAGCGCGGACGGCTCGTCGGTGCGCAGTCGCACCGGGCGCTTCTCCACATGGTCCTCCCGGAGATCTACGACACCGACGCCGCGCTCGTCGAACTACGCCGCCAACTCGACTCGCCGGGGGAGCAGTTCCCGCGGCGCGTGCTGAAGCGCCACGAGAGGATCGGGAAGACAGCCCGCATCGCGCTGCTCGCCGAGGTCCCGCTGTTCGCGACCCTCAAGAAGCGCCAGCTCGGCGAGGTGGCGGCCGCCGCCGACGAACTGGTCGTCGACGGCGGGAGCGTCGTCATCCGCCAGGGCGAGCCGGGCGACGCGTGCTACGTCGTGGCGAGCGGTTCGCTCCTCGTCCATCGCGGCAAGCGGCGTTTGGCGACGATCGGACCGGGTGACTTCGTCGGCGAGATGGCGCTGCTCGACGGTGGCGACCGCACCGCGACGGTCACCGCAGCAGAGCGCTGCGTACTCCTCGCCATCGACCGGGCGACGTTCTCGACGATGCTCCAGCGGTCGCCCGCGCTCGCGATCGCGATGCTCGAAGTCCTGTCGGCACGTCTCCGTCGGGCCGACGCGAGCCTCACCGACTGACCGGCTGCATCACGTCTGCGGTCCGGGCGAGCCGGTGCCTCAGATTCCCGGGTCAGAAGAATTCCGGGTCAGATTCCCGGGTCGACGCCGGTCATCTCGATCGACAGGTCCCACAGCCGCTCGGCCAGCTCACGATCCCTGCTGATCGACGCCGAGCCGACCTTTCGCGCCGGGCCCGATGTCTCCATCCGCCGCGACGGACCGAAGTAGTCGCTGCCCGATGCCGCTGGCGCCGTCGCCGCCATCAGCGTCGGCCATGCGCCCTCCGCCGGGGTGTTGAAGAACGGCCGGATGAACGGGGTGACGAGTCCGAGAGCAGACGGCAGGTGTCGGGCGAGTTCGGTGTCGGCGATCCCGGGGTGACAGGCGACGGCGATCGTGTCTGAGCCCGCCGCCGCGAGCCGCCGATCGAGTTCGAACGTGAAGAGCAGATTCGCCAACTTGCTCTGCTGGTATCGCTGCTGAGCCCGGTAACGCTTCGCCGCATCGATGTCGTCGAAGAAGATCTCACCACCTCGGTGGGCGAGGCTGCTCGTGACTACGACTCGGCTCTCCGCCTGCTCACCGAGCATGTCGAGGAGGTGGGAGGTCAGGGCGAACGTCCCCAGGTGGTTCACGCCGAACTGCGACTCGAACCCGTCGGTCGTCAGCTCGCGAGGGGGAACCATGATGCCGGCGTTGTTGACGAGCACGTCGAGGCGCGGCTCGAGGGCGATGCGATCGGCCGCGGCCCGGATGCTCGCCAGATCGCCCTGGTCGAGCGGGACGAAGTCGAGGTCGGCGTCGGGGACCGCGTCGGAGATCTCCGCCATCGCAGCGAGCGCCTTGTGGCCGGAGCGACAGCCCAAGAGCACGCGCGCACCCCGGTCGGCGAGGACCTTCGCGGCCTCGAACCCCAGTCCCGTGTTCGCGCCGGTCACCACGAACGTCCGTCCCGACTGGTCGGGCACATCGTCGGCGGTGAACGATCCTGGCATCGCGCAGGAATGTACCCCGCGCCGGTCGCCCCCACGTGACGTCTGTCGCGCGGCCGCAACCGAACGTGCCAGAATCCGTCATGGCCGACACCGACATGACGACCGCCGAGCGCGAGGCGTTCCTCGCCGACCTGCACGTCGGGATCCTCTCGATCGAGCGAGAGGGCAAGGGACCGCTCGCCCTGCCGATCTGGTACCAGTACGACGACGGCGATGTCGTCATCTCGTTGAGCGGCACATCGGTCAAGGCGATCCTGCTGCGGCGACACGGCCGCGCATCGCTGACGGTCCAGAACGAGACACCGCCCTACCAGTACGTGATGGTCGAGGGTCCGGTCACCGTCGCCCACGAGGAACGCGACATCCTCCCCATCGCGACCCGCTATCTCGGTTCGGAGTTCGGCGCGTGGTACGCCGAGAACAATCCGTCGACCTCCGACTCGGTCATCGCTCGGCTGCGCCCCGAACGGTGGCTCACGTGTGACTACGGAAAAGACGGTTCGTAGCGCGCGTTCGGACCGCCCGTGACCGCGTATCGGGGTCGATGGATCCGAGTTTCGCCCGGCGCCATCGTGTGCTGGACACAGTGCGATCTGATGGCCGACACCGAGGCTTCCGCCGAGACCGACCCACAGGTCGCCACCGAGGCGCCGCCCGTCACCGATCCCCCACGACGCTCGGTGTGCCGGTGGTGATCGTACACGAGTTCGGGATCGTCGATCGTTGCCATCTGCTCGGCGAAGATCCTGCGGGTGTCCGGCCAGGTCGAGTCGGTGTGCGGGTAGTCGGTCTCGAGCGTGACGTTGTCGCGGCCGACAAGATGATCTTCTCGATGACCGAGGATTGGTACGACGCCGTAGTCGACGTGCACCTCAAGGGCTACGTCGCGACATCGCACCACGCCGGCGCCTGTTGGCGCCGCGTCGCCAAGTCGCTCGGCGAGGGCGAGTCACCCCGTCAGCGACGGATCATCAATACGACCAGCGAGAGCGGCCTCTTCGACGGGCCGGCACAGCCGAACTACGGCTCGGCCAAGGGTGGAATCGTCTCGCTGACCATGATCCTCGCAAAGGAGATCGGCCGCTACGTCGTCACCGTCAACTGCATCGCCCCGCGTTGTCGAATACGCGATCAGATTCGTCAGAGGTTCTGCATGCCCGAGCGGAGGTCACGCGCCGCCCGACGCTTGCTGAGCACCCAGAATAGGCCGAACGACAGTAGCGACAGCACGATGAAGATCACGAGAAATCCCGCCGATGCCGACACGGTGTCTTCCGAGCGGCTTACTCCCGACTCCTGCTCGTACCCCGAGGTCAGGACTATTCCCACCACCAGCCCCAAGAAGAGGACGAGGTTGGACAGCGAGAGCATGACCAATACGCGGTAAGGGCTGCGCCGCCGCCGGTAGTAACGCACGGGAAAGGCGACGGCCCCGATGAGGGCGAGTGCGGCGAACGCCGTCCCGACCGCAAACCCGAGAGTCTCGGCCAGCGTGAAATCGTCGTCGGGTATGGCGAGAGCGAACAGAATCAGCCCCGGAAGGATGACGTCGAACCAGCGGAACGGCAGAAAGTCGCGCCGGTCGGGACGGGCGTCGGCCTTGATCACCGCGTCGACGTCGGGGAGATCTACCGTCGGCGGATCGAGCCGCTGGCGCCGAGGTTGCGTTGTCGCTTCGGATTCGCCGTCGGCGCGAGCAGCCTTGCGCGCGTCCGGTGGCGTGTCGAGTCACGATGGAGCGGCCCGCTCCACAGCGGGCGACGTCGCTGGCTCGGGCGACATCTCCGGCGCGGGCGACGCCACCCGTTCAGGTGCAAGTGGGGTCGGCTCGGGTGATGGTGCGGGGCGTTGCAGCGGGCGGTCGATCTGCGCGACGAGCCGGTCGGCGAGCAACTCGACCTTCGTCTCGGGGTCGGGGGCGATGTTGATCCAGTTGCGTCCCGCCAGTTCGTACAGGAAAGGACCGCGCGGCTCGGTCTGTTCGATGAGAACGGGAATGACGTCCTTCTTGAAGTGTCCGGCGAGCGCGAGTTCCTTCTTCAACTCGGTCGAGTGGTTGCACTCCTCGGAGAAGACGAGCAGCATCAGCTGGGACTGCTCGAGCTTCTCGACGATGGCGCCCCGCCAATCGGCCCCGCCCTCGATGTCGGCATCCCACCACACCACGACGCCGCGACCCTCCAGGCTCCGGACCACTGAATCGACGAACTCGCGGTCTGTGCGGCGATAGCTCACGAACACATCCGTCGGATGGTGTTGCTGTGACGCTTCCTCGCTCATCGACCCCGCCCGACCCCGCTGAGCAGCGCCGCCACGTCGCCGAGCGGTGATGCGGTACGGTCTGTCCCTCACGGCGAGGGGTGCCGTGCGACAACGTGGGAGCGGATCGATGAGTGTCGTGCTGATAACCGGATGTAGTAGCGGGTTCGGCCTCGAAGCCACGCTGGCGTTCGCCCGTCGGGGCGATACGACCGTGGCCACCATGCGCAACCTGGACAAGGCCGCCGCGCTCCGCGAGCGGGCTGCCGCGGAGGGCCTCGACGTCGAGATCGAACGGCTCGACGTGTGCGATGAAGCATCGGTCGCCGAGTGCGTCGGAGCGGTGCTCGACCGTCACGGGCCGGTCGACGTGTTGGTCAACAACGCCGGTATCGGCAGCAGCGGACCCATCGAGACGCAGGATCTCGACAACGCCCGCCGGGTGCTCGACACGAATTTCTGGGGCGCCGTGACCACCACGCGTGCCGTGCTCCCCACGATGCGCATACAACGGTCGGGAGTGATCATCAACGTGAGTTCGCTCGCTTCGCGGATACCCGGCACGATGTACAGCGGCATGTACGCCGCGTCGAAGGCGGCATTGAACGCCGTGAGCGAATCCCTTGCGGGCGAGGTCGCGCCCCTCGGAATCCGGGTCGTCTCGATCGAGCCCGGGTTCTTCAAGACCGCGATCCAGGACAACGACATCAGCGCCGATGAACCGGTGAGCGAGACGTACGGCGCCGATCAAGAGTGGCTCAGGTCCTTCTTCGAGGCCGGCGGTGCAGACGGGCACGCCAGCCCGACCGTCGTAGCCGAAGCGATCGTGGCGGCGGCCTCCGATCCGGACACTCCGTTGCACGTCCCGGTCGGCGACGATGCGGCGATGTATCTCGGTCTGCTCGATCAGGTCGACGGCTACGAAGGCTGGATGGACGCCGTGCTACCGATCGTCGAGAGCACGGTCGGCCCGCGCCCCGAACCGGCGTAGCGCGGTTCGCGCCTCGGTCACGGTCGGTCGAGATATCGGTCGAGAACGTTGGCGGTCGCGCGGCCGACGGGGAGATCATCCGCCAACCCGAACACCCAGTCGGTCGATCCGACAATCACGACCTCGCCGCCATCGCGACCGTACGGCCGACAGGTCGACATCACCGCGTTGCCGTAGCGCACCCTGGCGAGGTTCGACTCGCTGTTGTCGCCGTAGAGCCGTGCGGTGACGAACTCGAGGTCACCCTGATCGGTCGGCGCGGCGCTCGAACTCGGATACTCCCCCACCGCGAGGTTGCTCGCCGGCGTGAAGGCGACGATCTCGATGTCGGCGGGAAGGCCCGCTCGGTCGGCGGCGATGGGCAGTTGGAACTCGTCGAACCCGAGGGGGCAACCGACCGTCTCGTAGCCAACCACGCCCTGTTCGGCGCCGAGCACGTCGCCGTAGCCGAGACCGGTTCCTTCGAGCATCCAGTGATCGTGGCGATAGACGACGAATCCCCCGACGCCGCGGGGCGTGGCCGTGCCGAACCGGTGGTAGAGCCCGAACGCCGACCCCGCGCCGAGCACCGCCCACTCGGGCTGCCCGACGAGCGGGTCGGCCCACATCCCGGTCATCAACTCGGGCCGGCCATCGGCGACCACAGGGTCGTCGTCGTGCGCCGTGTACTTGTGACAGAGCATCGCTGTAGCGCCGTCGAGATCCTCGAGGCGGACCTGCCAGAACATCGTGTTTCCCGAGAAGCTCGCCAGGTGACCTCCGCGCTCGAGATGAGCCTCCAGCGTCCGCCTTTGACCGGCCGACCAGTACTCGTCGTGGCCGACGCTGACCATCAGGTCGTACCCGTCGAGCGCGGTCGGATCATCGTCGAGGTCGGACGACACCGCGTAGTCGAACCTGTAGCCGGCCGCTTCGGCCCATTCGACGAACCGCCGACCGTACGTGAACCAGCCGGTCGAGCCGATCGCCGGGGGGAACGCGTTGTCGGCCCGGTAGCGCTCGAAGATCGTTCCATCCGCGTCGGGTTCCTCGCCCCACCGCACGGGGCGGGCCTTGCGATCGTCGCGTTCGACCTCGGGGCGGCACAACATCCCCCGCCCGAACGGCCGGGCGAACGACACCTTCTTCCCCCCGGTGTAGAGGCTGCACCCGCCCCAGGTGTTGTACGCGTTCCAGGTGTTCGTGGCCAGCACGCACAGCGCCCTCGGGCGCGCGTCGTGGGGTGCGGCTCCCCTCACGACGAAGCCGGCGTGGGCGATGTCGCGGCCCTCCGGCGCGCCATGGGCGGTGAGCGTGACGAGATGGAAACCCGATCGCCATTCCGATGCCACCGGGATCTCGACCGAGACCGGCCATCGGCACCCCTCGGCGTCGGCATCGGGCGGTGGCGCGACGAAGACGCCAGGAAGACCGGACGCGGTCCACACCACCTCGCGCTCCGCTCCCCAACGCTCGACGACCACATCGAATCGCGTGGATCGCGTCGACACGTGGAGGCCGACCATCTCGCCCTCCCGATAACTGAGCCGACCGCAGTACGCCTCGATCTCGTCGTGAAACGTCAGGCCCTCTCCCACGCGGCGACCCTAACGGAGAGCGCGCGGCGGGTTCCGCCGGCGCACTACGGTCGTGGCCGAGGGGTAGAGGGCAAGAGGGGCACAGGGGCAGATCCGCGAGATGGCCGACGACGCGATCAAGACCTACCAGTACCTGCGCATCGCGATGATCGGGGTCGTCGTGCTGCTGGCCACGTCGGTGTTCCTCGAGCGCGCCGAGGTCGACTGCTGGCAGACCTCGATCAGCGCGTACTACTACACGCCCGTCCGGGCGATCCTCGTCGGCGGGCTGATGGCGATCGGACTCTGCCTCATCGTGATCAAGGGCAGCACGGCGTGGGAGGACTCGTTCCTCAACTTCGCAGGGATGCTCGCTCCGATCGTCGCCGTCGTGCCCACCTCCACCGCCGGCACGTGCTGGTCGATCGAACCGAATCCCCCTCCGCTCGAGGACGGATCGCTCGCACCGTGGGTGATCGCCAACATCGACAACAACGTCGAGGCGTTGCTCGTCGTCGGCATCGCCGGTCTCGTCGCCGCCACGGTGATCTCGATCGCAACCGGAGAATTGAAGAAGGCGCTGAGCGGCGGAGGGTGGGGGACCCGCGTCGGGCTGGTCGGTGCCGTCGTGATCATCGTCGGAGGCGGGTTGGCGTTCCTCTACTGGGACGACTTCTACACCAAGGCGCACTCGGTCTCCGCGATCGCGATGTTCGTGTTCCTCGCCGCGGTGGTCGCGATCAACGCCCGCAAGCACAGCGACCAGCGGGACGTGTACCTCTGGCTGTACGCGGCGATCGCAGCGCTGATGGTGGTGAATGCGATCGTGATCTTCATCGTCAAGTCGACGTGGGATCACGCCGTGCTCGCACTCGAGGCGACCGAGATCCTGCTCTTCGCCACCTTCTGGCTCGCACAGACCATCGAGCACTGGAAGGGACACGCACCGGCACCCCACGCCCCGTGACGGGCGCCGACCTCACCGACCCCCGGCCGTCGTCGCGACGTAGATCGTGCTCTGCGCGTCGGTTCCCGTGTAGAAGTTCGGGAAGGTCACGACAAGCGCCTCGGCGGCTGCGAACTCGGCTCCGAGCGCGGTGACGAATCGGTCGTCGGGAGGATCGTTCGACCACAGCGCGAACACACCACCTGGATGCAGCTGCTCGGCGAGTCGACGGAGGCCGGCCGGCTCGTAGAAGCCCGCATGGCGCGGGTGGAGCAGGTGGCGGGGCGAATGATCGATGTCGAGGAGGATCACGTCGAAGCGCGTCGGCCCGTCGGGCGAGAACTGCAGCCCTTCGGCGACCATCGTGAAGAAGTCGCCGTGGACGAACTCACAGCGCTGGTCGGCGGTGAGCTCACCGCCGAGCGGGACGAGACCCCGCCGGTGCCAATCGATCACCGGGGCGAGGGCATCGATCACCCGCAGCGACCGCACCCTCGGGTCCTCGAGCGCTTCGCGGGCGGTGTACCCGAGACCGAGGCCTCCGACGACGACGTCCAGTTCCTCGACGGGGGTTGCGGCAAGACCGAGGCGCGCCAGTTCCCTCTCGCCGGTGGTGAACAGGCTCGACATCAAGAAGTCGTCGCCGAGCTTCACCTCGAACACATCGACCTGCAAGGTCGGCTCGAGACGCCGCCGCAGGCTGATCTCACCGATCGGCGTCGGCTGACGCGCAAGCTCCTCGAAGGCCCGACTCACGGGCGACTCCCGATCACGATGTTGAATCTACGGCCCGAACGGCTTGCGGGGCGAACACGGTCGATCCTGGGGTCGGCCAGTGTCATACAACCTATGATGAGGGTATGACGATGGCCAGCTTCCGGATCGACGAGGGCGAGGCCGCCGCAGTTCGGCGGTGGGCCGACGAACTCGGGATCCACAGGTCGGAACTCCTGCGCGATGCACTGCACAGGCACCTGGCCCGATTGGCGGCGGAGCACGATGCCAACGCCTGGCTCGACCAGCCGCTCGACGCAGCCGAAACGTCGCTCGGGGAGATCGCCGACTGGGGCCCGGCGGACGACTGGTCGGACTGGGCCGATGCAACGGGGTGAAATCTGGTTCGCCGCCACGCCCGGCGGCGACCGCCCGGTGCTCGTCCTGACACGCGATCCCATCGCCGATCGCATCGGGTCGATCGTGGTCGCCGCACTGACGCGAACCGTGCGGGGCCTTGTGTCCGAGTTGAACCTGACGGCGGCGGACGACGGTGTGCCGACCGACTGCGCAGTCAACTTCGACAACCTCCACACGATCCCCCGCGACAAATTCCGTCGACGGGTGGTGCAACTGGGTCCGTCACGGATGGCCCAGGCCTGCCGGTGCCTCCGCGACGCCACGGGTTGCTGACCACTTCGGGGGCGACCGGGCGCGGAGGAGAGATGCGCCGTTCCAGGCGGTGAGCCAGCGGGAGATGGCGGTGGCGACGCAGGCGGACCTGTCGACGCCGTCGATCTCCGATCCGATGACCTCATCGCCGCGAGCAAGGGTGTTCCTGTCCGACATCCCCGCTCGCGGGCCCGCAACTGCGACACGATGACGACGACCCTCGACCGTCTCGCCGTCGCCGCCGGCGAGTAGTTGGGCCAGAAGTTCGTTCTACGCGCATGACAACGTGAGTTGCGCGCGGGGCAACCCACGTTGTCACAGGCGCCGAACGACCCTCCCGTGCGGTCACCCGGCCGGGCGGCGCCTCAGCATCACGACCGTTGCGGACGGAGCGCACACACCCGGGTTCTGACGCCACGTCAGATTCGGCGGCCAGGTTCAACCGGCATGGAGCGCACGAACCGGGGACCCGATGGGATTCGACTTCACCTGCACGGTAGTGCTTTTCACCGGCGGAACAAGAGGTGCGGGCCACGGCATCGCGTGGGCCTTCGCAGGGGCCGCAACCGTCGTGGTCGCCGCCCGGTCAGGAGCGGGCGACCGTGACGATCCAGTCGGCGACGCGCCGCTGATCGATGCCCACTGCGAGTGACCCGACCGCGTCGTCGGCGAGCCGCTGCCCGATCCGGGCGGCTCGATGTCGGTACAGCGTGTCGGCGACCGCGACGCCGAACTCGGGGTGTGGCTGTACGGCGAGCACCCGCGACCCGACGGTGAACCCAGCGATCGGAGTGCTATCCGAGGATGCGAGCAACGTGGCCCCGTCGGGAAGTTCGAACACCTGGTCGTGGTGCACAGCGGCGACGGTGAACGTGTCGGCCGACTCGCCGCCGGCCTCACCGGGAGGCGTGTCGTGAAGCACATATTCGACGGCTCCGGCGATCCACCCGCAGCCGGCGGCACCTACGGGTGCGCCGAGTTCGAGCCCGATCATCTGGTGACCGAAGCAGACGCCGACGAGCGGCCGGTCGTCGACAAGGACGCGTCGGGTGAATCTGCGCAGATCGAGCACCCACTCGAGATCGTCGTAGACGCTGTGGCGCGACCCGCCGATCAGCCAGGCATCACATTCGGTCGTCGAGCGCGGAAGTCGCCCGAGATGAGCGGCGTACGGCACCACTTCGAGGTCGGGGCGCGAAAGCAGTTCGCCGTACAGAGCGTCGTAATCCCCCCGCACATCGACGATTACCGGATCGAGGTTGTCGCATTGCAAGAGACCGACACGCATCGGTTATATACTCTAACCGAATCGTAAGAGGACGTTACAGGAGAGCGATGGGGCCCATCCGATGGCAACGCGACTGGTGACCCGCAAACGTGACGGCGACCTCAGCCGGTCGATGGTCGTCGACGCGGCGATCGCGATGCTGCCCGACACAGGGCTCGACGGGCTGACGCTCACCGGACTCGCCGAAGGTCTCGGGGTGTCACAGCCGGCGATGTACCGCCATGTCGACGGCGTCGACGATCTGTGGCGCGAGCTCGGTCTGCGCGGCCGGGCGGCGCTCGCCGAGGCGCTCGGCGAGGCGGTGATGGGCCGCAGCGGGACCGACGCCGTGCGGGGGACCGCCGACGCGTGGCGCTCGTTCGCCAAGGCGAACCCCAACCTGTACGCCGCCACCGACCGGGTGCCGTGCGCCGGAGACGCGGAACTCGAGGCTGCGGTCGAACGCATCGTCAAGATCCTCGCGCGCTCGCTGCGCGGATTCGATCTCGATGAACCGGCAACGCTCGCGGCGGCGTGCGCATTGCGCAGCGCGCTCCACGGATTCGTTCATCTCGAGATTGTCGACGAACACCCGGCGCAGCACGACAACGACGCCGCCTTCGTCGCCACGGTCGACCTGCTCTGCGTCGGCTTCCAGCACCTTTCCGCAACGCGCGCCGCCACCGATTCGCACACCGCCACCGATTGAGGAGTTGACCATGACCGACGACGCCCCACCGATGAAGCTGCACTGGTTCCTTCCGACGGGGGGCGACAGCCGCGATGTGCTGCCCGATCCCGACCGGCCCGGCCAGCGGCGGCCGACGCACGACTACCTCACCCAGGTCGCGCTCGCCGCCGAGGCCGCCGGGTTCGAAGCGATGCTCACGCCCTGCGGAACCGGTTGCGAGGACGCATGGATCGCGACCGCATCTCTCGTTCCCGTCACCGAACGGATCAAGTTCCTCGTCGCCTTCCGGCCGGGTCTGCTGTCACCGACGCTGGCGGCGCAGATGGCGAGCACCTACCAGCGGATGTCGGGCGGGCGCATGCTCGTCAACATCGTGACCGGCGCCGAGCCGCGCGAACTGCACCGGTTCGGCGACTACGCCGACAAGGAGACGCGCTACGCCCCCACCGGCGAGTTCCTCGCGATCATGAGGCAAGCGTGGTCTGGTGAACCCGTCAACGTCAGTGGCGAGCACTACACGGTCGAGGGCGCGACCACCCGCGAGATACCCGACCCGCCGCCCGAGATCTACTTCGGCGGCGCGTCGTCGGCCGCCAAGGAAGTGGCCGCGGAACACGCCGATGTCTATCTCGTCTGGGGCGAACCGCCCGAACCGGCGCAGCAGCAGATCATCGATGTGCGCGACCGGGCGGCCGCGCTCGGGCGCACCCTCCGCTACGGGATCCGCTTCCACGTCATCGCTCGCCAGACGGGCGAAGAGGCATGGGCCGCTGCCGACGCACTGCTCGCCGGCATCTCCGACGACGACATCTCCGCCGCCCGCGCCGACTTCGAGGCGACGATGTCCGAGGGGCAGCGCCGGATGGCCGAGCTGCACGGCTCCGGGACCGCCCATCTCGTGATCCACCCCAACGTGTGGGCGGGCATCGGCCTCGTCCGCGGCGGCGCCGGCACGGCGATCGTCGGGTCGTATGCCGAGGTCGCCGATCGGCTCGAGGAGTACCAGCAGCACGGCTTCGACGAGTTCATCCTCTCCGGATACCCCCACCTCGAAGAGGCCCACTGGTTCGGCGAGGGCGTCATGCCCGAACTGCGCCGACGCGGCCTGATCGCCCCACTGCCGACATCGCACGGCGGATCGATCTTCTCGTTTCGCTGAGACGCTCCATCCACCGAACCGCCACCCCGATCCAGCGTTCTCGTGAGGATGTTGCGCCACAAGGCGCAAGATACTCACCGGCTCGACGCCGTGCAGCCGTGCAAGCATTCGACGGTCACCGTCGCGCCGGCGTCGAGCGAGCGCCGCGGTCAGCCGGGTTCGGACTCGTGACCCGGCTCGATGAGTAGGCCGCGGTAGGCCTTGAAGGCGGCCTGGCCGGCGCTCACGATCTTGTAGATCTCCTCATGCACCGGCATTTCGACGCCATACTCGAGGGCCAGTTCGTGGGCGATCACGGTCGTCTTCAAGCCTTCGGCAACCATGTTCATCTCGGCTTCGATCTCGGCGAGTGATTGGCCGGCGCCGAGCCGCTCTCCCACACTCCGATTCCGACTGTGCGGGCTCATGCACGTCGCCATGAGATCGCCGATGCCCGCCAGGCCGGCGAACGTGGCTGCCTCGCCGCCCATCGCGACGCCGAGGTGTGTGAGTTCGGCGAGGCCGCGCGTGATCACCATCGCCCTCGTGTTGTCGCCGACGCCGAGACCCTGCGCGATCCCGGTCGCGATCGCCACCACGTTCTTGAGGGCGCCGGCCAACTCACACCCGATCACATCGTGATTGATGTAGGTACGGAACGGCCCGCTGTGGAGGATCTTCTGGATCGCCACCGCAACCGAGAGGTCGTGCGTCGCAACTACGCTGGCGGCCGCCTGGCCGCCCATGATCTCGCGAGCGATGTTCGGTCCGGTCAACGCCGCGACCGGATGCCCGGGTAGCACTTCGGTCATCACCGACGTCATTCGCAGATGGGTGCCGCTCTCGAGGCCCTTCGCCAGGCTCACGACCGGGATCCAAGGATGGATGTACAACCTGGCGCGTTCGACGGTGCTGCGCACGGCCGTCGTCGGGACCCCGACGATCAACATTTCGGCGTGACGCACCGCGACTTCCAAGTCGTCGGTCGCGCGCAGCGCCGGCTCGAGTGTGAACCCGGGAAGGTAGGCCGTGTTCGTGTGCTGTTCGCGGATCTCGGTCGCGACCTCCGGGTTGCGCGCCCACAGAACCGTGTCGTGTCGCCGAGCGACCAGGTTTGCCACCGTCGTGCCCCAGGAGCCGCCGCCGAGCACAGTCAGTCGCATCGCAATACCCCCTCTTGTTTGCTCGGGACGCGTATTCGGGCTCTGCGTTATGTACTACCACAAGAGTCGGTCGCCAGAGTTGTTCGGCCAGAGTTCGCCGAAGCCGCGCCCGAGCGGCCAACATGACAGGCCGCGGGGCGGCTCGGACACGCGTTCGCGGTCCCGAAAGGCACGGCCCATGACCAACCGACACCCCAGCGGCAGCGCTCACAACGGCAACGCGCACGACGGCAACCATCAAGACCACGGCCACGGCATCGATTCGGCGACAACCGGAGTCAACGAACCTCCTAGAACCCCGAAGCAGGAGCAGGAAGCCGCCTCGACCGAGATAACCGAGGTCGCCCACGGCGTCCTGCGCTCGCAGCTACCGATCGACATGCCTGGCCTCGGCCACGTGAACTGCTACATCCTGGAGGACGATCGCGGCATCGCTGTCGTCGACCCGGGGCTTCCTGGTGACGAGTCATGGGATCAGCTCGGCGATCGTCTCGGTCGCGCCGGTTACTCGACCGACGACGTGCACACCGTGGTGATCACGCATTCGCACCCCGACCACTTCGGCGGCGCCGACCGGCTCCGCGAAGAATCGGGCGCCGACATTCTGACCCATGAGACGTTCCGCAACGCCTGGGACATGAAAGAGCTCGCCGATCACGAGGACTCGTCGGCCCTCGAGGTCAACTCCGAAGATGATCAGCTCGACGCGATGGAGCGCTACTTCTCGCGCCCCACACCGTGGGGCGGTCGATCGCACCGGCCCCCGGGCGAGTTCCTCGAACGCGCCCGCGAATCACGCCGTGCGGGGCTCGGCGGGCTCACGACTCCCGATCCCAGCATCACGGTCGTAGACGGTCAGACCGTCTCGCTCGCCCGGCGCGAGTGGGTGGCGATGCACACGCCAGGACATACCTACGATCATCTCTGCCTGTACGACCCCGAGTACGGCGTCGTGCTGACCGGCGACCATGTGCTCCCGCAGATCACGCCTCACATCAGCGGGATGACTCCCGGGCCCGACCCGCTGGCCTTGTTCTTCGCCTCACTCACCCGGATGACCGAGATCGCCGATGTATCTGTCGCCCTCCCGGCACACGGTCACCCATTCGAGGACCTCGGCGGGCGAGCACTCCGCACGATCGAACATCATGAGGAGCGCCTCGACATCATCCGCGACGCGGTCCATCGACTGCCCAACGGCACGGTGCCCGAATTCATGCGCGTGCTGTTCAGGGAACGATCGTGGGGCGACATGGCCGAGAGCGAGACCTACGCCCACCTCGAACACCTCCGCGAACTCGGCGAGCTCGCGCGAACCGACCCCGGCGGGATCGCCCACTACGCCCCGATCGACTGAACCGCAGCGGCAATCGGGCGACCCGGGTCTGGCCCGTTTCCGTGGGACACGTGCGCAAGACGGTGAGGCGCGTATTGTCGCCGGATGGATCCACTCGTGTCGGTCGAAGACCTGTCGGCGATGCTGGGCACCGGCGCGGTCGTGTGCGACGTGCGGTGGTATCTCACCGACCCTGCACGAGGCCGGCGCGAGTACGAAACCGCACACATTCCCGGTGCCGTCTTCATCGACCTCCACAGCGAACTCGCCGGTGGACCGGGCGGAGGGCGTCATCCGCTTCCGACCGTGGACGACTTCACCGCACTCCTCGGGCGGCGGGGAATCGGGCCGCACTCGACCGTGATCGCCCACGACGATGCCGGAGGTGCGATCGCGTCCCGGCTCTGGTGGATGCTGCGCTCGATCGGACACGAGCGGGTGGCCGTCCTCGACGGCGGATACTCGGCCTGGGTGCGTGCAGGGCTGGCGGTGACGTCCGACCCCGCATCGCCGCCATCGGTCTCGTATCCCGAGATCGACGGATGGACCGGCGTCGTGTCGGCCGACGAGGTGGTCGCCGCGATCGAGCGAGGTGGCGTGGTGATCGACGCCCGCGCATCCGAGCGCTACGACGGCGAGATCGAACCGATCGACCCGCGGGCCGGCCACGTTCCCGGCGCGCTCAACATGCCGCATCTCGACAATCTCTCGGTCGACGGCACCCACCTCTCACCCGACGAGCTCGCCGAACGGTTCGGTGCTATCGGCGCGGAGCCGATCGTCTACTGCGGCAGCGGCGTCACCGCGTGCCACGATCTCCTTGCGATGGCGGTCGCCGGCATCGCCGACGCGCGCCTGTACCCGGGCTCGTGGAGCGAGTGGTCGTCCGACCCCGACCGCCCGGTCGAGACGTCGACTCCACCCTGATCGGAACCGCCGCACGGCGACCTCCCGATCTGACGATCATCGGTCATCGCGCCTTCCACGACGATGAGCGCAGCGGTGAACATGCACGATCCTGCCCCACCCCTCCGCCATACTCGTCGCCGTGAAGGCGCTGCCAAGTCGGGTCTCCGCGATGGGTCTACTCGTCCTGGTGGCGTGTGGCTACCCCACAGACCGCACGGCCGGCACCCCGGCACCGACACCGGCCCCGGTCAGCACCGCGGCCCGCCGATCGACCGACGTCGACTCGGCGACCGAGCCCCCGGCCGAGACACCGCCGTCCACCGACGAGGATCGTGCGAGCGGCGCGTCGACGACCACTCCCGAGCCTGCCGGCGCTCCCAGCGAGGCCACAACGACATCGACCTCCACTACGACCACGACCACCACCACCACCACCACGCCGACAACGTTGCCCCCCGCCCCGCCACCCCCCAACGAGCCGTCCGCCGACACCGCCCC
>PVMS01157783.1_pt1 | contig 16063 bp, 14 predicted proteins | sample 1853461 | NCBI WGS metagenome assembly PVMS01 (sample SAMN08582032, study PRJNA380276) | Marine sediment metagenome, whole genome shotgun sequencing project. | isolation source: ocean sediment barecode stripped | collected 2017 | reverse complement strand
TAATAGCATTGATCATTGGAGCATTTTCAATAGGAAGTTTTGAAGTGTTAGGATTTGGAGAAGACTTTATACACTACCCTACTTTCTTTTTCGATTCTATGTTACCATCATGGTTATTACTTATATTTAGTTTTATTGTGATTGGAATTCCTTTTGTAATATTATTTATGTTAGGATTACGAATTATTTCAAGCAATGTGAAATCATTCAATACAACCACAAAATTATCACTTTTAGGTGTTTGGATTATTGCATTGTTAGGATTAGCATTTACAGGAATCAATTTTGCAACCCAAAAAGCCTATGATGGAGTTTTCAGCCAGACTGAAGAATTATATATAGTTGAAAACGACACCTTGAATGTAAAAATGGTTGGGAATGAGGAATTATCAAATCGCAGTGAATTGAGAAGAAGCTATTACGGCGAAAATGTATATGATGGTGACGATCAAAAATTGTACTCTACAAGAATTGATGTTGATATCAAACAAACTGATAAACTAAATGCATATGTTAAAATCAGAAAAGAATCTGAAGGTAAAAGTAGACAAAATGCCAATAGTGCTGCAGAATCAATTGAATATCAATTCAGTTTAAACGACAATAATCTGGCGTTGAACGGATATTTTTTAAGTGATTTGAAAAGTACAATTAAAGATCAATTAATTGATATTACCATTTATCTACCCGTAAACTCTATTGTGTATTTGGATAGATCAACTCTTACATTTTTAGATGATGTAGATAATATTCAGAACATACACGACAGAGACATGCCCAGACATTATTATAAAATGACTGAAAATGGATTGGAATGTTTAGACTGCGATCCTAGTCTATTTAGTGAAAGATATAAAAGAGAAAATAATCTTTTCAACTTAAGCATAGATGAAAATGGTGTTAAAATAAAAGTAAAGGACGGGGAAAATGATGCCGAAATTAAAATAGATGGCGAAGGAATTAAAATTGAATAATTACAACTCAGCATCTATTTTCAACAGTTCATCCTGAATAATTATTTGACAATAAAATTTCTAAATAAATTTGAATAAAAAAACAGTAACAATGAAAACAATAACAAAAATAACGGCTCTACTTGTAGTTTTATTTGCAACATCATCATGTTTTATTGATGGCATAACAGGTGTGAGAGGTAACAGAAATGTAGTTTCTGAAGAAAGAACCATTAGCTCTAACTTTGATGAAATTAAAGTCCAACAAGGTATACACTTGTATTTAACCCAAGGTAATTCAACTGAGATAAGTGTTGAAGCTGATGAAAACATTATCGAATTATTAATAACTGAGGTAAAAAACAATGAACTAAAAGTTTATTTTGACAAAAATGTAAACCGTGCAAAAGCACGAAATGTTTACCTAACTACTGATGATATTTCAAGAATAAAAACATCTAGCGGAGCCTATGTGAAATCTGAAAACACCTTACATGTCACTTCATTGGACCTTCATGCTAGTAGCGGAAGTTCAATCAAGGTGTATGTGAATGCAGATGAAATAATAAGCTCTTCATCAAGTGGTGCTGATATTGACTTATTTGGTAAAACAAGATCACTTTCCGTAAAAGCAAGCAGTGGTAGCTCTATTGATGCTGATGAATTAGAAGCTGTAGATGCCTATGCAAAAGCAAGTAGCGGAGCAAATATAGATGTAAATATTTCAGGAAAACTTACTGCGAAAGCAAGTAGTGGTGGCGATATTGATTATGAAGGAAATCCATCATCCGTTAATAAGGATACCTCTTCAGGAGGTAGTGTATCTGGAAGCTGACTCCAATTTATATATTAAATTGTTAAACCAATTCAACTAGTGTGAATTGGTTTTTTTTTGGAGTCAATCAATACATTTTCATTTTTTTAATGCATTATTATGTTAATAATACCGTGGATTTCACAACAATTAGTTAAATAATGATATTCATCACTATTAATAACAACAAGTTACCTACATTTGCAAACAATCATAATGACGAATTTTTATGCAACATAAAAACAACCCTCATACATTTCATGTTCCTGTAATGGGACTTGCATTTACCTTGGATAGTCCGATTAAAATTGCGAAATATGGTATTTCTTCTGTAATTTCAATTGTAGATGATTTTATTATTGAAAAAATGAATGAGTACTATTCCAATAAATTTGAAATTCCATTTAAATCCATTTCAACAAAAGTTGAAGATTATAGAGCCAAAAGAATAACTTCATACCTCAATACTGTTGATACTATTGTTAAACAATCTTTTGAAAACCTAAAAAATAATTTTCAGGAGAAAAGTGGTGAATTCGAAAAATATATGGATATGTTACCGGATTTTTCAGAATTAAAGCAAAATTTTATACATAAAATTAATAATAATTCTTTAAAGGATGAAGTACATAATTGGATTCAAAACAATTTGAAACTTGGTAGTATTGATGTGAATATTATGACCAAACTAGACAAGGTCAACTATAATAAGAACGAAAAACTACCTATAGAATTCAACGATGCTCATGCAGCTTTAAGAGGATTTGCAAACAGTAATTTAGAGTCATCCATTGTACTTTCTGCAGGAATGAATCCAAGATTATATGCTTATTTTGAAAAATTCAATGACTTTTTTCCAACAAAAGAAAATACTTTAAAAAAGAAAATAATTCTTAAAGTCAGCGATTACAGATCCGCTTTGATTCAAGGAAAATTTTTAGCTAAAAAAGGACTTTGGGTATCCGAATACAGAATAGAATCAGGTTTAAATTGTGGCGGACATGCTTTTGCTTCTGACGGCTATTTATTAGGCCCCATTTTAGAAGAGTTTAAACAAAATAAAGACCTATTGATCGAAGATATTCATGCAATACTAGTGAATGCATTAACCATTAAAGAAAGACATGTTCCTGACAGTCCGTTAGAATTAAAAATTACGGTTCAAGGTGGTGTTGGTACTTCTGAAGAGCATGAATTTTTATTAGACAATTACAATATTGATTCTGTTGGATGGGGTACTCCATTTTTATTAGTTCCTGAGGTAACAACAGTAGATTCATCTACCCTAAATACCTTAAAAGCAGCGAAAGAAAAAGACTTATACCTAAGTAATATTTCTCCATTAGGTGTTCCATTTAACAGCTTACGGGGTAATTCAAATGAAATTATTAAAAAGAAAAAAATTGCTGACAATAAACCAGGAAGTCCCTGTCCAAAAAAGTTTTTAGTTTCAAATACAGATTATTCGGAAAAAGCGATTTGTACAGCATCTAAGAAATATCAAAATATTAAATTGAAAGAGCTGGAACTTGAAAATTTAAGTACAGAAATGTACACAAAAAAGTTTGCCCTTATAACTGATAAAACGTGTCTTTGTGAAGGATTGTCAAATGCAGCTATTGATAAAAATAACCTGGAACATAAAGGAGAAAAGCAAGGAGTTGCTATATGCCCCGGGCCCAATATGGCTTATTTCTCTAAAGAGCTTTCATTGAAAGAAATGATTCAACATATTTACGGGAAATCAAATGTTATTTCTGTTAATAACCGTCCGCACATGTTTATCAAAGAATTGAAATTGTATGTTGATTATTTTTCGAACAAAGTGAATGAGTTTAAAGATTCATTTTCTTTGAAACAAGAAAAATATTTAACAAATTTTCAAACTAATTTAAATAATGGAATTGAATATTATCAATTTTTATTTTCTGATTTTAGTATGAATAAGGAAATCTTACTAAGCGAGTTGGAATATTTAAAAAATGAGCTTTTCAATATTAAAATTCCAATTTTAGAAAAAGTATAACATAAAAAGGGTCTGATAAATAAAATTTTCTTAAACCTATACCTGCCTACCAGACAGGCAGGCTTGTTTACTCATAAATACGTTATTTTATTCATAAGGTACTCGTGAATCTTCGATTTCAAGTTCTCATAATGATTGATTGTCAGAATGTTGAGATTCTGAAATTAATTCAGAATGACGGTTTTTTTAAAGCTTTTCAAACCTTTTTTATATTGGAGTTAGTTCATCTCTCAATTAGGTCCACAATGGAAATTAGCAAGTGTTTTGTTTTCAAGAATTTTCAAGGTACTATCACGAACTTCTGCCATTAATATATTTAAGCTGCACAATTCTTCATTTATACAGTCATCACATTTTTCATAATAGTTTAAACTAACACATGGTAACATTGCGATTGGTCCTTCTAAAATCCTGATTATTGACGATATTTTGATTTCATTTGGTTTTTTCAGCAAATAATATCCGCCACCTTTTCCCTTTTTTGAAGCTAGAATTCCATTTCTTTTTAAAGTAAGTAAAATGCTTTCCAAAAACTTTTTAGAAATATTTTCAGCAGATGAAATATCAGAAATTAAAACAGGTTCATTCTTTGGATGTTTGGAAAGATAGCTCAATGCTTTGAGCCCGTATTTTGTTTTTTTAGAAAGCATTCTTAAAATTACTTATTTTGAAATTAAAAATTATCCTTTTTAGCAAAAAAAATTCAGGAAAAATACCATCAGTACAACCACAAGCTTAAACAATGTTCCAGACTTTTTAAAGCGTTTCATATGTTGTTCAATCCAATGCTCTTACTATTATTTTGAATTCAACTATTATCATGAAAATCAAAGATTCTCACTTATCAAGATAATTAATCCGTACCCAATGTAGCTACCATAACAGCTTTAATTGTGTGTAATCTGTTTTCTGCCTCATCAAATACAATTGATGCATCTGATTCGAAAACTTCTTCAGTTACCTCCATTGCATCAATACCAAATTTATTATAAATATCTTCTCCAACATTTGTAGCTCTATTGTGAAAAGCAGGTAAACAATGCATGAATTTAACATTGGTGTTCCCTGTTAATTCCATTGCTTTTTGATTGATCTGATATGGCAATAACAATTCTATACGATCTTTCCAAACTTCAGGTGCTTCTCCCATGGAGACCCAAACATCAGTATATAAAAAATCACAGCCTTTAACACCTTTAGTAATATCATCTGTAATTGTTATCGAACCTCCTGTTTCTAAAGCAATTTCAAAAGCTTTGGTTATTAATTCTGCTTCAGGCTGAAGGCTTTTTGGAGCAACTGCTCTAAAATCCATTCCCATTTTCGACGCACCAATCATTAAAGAATTACCCATATTATTACGAGCATCTCCAAGATATGCAAAACTAATTTTGTTCAAAGGTTTATCAGAATGTTCTTGCATAGTTAAAAAATCTGCCAGAATCTGTGTAGGATGGTATTCGTTTGTTAAACCATTCCATACAGGAACACCGGCGTAAGTGCCTAATTCTTCCACTATTTTTTGAGCAAAACCACGATACTCGATACCGTCATACATTCTACCCAGAACTCGAGCCGTATCTTTCATAGTTTCTTTTCCACCAATTTGCGTCCCAGTCGGACCTAAATAAGTAACATTTCCGCCTTGATCATGTACAGCCACCTCAAAAGCGCACCGCGTTCTTGTGGATGCTTTTTCGAATATCAATGCAATGTTTTTATTTTTAAGTCTTTGTTGCTCAATACCATTGTATTTTGCCTTTTTTAAATCGGCAGATAAATCAATTAAGTACTTTATTTCTTTTGGAGAAAAATCTAAAAGCTTTAAAAAATTTCTATTTTTTAAGTTGGAAACCATTTTAATTTAAGTTTTTTTAATTGTAATATTAATTTATAATAAAGTAATACGTGTTCCGTATTTTCTGTTTTCTAATTTACTTGCTTCTGTAATAACGCTTTTTTCACCCCCCTTTTCTACAAATCGCAATGCTGATTTAATTTTTGGCAACATATTTCCCTCGCCAAATTCTCTACTATTTATGCGATCATTTACATCCTTTTTATTCATAAATTCAAGTACCTCTTGTTTTGGAGTTCCATAATTTGCATATACATAGGGAACATCCGTTAAAATATAAAATTTATTAGCATTAATATTACTAGCCAATAATGATGATGCTGCATCCTTATCTATAACAGCTTCAACAGATTGCAGCATTCCTTTATCATCATAATAAACAGGAATACCTCCTCCTCCTACTGCAATGACAATTATACCTGAATTGACCAAATTTTTAATAATTTTTTCATTCATTATTTCAATCGGCTGAGGTGATGGCACAACCCTCCTCCAAACATTCTTCCCTTTGGAGCTTTTTTTAAAAACCCATCCTTTTTTGCCACTGAGTTCATCAGCTTGTTTTTTACCATATGGTTTGCCAATACGTTTTGTAGGATTGTCAAAAGCAGGATCATCTTTAGAAACCAATGATTGAGTTACAACGGTTACTACTTCTTTTTCAATACCTTCCTCTACCAATATATTTTTTAGCATTTTTTCTAACATATAGCCAATTCCTCCTTGTGAATCTGCGACACAAATATCCAAAGGCATTTGTGGTATATCATATAATTCTTCTCCTGCATCATTCCGCAAAAGTATGTTACCAACCTGTGGTCCGTTTCCATGACATATTACTAGGTTATAGCCATCTTTTAACAGGTAAATTAAATTGTAAATAGTATCCCTGGAATTTTTATATTGTTCTTCTATAGTCCCTCTCTCATCACCGCGAAGTATGGCATTCCCTCCTAAAGCTATAACTGCTAATTTACTCATGTGTATTTATTAATCTATTAGTCATTATAAAGGGTTCCAATAAAAAAACATATTTCCGGAAATGTTTGTCTGTCCAAAAATATATTTATGATTTCAGAAAATATTTAAATCTGTAACCTTTTTATGTTCTTTATAATGATTGCCAACAAGGAAACATTTGGTCTCCTAGTCAGCCAAAATCAAAGTTCATTTTATTTTAGAAATGGTTTCAGTACATCTACTAAATTTGGATGTCCGATTTCCTGTAAATCGTAGGTAACACGAACTGATGGTTGCTTCACATTTATTATTCTGCGCAAATCTATCGGTGTTCCTATGATTACTACATCACATTTGGTATTTACAATGGTCTCTTCAAGGTCTTTAACTTGCTGATCACCATAACCCATTGCCGGTAATAGTTCCCCAATATTCGGATATTTTTCAAAAGTATCAGTGATTGTACCTACTGTATATGGGCGTGGATCAACAACTCCTGCTGCACCAAATTTTTCTGCAGCGACCATACCTGCTCCATATTTCATTTCGCCATGTGTGAGTGTCGGACCATCTTCCACAACTAAAGCGGTCTTACCTAAAATAAGTTCGGAATCTTCAACAGATATTGGTGAGGCTGCATCAATAATTACAGCATCGGGATTGATTTCTCTTATGTTATTGCGTACTTCCTCAATATCTTCTGTATTTGCAGTTTCTACTTTATTAATAATAACAATATCTGCCATTAACAAATTGGTCTCACCTGGATAATACATTTTTTCATGACCCGGTCTATGTGGATCGACAACAACAATATTAAGGTCTGGTTTATAAAACGGCATATCATTATTCCCACCATCCCATAGAATGATATCAGCCTCTATTTCAGCTTCTCTTACAATTGCTTCATAATCAACTCCTGAATAAATAATGGTTCCCGTAGTGATATGTGGTTCATATTCTTCCATTTCCTCAATAGTACATTCGTGTTTTTCGAGATCTTCTATGGTTGCAAATCTTTGTACCTTTTGTTTTACCAAATCACCATAAGGCATTGGGTGACGAATCGCCGCTACTTTAAGACCTGCATCTTTCAATATTTGCGCTACGCGTCTTGTTGTTTGACTCTTTCCGCACCCTGTACGAACAGCTCCAATAGCAATAACAGGTTTTGTTGATTTTACCATAGTAGGATAACCACCAAGTATTTTGAAATGTGCTCCCCAAGCAATTACTTTTGAAGCTTTGTGCATTACATCTTCATGAAAAATATCTGAATAAGAGAAAACGACTTCTTCAATATTATTGTCCTCGATTAGCTTTTCAAGATCAGGCTCATCGTAAATTGGTATTCCTTCAGGATACAGTTTACCCGCTAATTCAGCTGGATATTTACGTCCCTCTATGTCAGGGATTTGAGTAGCGGTAAATGCAACTACTTCATATTTATCATTGTCGCGATAAATAAGGTTGAAATTATGAAAATCACGGCCCGCGGCCCCCATGATTATTGTTTTAACTTTTGTCATTTTATTATATAGAAATTAATTAATTTTTTTTGTGTTCATTATTTCCAAATTCAATCACTAATAAAAACCAAACCTCTGGCGATATCCCAAAATCTTTTCAATATATTGAAACATTATTTAGCTGGTTTAAATTCTAATTTTTGAATTACTAGGACTTCAATCAATTACAAAAAATATTAATAATCCGGTAAATTCCTATTAATCTTACCTTTCTTCAAATGTTTTAAATGGCCGTAAAGTTTTACCAATGTACAATTGCCTTGGACGGCCAATTGGTTCGTTATTTTTTCGCATTTCTTTCCATTGAGCAATCCAACCTGGTAAACGACCAATAGCAAACATCACTGTGAACATTTCAACAGGTATACCTAATGCTCTATAAATTATTCCAGAATAGAAATCAACATTAGGATACAATTTACGTTTTGCAAAATACTCATCTTTTAATGCTACTTCTTCCAAGTGTTTTGCAATATCTAATATCGGATCATTCATATTTAAATCTTCAAACAATTCATCTGCTGCTGCCTTTATAATACGAGCTCTGGGATCGAAATTTTTATATACTCTATGTCCAAAGCCCATCAAACGGAAAGAATCGTTTTTATCTTTGGCTCTGGAAATGTATTTTTCAACATCTCCTCCATCGTTTTGAATATTCTCGAGCATTTCCAATACCGCTTGATTCGCTCCGCCGTGAAGCGATCCCCATAAGGCTGAAACTCCTGCAGAAATTGATGCAAATAACCCGGCTTCAGAAGACCCAACAATTCTCACTGTTGAAGTGGAACAGTTTTGCTCATGGTCTTCATGCAATATTAATAATTCATCAAGCGCCTTAACAGCAATTGGATTCATTTTATATTCTTCAGTTGGTATTCTGAACATCAATTGCATGAGGTTCGAAATATAGCCCAACGAATTATCAGAATAATTTAAAGGCAATCCTTTATTTCTTCTATGTGCCCAAGATGCCAGAACTGGAAATTTGCCCAATAGTTTAACAATTGAACTATATATATCATCACTGGAATTTACATTAACCGTTCCAGGATTAAAAGCAGTAAGTGCACTCGTTAATGAAGACAACATACCCATTGGATGTGCAACATTTGGAAAACCATCAATAATATTTTTCATCTCTTCATTAATCATTCCTTCTGCCCTAATATCATTTTCAAATTTTTTAAATTCGGTTTTAGTAGGTAACTCTCCAAATATGATCAAATAAGCAACTTCTAAAAAGCTTGCTTTTTTTGTCAATTCCTCAATTGCATATCCTCTATGTCGCAAAATTCCTTTTTCACCATCCAGAAAGGTAATTTCACTGGTACACGCACCTGTATTTTTATATCCAGGGTCTAAAGTGATAATTCCTTCGGTTGTCCCTCTTAATGTTTTAATTTCAATGGCAATTTCATTTTCAGTTCCTCTAATTATAGGGAATTCATACTTTTTACCATCAATTTCTAATTTTGCTATATCTGACATATTTTAATTTAATTATATTTTATTTGACGTTTAAAACACCTCAAATTTACAAAAATTAAACGTGTTTAAAAAGTTTTCTTTCAAGCTATTCTCGTAACAAAAACCTCGTTATTTCACTTATAAAATAACGAGGTTTTATTTATTAACTATGGATTAAATCAGTCTTTATTCCATTTCAACCAGTTCTTTTTTAATTCCTACCATATCTTCAAGCATATCGGTAGTTATAGATTTTGGTCTTTCCAATGAATAACCTAAAGCTCTATCCCAAATAATATTTGATAATACTCCAAATGACCTACCTATTGCAAATAGTACTGTATAAAAATCATATTCTTTTACTCCATAATGCCATTGAACAACACCTGACTGTGCATCAACATTTGGCCAAGGATTTTTAGCTTTGCCGTGTTCTCTTAAAATATCCGGTACTACTTTATAAAGTGCATCCACATATTTGAATAGATCATCATCTGGCATATGCTTCAAACAGAAGTCTCTTTGAACAGTATATCTGGGTCTGTTTTTCTAAGTACAGCATGTCCATAACCTGGTATAACCTGACCACTATTTAAAGTATCCCAAACATATTTTTTCATTTCATCTTCTGAAGGAATTTTTCCACCCATTTGATCCTTTAATCCTTGTAGCCAGCGTAATACTTCTTGATTTGCCAATCCATGTAAAGGCCCTGCTAATCCGTTAATCATTGCAGAAGTTGCATAATATACATCAGATAACGAGCTCGCAACCAAGTGACCTGTATGTGCACTTACATTTCCACTTTCGTGATCAGCATGAATGATAAAATACATACGAGATACATCATCATAAGGTTTATCCTTACCCATCATATATGCAAAGTTTCCACCCAAATCTAATATAGGATTTGGATTCGTATGTCCATTTTCCGGCTTGTATAATTTATTGTAAATATATGCTCCAATCAACGGCATTTTTGCAATAAGATTGGTCGCATCTTCATAGGTAGCATCCCAATAATCCATTTTGCTCATTCCTTTTTTATACTTGGTGTTGAAATGAGATTCTCTTTCCAAACTCATTACAGCTGCAGATAATATTGCCATTGGATGGCTTTCACTTGGGAATGAATCAATAACATCCCAAACATAACGAGGAATAATACGACGATTTTTAAAATCAACCATTAATTCTTCTACATTTTCCTGAGTAGGCATTTCTCCGGTTAAAAGGAGGTAATACAACCCTTCAACATAAGGCATTTCTGCCCCTTCAGGTTTTGGCAATTTTTTTAATACTTCAGGGAGGGTAAATCCTCTATAACGAATTCCTTCATATGGATCCAGATAAGAAATATCCGTAACTAAACTTTTAATTCCTCTCATTCCTCCAAGAGCCTGTGCTACAGTAACTTGATCAATAACCTTATCTCCATATTCTTTTACTAACTTAGTAGTTCTAGATCGATGCTCTTGAATTTTTTCATACAATTTATCTTTCAGTGTGCTCATAATATTTAACCATTTAATTAATTTACTCTAAATTTACGAATAAAAGTAATTTTTAAAAATGATATTTATCATGTTCACTCAAAAGTGTAACAATCATTACCCTGAAATACAGCCTTTTGAAACTTTTATCACTTATTGCTTTTGAGCTTTCTAATTAAATGATATTGTGGTAGAAATCAAAAAAACCAGTGAAACTTCTTTCACTGGTTTTCTTGATATTAAATAAGGGAACATCGACCAAGTCAAGATTGACCTAAATCAATTTTAGCTTCTTGTTAAATTTTGAAGGCCTTATGCTGAGGATAGTAAGCTACACCTCCAAGCTCTTCTTCAATACGAAGCAACTGATTATATTTAGAAATTCTATCGGTTCTAGATGCTGAACCCGTTTTAATTTGCCCTGTATTCAATGCCACTGCTAAATCGGCAATGGTAGTATCTTCAGTTTCACCGGAACGGTGCGAAATAACACAAGTATAACCTGCATTATGCGCCATATTAACTGCGGCAATAGTTTCTGTTAAAGTTCCTATCTGATTTAACTTAATTAAAATTGAATTGGCTGATTTCTCTTTAATTCCTCGATCAAGTCTTTCAACATTTGTAACAAATAAATCATCCCCTACAATTTGAACTTTATCCCCTATGGTTTCAGTAAGCAACTTCCATCCTTCCCAATCATTTTCGGCCATACCGTCTTCTATAGAAATAATAGGATATTTGACAGAAAGTTCTTTCAAATAATTAACCTGCTCTTCTGAATTTAGAACAGCTCCATTATCCCCTTCAAATTTTCTGTAATCATATTTTCCATCTACATAAAATTCGGATGAGGCAGGGTCTAGGGCAATCATAACTTCTGAGCCCTCTTTATATCCTGCCTGATTAATAGCTTTTAAGACAGTTTCTAATGCATCTTCAATACCATCAAAATTTGGTGCAAAACCACCTTCATCTCCAACAGCAGTACTCAATCCTCTTTCTTTAAGAATTTTTTTAAGGCTATGAAAAATTTCTGTTCCCATTTTAATGGCATGCGTGAAGTTTTTAGCCAAAACAGGCATAATCATAAATTCCTGAAATGATATGGGTGCGTCTGAATGCGAACCGCCATTGATAATATTCATCATTGGAACCGGTAAAGTATTGGCGCTAACACCACCCAAGTATCGGTATAGCGGTAACTCCAATTCATTTGCCGCCGCTTTTGCTACAGCCAATGACACACCTAAAATAGCATTCGCTCCCAGTTTAGATTTATTAGGTGTCCCATCTAATTGAATCATTGTATCATCAATTAAATTTTGTTCAAAAACTGAAAAACCTACAATTTCTTCTTCAATTATTTCATTTACATTTTTAACTGCATTGAGTACTCCTTTACCCATATAATCATTGCCACCATCTCGTAATTCTACTGCTTCATGTTCTCCGGTTGAAGCTCCTGATGGTACTGAAGCTCTCCCTATAATTCCATTTTCTGTTACCACATCAACTTCTACAGTTGGGTTTCCTCTCGAATCAAATATCTGACGCGCATGAACACTTAAAATTATACTCATTTTATATATATTTTTAATTAATTTCCTTGTTCAAAGTTACAAATTAAAGGCTATATCATCCTCAAATTTTTATCTTTTATACGATAACGTTTTCGTTTTAATTCTTACAAAAAAGGCCATTAACTTATTTAGTTAGTGGCTTTTATGTTTTAATTTTTTGATGCTTTTATATTTTCAATAAATTGATCAAACAAATAAGATGAATCATGGGGCCCGGGGCTTGCTTCCGGGTGATATTGTACAGAAAAACAATTTTTGTTTTTCATTTTCATACCCGCCAGTGTACCATCATTTATATGAATATGGGTAATTTCAAACTCATCATGATTTTCGACATCTTCTTTTTTCACAACAAATCCATGGTTTTGAGAAGTAATCTCACCCTTACCGGTAATAATATTTTTTACAGGATGATTTATACCTCTATGTCCATTGTGCATTTTATATGTTGAAATCCATTCGCTAAAGCTATCACTTGATGCCCAAGACAAATACCAAACAAGGGTAAATCTAGCCGAATAACTTCTTTTGCGACTTTCTGAGCCTCTTTTAGTGGGTTTGGATCTCCTGGCCCATTTGATAAGAAAAATCCATCAGGCCTAAAAGAAATCATTTCTTCAAATGTAGCATTGTATGGAAACACTTTAATATAGCAACCTCTTTTTGATAGATTTCTTAAAATGTTCATTTTTATTCCAATATCAAGTGCTGAAATTTTATATGGCGCATTTTCGTCACCATAAAAATATGTTTCTTTTGTAGAGACTTTGGAAGCTAATTCAAGGCCGTTCATATTTGGAACCGCTTGCAATTTCAATTTCAGGGCTTCAATATCTGTATCGGTGGAAATCAGGGCATTCATCGCCCCTTTATTTCTGACATAACGAACAACTGCACGAGTATCAACATCAGAGATAGCCAATAAATTTTGTTTTATAAAATAGTTTTCCAGAGAATCTTGTACATTATTTCTTGAATGATTATAACTGAAATTTTTACATATCAATCCGGATATTTTAATTGAATCTGATTCTGCTTCATCATCATTTACTCCATAATTACCGATATGTGCATTTGTTGTCAACATGAGTTGACCAAAGTATGAAGGATCTGTAAATACTTCCTGATATCCTGTCATACCGGTATTGTAGCAAATCTCACCAAAAGCTGTTCCATCTTTTCCAATAGATTTTCCTTCGAAAATAGTGCCGTCTTCTAAAAGTAAAATTGCTTTTTTTCTCTGAGTGTATTTCATTTATTTTGTTAAATCAAATTACTTATGTGAATTTCAAATATAAAAAAAAGGATAAACTAAAAATAGTTTATCCTTTTAATATTATCAACGAGTTATCATCATTTATCGTCTTTTTTCTTTTCCGGAGTTTCAACATTTTCTACATTTTCAACTGCAGCTTCAGTAGCTTTCTTGGACCTACCTCTACGAGTTGATTTCTTTTGTTTTTTACCGTTTGGATTGTATGTTGTATTATAATCAACCAATTCAATCATTGCCATAGAAGCATTATCTCCCAGACGATTTCCTAATTTGATTATACGTACATAACCACCTGGTCTGTCAGCAACTTTTACTGAAATTTCTTTAAACAATTCAGTAACCGCATATTTATTTCTTAAATAGCTAAATACAACTCTACGGTTATGTGTAGTATCATTTTTAGACTTTGTAATTAAAGGTTCCACAAATTGACGTAAAGCCTTGGCTTTCTCAACTGTAGTATTGATGCGCTTGTGCTCAATTAATGAACAAGCCATATTAGCAAACATTGCTTTTCTATGCGCTGTTTGCCTTCCTAAGTGATTAAATTTCTTTCCGTGTCTCATCTCTTATCGTTCTAAATTAAAACCGACGTTTTAACTTAATCTTTATCTAATTTATATTTACCCAAATCCATTCCAAAGCTCAAACCTTTATTGTGAACCAATTCATCCAGTTCAGTCAAAGATTTTTTTCCGAAATTACGGAACTTCATCAAGTCATTTTTATTGAATGATACCAAGTCTCCTAAAGTATCTACTTCAGCTGCTTTTAAACAATTCAGCGCTCTAACAGACAAATCCATATCCACTAACTTTGTTTTTAACAACTGGCGCATATGCAATGATTCTTCATCGTATGTTTCAGCCTGTGCAATCTCATCGGCTTCTAAGGTAATACGTTCGTCAGAGAACAACATAAAGTGGTGTATCAATATTTTTGCAGCTTCGGTCAAAGCATCTTTTGGAGTAATCGAACCATCAGTATTAATATCAAAAATCAATTTTTCATAATCCGTTTTTTGCTCCACACGGAAATTTTCAATATTATATTTTACATTTTTGATCGGTGTAAAAATTGAATCTGTGAAAATTGTTCCTAAAGCTACTCCAGATTTTTTATTTTCTTCGGCAGGTACGAATCCTCTACCTTTTTCAATTGTGATTTCGAAATCTAATAAAACTGATTTCTCCATATTACAAATAACTAAATCGTGATTTAACACTTGAAAACCAGAAATATATTTTTGTAAATCCCCGGCCGTTAATTGTTCTTGATTAGAAATTGAGATATTGACAGTTTCTCTTTCTGAATCTTCAATTTGCTTCTTAAAACGTACTTGTTTTAAGTTCAATATAATTTCTGTCACATCTTCAACAATACCTTTAATTGTTGAAAATTCATGTTGAATACCTTCAATACGAAGTGATGTTATTGCAAAACCCTCTAATGAGGATAAAAGTACTCTTCTTAAAGCATTGCCAACTGTTAAACCAAAACCTGGTTCTAACGGTCTAAATTCAAATCTACCATTAAACTCGGTAGAATCAATCATAATTACTTTATCGGGCTTTTGAAAATTTAAAATTGCCATAGTTGAATTGGTATCATTAAAATTATTTAGAGTATAACTCTACTATTAATTGTTCCTTAATGTTTTCTGGAATTTGAATTCTTTCCGGAACACTCACAAAATTACCTTGTTTGGTATCTGTATTCCAGGTAAGCCATTCATAAGCATCATTCCTGTTAGCTAAAGAATCTTCAATAGCTATTAATGATTTTGATTTTTCTCTTACAGCAACTATATCTCCAGGCTTTAATGAATAGGATGGAACATTTACTAAGTCTCCATTCACCGTAATATGACGATGAGAAACTAATTGACGTGCTCCGCTGCGGCTCGGTGAAATACCCAATCTGTAAACCACATTATCCAAACGAGATTCACAAAGTTGTAATAATATTTCACCAGTAATACCTTTACTGCTAGATGCTTTTTTAAATAAGTTAGAGAATTGTCTCTCTAAAATACCGTAAGTATATTTTGCTTTTTGCTTTTCAGCTAATTGGATAGCGTATTCAGATTTTTTTCCTCTAC
>PVMS01140235.1_pt1 | contig 16066 bp, 15 predicted proteins | sample 1853461 | NCBI WGS metagenome assembly PVMS01 (sample SAMN08582032, study PRJNA380276) | Marine sediment metagenome, whole genome shotgun sequencing project. | isolation source: ocean sediment barecode stripped | collected 2017 | reverse complement strand
GTCGCCATTCATGTATTGATCGACCATGCCCGGTAGTTGCGAACGGCCCCTGCAACCGCCGAACGCGGTTCCACGCCATACGCGGCCGGTAACAAGTTGAAACGGCCGCGTTGATATTTCCTTACCGGCGCCGGCGACGCCGACAATCACGGATTCGCCCCAACCTTTGTGACAGCACTCCAGCGCTGCGCGCATCAGGTCGACGTTACCAACGCACTCGAAAGAGTAATCGACACCGCCGTCCGTCATGTCGACGATGACTTCCTGAATTGGCGCACTGTGATCTTTGGGATTCACGGTGTCGGTCGCACCCATTTGAGTCGCAAGCTCGAATTTGTCGGCGTTGATGTCGATCGCGAGAATGCGTCCGGCTTTCGCCATCGTGGCGCCCTGTATCGCACTCAAGCCCACACCGCCGAGCCCGAAGACGGCGACCGTCGCCCCGGCCTCGACTTTGGCCGTATTCAGAACGGCACCGATACCGGTCGTGATACCGCAACCAAGCAAGCACACTTTCTCCAGCGGGGCCGACTCACTGATCTTTGCGACTGCGATCTCCGGAAGGACGGTGTATTCGCTGAATGTCGAGGTACCCATGTAATGAAAAATCTGCTTGTCGCCGAGAGAAAAGCGCGACGTGCCGTCCGGCATCAGGCCCTGACCCTGAGTTACCCGGATTGCCTGACACAGGTTGGTCTTTCCCGAGGTGCAGAAATTACACTCGCCGCATTCGGGAGTATAGAGCGGTATGACATGATCACCGGCCTTTAGACTGGTGACACCGGCACCGACCTCTTCGACAACTGCGCCACCTTCGTGACCAAGCACCGCCGGAAATATTCCTTCCGGGTCCTCGCCCGACAAGGTGAATGCGTCCGTATGGCAAACACCCGTTGCGACATTGCGCAGCAGGACTTCGCCGTCCTTCGGCCCATCAATTTCTATGGTTTCAATTTCCAGCGGCTTGCCCGCTTCCCAGGCAACGGCGGCACGTGTCTTCATTATTGTCCTCACGGATGAATTGTTGGAATTATGCGCGGATGTTCGCACGAATCGCTGGTGTGTTCAGGTGACGTTCATTTATTTAATAAAAACAATAAGTTAGATTCATCATCGGTTCATGTCCGGTGGCCTAATCTGTGCCTGCACTGTCAAAAAAAGGAGTTGGTCATGAAACGCTTGGTCTGGACACTGCTTATCGCGAGCGCCATGGGATTGGCGACTGTGCCTGAGGCTTCAGCACATGGAAGTCACAACAGGACCTATGACAGGCACGCTGTCGTCAGGTATGGACACAGGTATCCGTATTGGTTGCGCCGACATTATGATTTTCAGCGTTGGTATGTTCGTAGTCGCTATCGCTACGATTTTTATATGCGTTGGGATCGGCTGTACGATATTTATCGTTACGAACGAAAGTATCGCCGCTCGTACCGCTATTATGATCGTCGCGAGTACGATCGGCGCCGCAAACACCATCGTCGGCATTCATAATAGACTGGTGGTCTTCTGTTATTTGCCCGTCTGCTGTAAAAGGGTCGATCATCAATTCCCTTTACGAAATGCAGACGGGCAATGAACCTCGACGAATTACGCACTAATCTTTCATCTGTCGACAGCCGCTTGATCGAGCTCATCGCAGAACGACAGCAACTGGCCGGCGAGATCGGGCGCGCCAAGCAATCCACCGGCCGCGCAACGCGAGATTTCGAGCGCGAAAAGGATGTGCTCGAAATGGCACGACAAAAAGCCGAATCGCTTTCGATAGATCCGAATGTCGCCGAGGAAGTGATGCGGGCGCTCATCCGTTCGTCGCTGACGAGCCAGGAGCGTGACAGGGTCGTCGCAGAGGGCAAAGGAAACGGACGACGCGTATTAGTGATTGGCGGTGCCGGCAAGATGGGCGGTTGGTTTGTTGATTTCTTTACCTCGCAGGGATTTGCCACGACGGTCGCGGACATCGGTGTCGATACCGCGGCCAATCAATTCTCGGACTGGCAAGACGCCGGCGTCGACTACGACGTTATCGTCGTCGCGACGCCGCTGGCTGTGTCTGGGCGGATTTTGAGCGAGCTGGCGGATCGGAAGCCAGCCGGACTTATATTCGATATCGGCTCATTGAAAACACCGCTGCGTGACGGGTTACAACGACTAAAGGATGCCGGCTGTCGGGTCGCCTCACTGCACCCGATGTTCGGCCCCGAGACAGAGCTCTTGTCCGCGCGACACCTTATTTTCGTGGATGCCGGATCGGCGGAAGCGACTGCGGCCGCCAAGGAGTTGTTTTCCGCAACGATGGTGGACGAGCTCGACATGGACCTCGACGACCACGATCGGCTGATCGCCTACGTTCTCGGGCTCTCGCACGCCTTGAACATCGCATTTTTTACGGCACTCGCAAACAGCGGTGAGGCGGCGCCGAAGCTTGCGAAACTGTCATCTACCACGTTCGATGCTCAGTTACTGGTCGCAGCACAGGTTGCGCAAGACAATCCCTACCTGTATTTCGAGATTCAGAAACTGAACAAGTTTGGTCTCGCACCGCTGGAGGCATTGTGCGAGTCCTCCGAGAGAATCAAGCAACTGGTGGCAAGCGGCGACGAATCGGGATTCGTCGATCTAATGCAAAAAGGGCGCGAATACCTGGCTACGCGAAGTTAGGAGTGTTATTTGTGGGTCGTGGCAGCGACTTGGCTGCCGCTTTTTGGTAAAACGCCTATCTTGGGGATACAAGCAGCGAATCAGTCTTTATGGGAGTGATGAAAGACCAGTCTGCCGAACTGGAGGAGCTTCGTGCGCAGCTTGCCGAGCTGCACGAGGAAGCAGCCAGGAACGACGGGATTCTGCACAAGTCGCAGGCAAGGGAGTTGGCGCTTCTGCAGGCCGACGACATTCGTTCTCTGATGCGGACCATGATCAACACGCTGGCGACAAGCTATCGCCTCGCGCAGGTTACGGTCGTGATCTGCGATCCCGACCACGATATTCGACACCTGCTTGTCGCCGGCGGTACTCAACCGGAAGACCTGCCGGGACTTTTGTTTGTTGATGCGCTGGTGGGTTTCGCGCCGCAGTATGCCAATCTGGCCGGTCCCTGGCTCGGGCTGTTCTCGACTTCGGATCACCAGCTCATATTTTCAGGAAAGAGCAACATTGCAAGCATCGCCATGATCCCGCTTGTGCACAAGGACAAGCTGGTGGGTAGCCTGAATTTCGGCAGCGAGGACAAGTCCCGGTTCACACGCGAGCACGCGACAGATTTTCTCGCACACCTCGGGCTAATCGCCTCTTTCGCCCTGGAAAACGTCGTCAACCGGGCGCGCCTTCTTCGCAGCGGCTTCACCGATGTGCTTACCGGTTGGCACAACCGGCGATACCTGCAGGTTCGAATGACGGAGGAGCTCGCACGTGCGAGGCGCGACGGCAGCAATCTCGTCTGCTTGATGATCGACATCGACCGCTTTAAACAGGTAAACGATTCCCATGGTCATGCTGCCGGCGACGAAGTCCTGTGCGAACTCGCGCAAAGAATCGAATCGCAGGTCAGAGCAAGCGACATCGCTGCGAGATACGGCGGCGAGGAGTTTGTCGTGTTATTGCCGAATACCGACGCCGACTCCGGCCTGTTACTCGCCGAACGTATCCGGCGTTCCATATCATCGACCCCGATCGAGCTTCGCTACGACGGGTCCGTGACGATTACTGCGTCAGTCGGCATTGCCTGTGTCGTCCCGGATCCGAAAGACGATGATTTCAAGACCCTCGGCGACGCATTGATCGCCCGTGCCGATGTCGCTTTGTACACAGCAAAGGCTGCCGGACGAGACCGGGTCTCCATTGACGCCGCCGATGCTGCGGTTGCCTGAGTCGGCGCTACGTCTTCTTGCGGTTGCGCTGTGCCTTGCTGCGCCCGGGTGCAGCAACGAGACCGCGGATGCCCCCGAAACGCCGCCTGGGCCTCCGGTCGTCGTCTATGCGGCGCATGACGCCGATACAATGAGAGCGGTGCTGGATGCATACACGGACGAAACCGGAATCACCGTTCTGCTGACCACGGAATTTGGCCGATCGCTGGTCGAAAGGATCACCGCTGAAAAACATCGCGCGACCGCGGATCTCGTTATCCTGGACAGCATCGGACACTTATGGACGGCAGTCGCGAATGACATCCTGCGCCCCAGCAGATCAGACATCCTCGAAAAAAATATTCCGGAGAAGCTGCGGGACCCCGACAAGCTCTGGTTTGCGCTACTGGTGTTTACGAGGACGATCGCTTACGACAAGCGGAAGGTTGAAAGGGATGAACTCAGCAATTATTCCGTGCTCGGCGATGATCGTTGGCGGGGCGAGCTATGCCTGAGCTCGGCTAGCGACGTCGACGACCAGGCACAAATTGCGATGATGATTCGGGAGCATGGTGAGCGCCCGACCGAATACACCGTGCGCTCGTGGGTCACTAATCTCGCGATACCTATTGTGAGCGATGACACTGAACTCCTGCGGGCAATCGAAGATGGTCGATGCAGCCTCGGTGTCGTGAATTCGGATGATCTCGCACGTTTTACACGCGACCATCCTGGGACCGCTGTCAGACAGTTTTTGCCGCGCGCCACTTCAGGCGGAACCCATATAAGTGTTGTCGGTGCCGCCGTAACCCGTCATGCGAATAATCCGGCCGGCGCGCTGCATCTGCTGGAGTGGCTGTCATCTGAAAAAGGTCAAAAATTGCTTGCCGCGCAGGGTCTGGAAGTACCCGTGAATGAACTAAGTAAATGGAGTGCTTTGCAAATCAGCCCGACCAACCTGTCCGCCGCCGGCTTCTATCACGAAGATGCCGTGAGCCTGATGGACCGGGCGCACTACGGTCGGGCTGATTGACACTTCACTAACCCGCCTGTCGGCTGCGGCTCATCAATATGAGGAAAAGTGGTACGCCAAGCGCCGCTGTCAGTGCGCCGACGGGCAACTGCCGTGGTGCCATGACAGTTCTGGCCAGGGTATCGGCGACGACGAGCAAGCTGCCACCAGCCAGAGCTGACGCAGGCAATACGATGCGATGATCGCTGCCTGCAACAAGTCTGATCAGGTGAGGAATGACCAGGCCGATGAAACCAATCACGCCGACTGTGGTTACTGACACAGCTGTGGCGAGTGCGGTAACCGCAAAAATAATCATACGAAATGAGGCGACTGGCAAGCCGACAATTGCAGCCTGCAATTCACCTCGCGCCAGCACGTTCAAATGTCTCGCGACCAAAGTCCCGGCGATGGTAATGGCAGCGAGCAGCCATAAGCTGCGGGCCGGCGAGTAGGCAAAACTCAAGTCACCCATCAGCCAAAACAACATACCGCGCAGATTTTGGTCCGGCCTCAATGCCAGGAGCAGTGTGGTCGCTGCGCTAAATCCGGCTGCCAGAACAACGCCGGTCAGCAGCAGCCGTGTCGGTGTCCAGCTCCCTGTGCCCTGTGCGATCGAAAACACGAGCAGTGTCGCTGCCATCGCGCCGCCAAACGCAGCAAGATCGACGATAGCGCTTCCCCAGCCAAGCAGCATGCCGAGCAAAGCAGCCACGGCCGCGCCACCGGAGCTGCCGAGGATATAGGGCTCCGCCAGCGGATTGCGGAGAAGGACCTGCATCAAAACCCCCGCAACGGCCAGCAGGCCGCCGATGCCGAAAGCTGTCAGTGCTCTCGGCAAACGCAAATCCATGACAAGAGCGCGGATATGGTCGGGCGCATCGCCGCCCACTGCACGAATGGTATCGCCGACGCTGATCGCCGCACTGCCCAATGCCATGGCGCCGAATACAGTGACTGTCGCGAGCACAATCAGTCCGCAGAGCAGCAGCGTCTGGCGTCGGGTGATCAAATCTGTGCCTCCTGGACAGGCTGGCGGATTAATGGAATATTTATTAGATCATATGAGCAGTGACGACATCGATTCAGACGGCTTTCGGGCAAACGTTGGCATCATTCTTTCGAATGACGATGCCGAGCTATTGCTTGCCGGGCGCGTCGCTAGTAGCGGCTGGCAGTTTCCTCAGGGTGGCATGAAAGTTGGCGAGAGCCCGGAGGAAGCAATGTTCCGTGAGCTTCACGAGGAAGTCGGCCTGCTGGCAGATGACGTCGAGATTCTCGGTACAACACGCGACTGGTTGAAATACCGGCTGCCGGAAAAATTCGTCAGGAAGGGCAGTTCGCCGCTGTGCATCGGTCAGAAGCAACGCTGGTTCATCCTGAGACTGATCGGTCCGGACAACGCAGTGCGTTTCGATAGCGGCGACAAACCCGAGTTCGATCGCTGGCGCTGGGTAGATTTCTGGCGGCCCGTGAACGAAGTCATTTATTTTAAACGGCGTGTTTACGCGAGAGCCTTACATGAACTTGGTCCCTGTGTGTATCCGACAGGATTACCGCCGCAGCCCAAGTGGTGGCCGAAGCGCTGGCGGGCTGTGTTCGAGAAGGATCTTGCTCGTGCGCAGAACATGGAAAACTAAAAACAACTAGAAAGGCTTCAAGACCGCCAGCAAGACAATGGCAAGTAAAAACAACACCGGCATTTCATTGAACCAGCGCAGTGCTTTGGTTTGCTGCGTCTCAGTCCGGGACGCGAGGTAAACGATCCACCGCCAGCAGCGCCACTGATATATCACCATGGCAGCCAAGAAAATCAGTTTTAACTGAAACCAGCTCCTCGTCAGGAGCGCAGGATTGACGATGAGCAGCAAGATTCCGAATATGGCCGTTATCACGGCGCCAATCGTCATGATCGCAAACAGCCGCTTCTCCATAACCGTGAATCGCTCGCGACTCATGGGGTCCGGGGCTTCGGCGTGGTATATGAACAGTCTTGGCAGGTAAAACAGCCCCGCGAACCAGGTCACCATAAAAGCGATGTGCAGGGCCTTGAACCACAGCAAATGAGGCGCCAGTTGCATCGGCCTACAATACCGGCAAATCAGGGTCTGGGCTATATTTCGCCTGAACTGGCTGTAAATAGTTGCTGATTTGTAACGGAATCCGTGATCTATCACACTTCTGTTTAGGCGAGGCTCCGCGTAACATAAGCCATTCTGATATCGCCGGGGACGGATGTGGCAAGCAGAAGGTCGACTTCAAGCATTTACAATAGCGGACCCATTTGGGCCCTCCGGGTTGCCCTTGCTGTTGCGATTGTAGTCGGCGCCTATCTGACGTTCGAGTTCGGCCGGATTCAGGCTGACTACAACGTCGTCGATGCGGCACAGCAACGACAGGATTACGACGACCAGATCATGGCTATGCGAAAACAGATCGCAGCACTCAATCAGGAAATCGCACTCCTCGAGACGCATCGCAATATTGACCGGGAAGCTTACAAAGACGTGGAGGCCAGCCTTGCCGATCTGCAGGAAAAAATTCAGGAACAGCGGGAGGCCATTGCGTTTTATCGCGGCATCATTTCTCCGGCTGATGGTCAGCGCGGCCTTCGGGTTCAGGACCTTAGTCTGAGCAAGGGAAATGATCCCAGGCAATACTACGTGCGTCTCGTTCTGGTGCAGGTCATGCAGCACGATCGTAGTGTAAAGGGTGAAGTAAACTTCAGCCTGGAAGGCGCGCAGGACGGTGTTGCGACCACGTACAAACTCGAAAAGCTAATTCCGGCCGATGAGACCAGCAGTTGGCCGTTTTCATTTCGTTACTTTCAGAATTTCGATCGGCAGTTGATACTACCGGAGGGATTCCGTCCAGAGCGAATAAATATTGAAGTTCAATCGCGAACAAAATCAATCGCGAGTGTTAAGCAAAGTTTCCTCTGGCAGACCGGCCAGAGCTAGTTTAGGGAGTTCAAAATGTTCGGGCGAAAAAAGCGCCGGCACAGTGTCATTGACACCCTCGTCGGCCCAAATTCAAGAGTGAACGGAGATTTGTTCTTCAAGGGTGGCTGCCACGTCGATGGCACAATCAAGGGCAACGTTAGTGCCGATTCGGACAGTGATTCGGCTTTGAGCATCAGTGAAGATGCCATCGTCGAAGGTGGCGTAACGGTACCGTACGTTGTTCTCAACGGCATTGTTCGTGGTGATGTTTTCGCGCATCAGCGTGTTGAACTGGGGCCGACGGCCAGGGTCATAGGTAATGTATATTACAATTTGATCGAAATGGCGATTGGTGCGGAAATAAACGGTAAACTGGTTCATCAACCGGACGGGCAGGTACCGTTACGGACGAGAACCAATGAAGAAATGGAAGTGCCGACAAATGCTGCTACGGCAACAGGCACCTAGCACCGACCAGCAAGTGACAGGAATATAAGAGCATGGAAACGGAACATCCGGTAATCGGCACGGCCGCTGCCCCACCGCCACTGGTGTTTACCGATGCGGCCGCCAGGAAAGTCAGCGAATTGATCGAGGAAGAAGACAATCCTGACCTGATGCTGCGTGTGTTCGTCTCAGGTGGTGGTTGCTCCGGATTTCAGTACGGCTTTACCTTTGATGAAAAAATCGAAGAAGGTGATTCCAGTGTAGAGAATCAAGGCGTTACTCTCGTCGTCGATCCGATGAGCGTGCAATACCTCATGGGCGCCGAGATCGATTACAAGGAAGACCTGCAGGGTGCCCAGTTCGTCATTCGCAACCCGAACGCATCTACAACCTGCGGCTGCGGATCCTCATTTACCGTCTAAGCACGTTATCAGTCAGAGTTAGCAGATTGGCGTGATCGAATTGGCCTGGATCAGGCCGATGATGTTAATTTCTTGAGCAAGGTCTGCTGCGCCGAAATCGCCTTTTCGTTGCCGGGATTCAGACGCTCGTAGTGGCCATCGCCGTGCAGCTCCCATGCCTGACAGTTGTCTGCGAGAAAAAGCTTCAGGTCCTGCATCAACTTCTTCTTGAGTGGTTTCTGCCGAATTGGAAAGCAAGTCTCCGTTCGCCGGAAGAAATTTCGATCCATCCAGTCGGCACTCGAGCAGTAATACTCTTCGTCGCCGTCATTCCTGAAGTAATAAACGCGTGAGTGCTCGAGAAAGCGGCCGATGATCGAACGCACTGTAATATTTTCTGACAGTCCCGGCACGCCGGGGCGCAACGAGCAAATGCCCCGCACGATCAGATCAATTCTGACGCCCGCGGAAGACGCTTTGTAGAGCGCGTCGATAATCTTCGGTTCCGTCAGGGAATTGATCTTGGCGATGATGTGAGCTTTCTTGCCGGCCCTGGCATATTCGATTTCGCGATTGATGCGCATGGTGAGGGCTTCAAATAGATTGAACGGCGCCGTGAATATTTTGACGAGATCCTTGGCCTCGGTAAGGCTTGTCAATTGCATGAATATCTTATGCACGTCTTCACCGAGATTCCGGTTACTGCTCATGTAGCCGTAGTCGGTATACAGTCGGGTCGTGCCAGGATGATAGTTGCCGGTCCCAAGGTGCACATATCGTCTTAGCTTGCCCTGCTCGCGACGCACCACCAAAGTCATTTTCGCATGGGTCTTGTAACCAACCAGGCCATACACAACGTGCGCACCTGCCTCCTGCAAGCGATTGGCGAGCGCTATGTTCGCTGCTTCTTCGAAGCGCGCCATCAATTCGATGACAACAGAGATTTCCTTGCCGGACTTGGCTGCCTGCACCAGGTGATCGACGATTGGGGAGTCGGCGCCTGTACGGTACAAGGTCTGCTTGATTGCCAGCACGCCGGGATCGGAAGCGGCCGTACCAACAAAGTCGATGACAGGTCGAAACGAGTGATAGGGATGGTGCAGTAGCACGTTTTTCTTCTTGAGTATGTCGAAAATATTCTGGTCGGTTAGGAGCTCCGCTGGCATACCAGAGGAAAACGCCTCATAGCAGAGATCCTTGCGCTGGCCGTTATCACAAACAGTGGCGAGCCGGTTCAGATTAACCGGACCGTCAACCGAGAATAGATCCGCGTGTTCGAGAGAGAAATGATCGAGCAGAAAGTTGCTCAAGTCTTCGGGGCACTCCTTGCTGGTCTCGAGGCGCACTGCCGCCCCGTATCGGCTGGCCGCAAGTTGGCCTTCGAGGGCGCGAACGAGGTCGTCGACCTCTTCATCGTCGACATACAGATTGCTGTTTCGTGTCACTCGAAATTGATAGCAGCCATCAACCGTCATGCCGGAGAATAAGTCATCTACATGTGCGTGAATGATCGATGACAGGAATACGTATACGTCGCAGCCCGTCTCGCTGATTCGGTCCGGCAGCCGAATAACCCTGGGCAATGATCGCGGCGCCTGTACGATCGCTCGATGCCTGCGCCTGCCGAAAACGTCCTTGCCTTCAAGTCGAACGATGAAGTTCAGACTCTTGTTGAGAATTCTCGGGAACGGCCTGGACGGATCCAGCGTAAGCGGTGTCAGAACCGGGACGACTTCGTTTCGAAAATAACTGCTCAGCCAATGCTTTTGTGTTTCGTTCCACTTGGATCGATGTGGAAATTGAACCTGCTCATCCGCCAGTGCAGGAAGAATTTCCGTGTTCAATACTTCATATTGTTGACGGATCAGATTGACGGCGCGATGTCGGATTTCGTCCAGCAGACGCTGCGGCGTCATTTTGTCCGGACCGGGTGCCGGCGCACCGATCTCCAGCCGCTGTTTCAGCGCAGCAACGCGAACTTCGAAGAATTCGTCGAGATTGGTGGATGAAATACACAGGAACCGCAGGCGTTCTAGAAGCGGGATACTGCTATCGCGGGCTTGCTCCAATACGCGCTGGTTAAACTCGAGCAGGCTGAGCTCACGATTGATATACAGTTCTGCCGGCGGTAGTACAGGAGCGTCCACTTGGGTTTCCGAATCTGGTCAGCTGTCCAGTATATCAATGACGTGGCACCGAAATCCGTACTCGGGGCAGCTTTACGCCCAGTAAATACCGCCCAGAACCGCCTTGTCTTTCGCCCCGGTTACGGCCGGCAGGTTGCCCGGCTCCTTGTCCAGGCAACGCTTTGCGAGCCATGCAAATGCGGCCGCCTCCACCCAGTCCGGTTGCAGGCCAAAGTCACCGGTGGAGTGGATATTGGCGGTCGCCAGAGCTGACGCTAGCCATCGGATCAATTCAACGTTGTCGATGCCGCCGCCGCAAACGAGCACCTCACTCGTGTCGGCCGCATGTTTGTCTATTGCATCGGCAATGCTTCGCGCGGTCAGGGCGCACAGCGTGGCCTGAACGTCCGCATCGGCAACATCGTCCACCTGGGACAGGGCGCGGCGCAGCCACATCAGATTGAAGTACTCAAAGCCGGTGCTCTTTGGTGGTGGCAGATCGAAGTACGGATCTCCCAGCAGCAGTTCCAGCAATTCCGGCGCGATTTTCCCGCTTGCTGCCCAGCTTCCGTCCCTGTCATATCGCTCCCCTTTGCTGGTTTGTACCCATGCGTCAAGTAGCGTGTTACCCGGCCCGGTATCAAAGCCCGTTACTTCATCGCTGCCTGCAGAAAGTGTCGTGATATTTGCGATGCCGCCGATGTTCAGTACCACGCGATTCGTACTCTCGCTGGAGAACAACCAATGGTGGAACGGCGGCAGGAGCGGTGCGCCTTCACCACCTAAGGCCAGGTCCCGTCGCCGGAAGTCCGCGACGACCGTGATACCGGTTCCCGCGGCAATGATGTTCGGATCACCGATCTGCATGGTGTATGGCCGGTCGAGCCTCGGTTGATGACGCAGCGTCTGTCCGTGGCTACCGATCGCAACTATGCTTGTGGCATCTGTTTTTGAATCGGAAAGGAGTTGTAGGGCCGCGTCGCGAAAGCACTCACCGACCCAGTTATCCAGACTGCCGATCGTATCGACGGAGCAATGTTCGGGGTCGCGCGTTGCGGTGATTAACGCATTACGTAACTCTTCCGGATATTCATGGTTACGGGTTGCGATAACCTGGCATTGCCGATTACCAAACTCCACCAGCGTTGCGTCGATACCATCCATGCTGGTACCAGACATCAGGCCAATGTACAGACCATCCATTTAGTCGAACGAAACAGCAGCAATCTGTGTTCTTTTGTACTGGTCAAGTTCTTCCAGTATCGGAGCCGCGACCGTCAGAAAGTCCTGCCGATATTCTTCCTTGATCGGCGCTGCCTCAGGCAGCTTCACGGTACGCGGATTGCGGTGCACGCCGTTAAGGCGGTATTCGTAATGCAAGTGAGCGGCTGTCGCCAGACCGGTGCTGCCGACGTAGCCGATCGTCTGCCCCTGGCTTACGCGCTTGCCGAGTCTCGCGGACTTCGCGAAATTCGACATGTGGCCGTAGAGCGTAGTGATATTGCCGCCGTGTTGCACAATGACAGCGTTACCGTAGCCGCCCTTTCGTCCGCGAAAAATAACCTTACCATCGCCGGCAGCCTTGATCGGGGTTCCCCGAGGCGCGGCATAATCAACACCGCGATGTGCACGAATCGTATTCAGGATCGGATGCTTACGACGTGGATTGAAGCTTGAGCTGACACGAGCGAAGTCGACCGGCGCCCTGATAAATGCTTTTCTGACGCTACGGCCATCTGGCGTGAAGTAATCGGACTTGCCGCTCTTATCCTTGTAACGCACGGCGCGAAACGATCGCCCATTGTTATTGAACTCGGCCGCTACGATCTCGCCGTCCGTGATGTACTTACCTTCCTGGTATATCTCCTCGTACAATATGAAATAGTCGTCGCCTATGCGAATGTCGAGAACGAAATCAATGTCCCAGGCGAAGATTCCGGCAAGGTTCATCGTTAACTTGTCAGGCATGCCAGCGTCGATCGCGCTTTCAAAAAGTGACGTCTCAATGCGTCCATAGGCGAGTCGGCGGCGAAGCTCGATTGGTCTCTCTATGATCTCCGATCTAAAGCCGGAGTCCTTTTTTGAAATCATCAGCGCGCTCGTCAAGTCCAGCTCACGATAGATGCTTATCACGTCACCGTTGTAATGCTGAATTTCAAATTCGTCGCCCGGGCGCAGCATGCGGATGTACTTTCCGGCATCTTTCAGACTGACAATGCTGGCAAGATGACCGAGGTCCAGATTGTATTTTCGGAATATTCGCTCCATCGTGTCGCCGGAACGGACTTTCACACGAATGGAATCGTACTTGGGCTCAGGATCGAGCTCCGGAAGTTTCGCTATGTGGCTTAGATCGATCAGTTCAAGTTCGTCGCCCAGGCTTCCGACAAGGGCCGGCATATCCGAGCCGGTCGGCGGCTCAGCTACGATATCGAGAACTGACTTTGTGCCGGCTGCATTCTTCAGGATAAGAAGGAATGCCAGACCGATGAAAGGCAACCCGAGGCCAAGAGCAAACCAATGGATCGCGACGGATTTCTTTGCTGGTGGCCTGGCAGACAGTTTGTAGTCGTGCAGCAGTGGACTGACCGGACGATTCAAGTTAAGCGTCTCCCCAAAACGCGTGAAGCCGCTACTCTACCGTGACGCTAGCGGGACGTCAAAGAAAGCTGTTATAACTCATGATCTTAAATCATATTTATGAGCTACTGCGTAAACAGAGTACAAAGCCGTATTCCGCGACGGATTTGTGGCGGTTTCAATCACTGCGGAGGATGCTAAAGTTCCGCTGCTAACGAATGGACTGCAGTAATCGAGATTAATGACCAGCGTTAAAGAACAGCTAGCTGAGCTTGCCCGCGGGACGGACGAGATACTTCCCGAAGACGGCCTTGCGGACAAACTCAAAAAGAAGAGGCCACTTATTATTAAGGCAGGCTTCGATCCAACCGCGCCTGACTTGCACATCGGCCATACGGTTCTCATCAACAAAATGAGGCAGTTTCAGGAATTTGGCCACGAAGTTGTCTTCCTGATTGGCGATTTCACGGGAATGATCGGTGACCCGAGCGGCAAGAATGCGACACGTCCACCTCTGACCAGAGATGAGATTGAAGCAAACGCCGCGACATATGAGACTCAGATTTTCAAAATTCTCGACCCCGATAAGACGCGCATCGACTTCAACTCGCGATGGATGTCGCCAATGAGCGCTGCCGATCTCGTCAAGTTGGCATCGCATCATACCGTCGCACGAATGCTTGAACGCGACGACTTCAACAAGCGTTACAAGTCGGGCCAGTCGATCTCTATTCATGAGTTTCTCTACCCGATCGTGCAAGGATACGACTCGGTTGCACTTAAAGCGGATGTCGAGCTGGGCGGCACGGATCAAAAGTTTAATCTGCTGGTTGGTCGTCAGTTACAGCAGGACTACGGTCAGGAACCACAGGTCGTAATGACGACGCCCCTGCTTGAGGGCCTCGACGGCGTGCAGAAGATGTCAAAATCTCTCGATAACTATATTGGTATCACCGACGATGCCAATGAGATGTTCGGCAAGATCATGTCAATCTCGGACGAGCTGATGTGGCGCTACTTCGAAGTCTTGAGTTTTCGCAAACTCAACGACATCGAGTCAGTAAAGTCCGAGGTTGCAGCCGGTGGAAACCCACGCGATGCAAAATTCGAGCTGGCGACGGAACTGGTCGAGCGTTTTCACGACAATAAAGCTGCTGAAGCGGCGAAAGCTGAGTTTGTCTCGCGATTTCAGAAGGGTGCGATGCCCGATTCGATCGACGAAGTGTCTGTCCCAAGCGAAGGTGGCAGTCTCGGTATTGCACACCTATTAAAAGAAGCCGGCCTCGTCAGCAGTACCTCGGAAGCGTTTCGAATGATCAAGCAAGGCGCCGTCAAGATTGATGGCGAACGGATTGAAGACAGATCACTTCAGATATCGGCCGGAAGCACGAGCGTCTATCAGGTAGGGAAACGCCGATTCTCGCGCATCAGCCTGACCTGAAAATAAGGAGTCGGCAGACGATGAATACAATGCCCCGACACTTACATATTTTCCTCGCAACGGTTGCCATCTTTTTCGCTGCTGCATCAGACGCGGCGATCGACTGGGCGTTTGAAGACACCATGGAAGATATCGTCGATCAGATGAATCAAGGATCGGGTCAGGCGTTTTCGGATGCACTGGATGCCGATGCATTGTTGGCCAGGGTATTTCAAGACGTCGAAATCGGCGAAGTAACCAAAGCGCGCTTTTCCAAAGAAATCAAGAGAGGCAAAAAGCAACTCGGCGACAACATAGTAAGAAAGATCGCCGAAGGTTATTACGCGATATTGCTGAATGTCGATCAGGAGGATGACAAGGCAGTAGCGCTGGTTCGCTACGACACCGGCGACCTTCGATTTAGCTATCACGCGTATGATCTCGAAAAAGATGATGCCGGAAACGTGAGAATCGTCGATTGGCTGGACTATCTTGATGGTTTGAGATACTCAGCGGCTCTGCGGTTGAGCGTCGTTGCTTTCGAACCGACCGCGGCATCCGTACGCTCATTGGTTGCCGAATTCCAGGGGAGCGATGACGACTACGAGAAGTTTGCCGATGTCATTTCCTCTTACAGCAAAAAGGACTATCAGAAGTTTTATGACGTATCGGCAACGCTGCCACGTGTACTTCGGCAGACACTGTTTATGCAAATGCTGACCTGTCTGGTCAGTCGCATGACCCGCGATCAGAATCTCTACAACGCAGCGTATCGGGAGCTGGCGAGAAATTTCAGCCGCGATCCGACCGTCTCGATGACATTGATCCCCTACTACTATAAGAGGGCAGATGCCGAAAAAGCGATGCAATCATTACGCCTGCTTCAGGAGGCATTGGGCGTTCGTGACGGCGCATTGCTGGCATTTATGGCACGCACAGCATTGGCTGTCAGAAACGCCGACGAGGCGTCGATACTCGCGGACGAGGCAATCTCAACCGAGCCCACGCTCGAAGCCGCATATTGGGCGGCCATCGATGCGCATGTCCTGCTGAAACATCATTCATTTGCCGCCATGACGGCCAGATCGCTGGAAGATCAGTTCGAGAAATCGATCGAGCGTGAACGATTCGAAGAGAACTCGATGTATGCCGAATTCGTCAAATCTTCGCATTACAAGAACTGGCAGTCGGACAAGAAGCTGCGGTAAGCAGGGATCGCGGCGCCGGGCCAGTCCGAAGTCACTGTATTTCCGATAGTTTCTGCCCGTTTGCCGGTACGCGCCGGGTCTGGCT
>PVMS01093294.1_pt1 | contig 16080 bp, 15 predicted proteins | sample 1853461 | NCBI WGS metagenome assembly PVMS01 (sample SAMN08582032, study PRJNA380276) | Marine sediment metagenome, whole genome shotgun sequencing project. | isolation source: ocean sediment barecode stripped | collected 2017 | reverse complement strand
TTAGTTAATTTTATTCTATTGAAAATCATACATTTTTTAGGCCAGTTTATATTTTTAACTTAAAAGACTAAAAATAGTATCACTATGAAAAAAGTATTTCTAATAGGCTTATTATTTACAGGATTAATTTTTCAAAATTGCAAAAACAATAAAACACAACCAGCTGTTTTAAGTAATGATAACACTGAAATAGTGGTAGAAAAAAAAGCTGAACCTATTAATGTTAAAGAAACCGTTGAAATTGAAAAAGAAATTTCTTCAACCCAAAAAACTGAAGAAAGTACGATATCAGTGACTGAATCGGCAAAAGTTACTAAAAAAGAAGAAGCGGTTACGAAAACCGTTGTTAAAGAGGCTGAACCCGTTGCTAAAAAAGAGGTAGAAGAAACAATCACAGAGCCTATTATCGAAAAGGCTGAAGAAACCAAAACAGCCAATGAACCAATCATTGAAGAAATTAAAACTGTTGCTAACCCAAACAAATGGGTGGTGCCTGCTAAATATCAAACTATGAAAAATCCTACGAATCCAAAGGATGATTTAGCCATAGGAAAATCGATATATAGCAAACATTGTAAATCATGCCACGGAAGTGAAGGATATGGTGATGGATCAAAAGCAGATGAAATGATTGGGGATTTAGGGGATTTCTCAACAGAAGAATTTCAAGCTCAAAGTGATGGAAAATTATTTTACAAAACAACCTTTGGAAGAGATGATATGCCCGAATACACTAAAAAAATACCTGATGATGAAGACAGGTGGTTGCTTGTAAATTACATGAGAACATTAGCTGAGTGATTGTAAATAGCCTATAAAAAAACCTAACAAATTGTTCGGTTTTTTTATTTTTAAATCGTCATTGAAAAAATCCTGGTATCGGGTTTGTTTTCAATCAAACGAAGATCAAATGCCATACAAATATTACGAACAAACATACGCCCTTCTTCTTTTATAATTATTTTGTTTTCTAAAACTTCGATCAATCCATCATCAATAATTGGCATTAATCGGACAATAATTTTATTTTTTTCATGCGTACTTAATCCTTCACTCCATTCCGTTTCCAGATTGCACATTAGGTTTAAAATGTGTTTTCTAATTATTAGATCTTTATTCGTTAATAAATGACCTCTGAAAATCGGAAGAATACCTTGATTGACTTTTTTAGTATAATTTTCAATAGTTTTCTCATTTTGAGCGAAAGAGTACCAGGAATCACTGATTGAAGACATTCCTAAACCAATCATCAATGCTGTTTTACCGGCTGTATATCCCATAAAATTACGATGTAATTTTTTTGCCTTCATCGCTTTGTGCAAAGAATCACTTGGTAAGGCAAAATGATCCATTCCAATCTCAACATAACCATTATCAAAAAACAATTGTTTTCCCAATTCATACAAATAACGTTTTTCATTGTCTTTAGGTAAATCGTTTTCATCAAATCCACGTTGCCCAACTCCTTTTATCCAAGGTACGTGAGCATAACTATAATAAGCTATCCTATCCGGCCTTAATTTAATGGTGTTTTTAATGGTATTTCTAATACTATCTTCATTTTGAAATGGTAATCCAAAAATTAAATCGTGACTAATAGACTCATAACCCATCTTTTTAGATAAATCATGAACCTTTGTCACTTGCTCAAAACTTTGAATCCTGTGAATAGCTTTTTGAACAACAGGGTCATAATCCTGTATACCAAAACTGTTCCTTCGAGAACCTAAATCGTATAAAGTTTGTAATTGCTCTTTTGAAGTATGATTAGGATGTCCTTCATAACTAAAATCAAATATTTCAAATTTATCAGCTCTTTTAAAGATACCGTCAATTAGTTTTTTTAAATTTTCAGGCGAAAAATAGGTTGGCGTACCACCACCCAAATGTATTTCTCTGATCTTTGGACGTTCAACTAATAAATCACAATACAAATCCCATTCTTTTAAAACGGTATCTATGTAAGGCTGTTCAACTTCATGACGTTTGGTAATTTTTTTATGACACGCACAAAAAGTACATAAACTTTCACAAAATGGAAGGTGGATATATAAACTTATTCCTTCCTTATTGTTGCTCTCCTTAAATGATTTTACTACAGTTTCTTTCCAATCATTTAAAGCTATTCCTTTTTTATCCCAAAAAGGTACTGTGGGATAACTTGTATATCTTGGTCCTGGAATATTATATTTTTGAATAAGGTTTGTCATTTTAATTACTGGATATCAGTTATAACTATATTACACATTATACTCCTTAACAGCATCAATAAATGCCTTTGCATTGTCCAGAGGTACATGTGGTAAGATTCCATGACCCAAATTAACAATGTATTTATCTTTTCCAAAATCATCAATCATTTCTGTAACCATCCTTTTTATTACACTAGGATGGGACAATAAACGTGTCGGATCAAAATTACCCTGAAGAGTTATTTTGTTTCCAGTCAGTTTTCTTGCCATTTGAGGAGTAATAGTCCAATCAACACCTAAAGCAGCAGCATTAGAATTTGACATTTCTTCCAGCGCAAACCAACATCCTTTACCAAATGCAATCACAGGTGCATCATCTTTCAATGCTTCAATAATTTGATGAATATATTTCCATGAAAATTCTTGATAATCAACAGGTGATAACATTCCTCCCCAAGAATCAAATATTTGAACTGCATCAACTCCTGATTTTACTTTTTCCTTTAAATAAGCAATGGTCGTATCCGTAATTTTCTGCAATAATGCATGTGCAGCAACTGGTTGCGTAAAGCAAAATTCTTTAGCCTTGTCAAATGTTTTAGAGCCTTGCCCTTGTACACAATAACAAAGAATAGTCCACGGAGATCCTGCAAACCCAATTAATGGAATATCATCATTTAACATTTCTTTAGTTACTTTAATCGCGTCCATAACATAGCCCAGCGATGAATTTACATCAGGTACTATTGCATTGTCCACGTCTTTTTGTGAACGAATCGGATTTGGTAACCAGGGTCCCACTCCATTCTTCATTTCAACATCAATATTCATTGCCTGTGGAATCACTAAAATATCCGAAAATAAAATGGCAGCATCCATCCCAAATCTTCTGATGGGTTGTACTGTAATTTCTGAGGCCAATTCAGGTGTTCTACAACGCGTGAAAAAATCGTACTTCTCACGTATTGCAATAAATTCAGGTAAATATCTTCCGGCCTGACGCATCATCCAAACAGGGGGACGTTCCACTGATTCACCCCTTAAGGCTCTTAAAAATAAATCGTTTTTGATCATGTTTTCAGTATAACTTTTAGCTTTTGATTTTTTTTAATTTATTACTTTTTTCCGCTACCATTTTCATAGAAATATTTATTGCAGCCCTAACCTTATACATATCTCTTTTTGTCAATGTTGTAGCCAAAAACCAGGATTCGAACTGAGATGGTGGTAAAAACATACCATTTTCAATCATTTTCCAAAAGAATGTTTTAAACTTTATTGTATCACTTGATTGAGCGGATTTAAAATCCACAACCTTTTCTTTGGTAAAAAATGGGTTGATCATTGAACCAAACCGATTCACTTGAAGATCCACTCCGTTCTTTTTAGCAGCATCCTTTAAAACTCTTTCTAAATAGGAGGCAGTTTTTTCAAAATCTTTGTAGGGATTTCTTTTTTTTAGTTCTTTCAGGGTCGCTATTCCACATGCCATTGCTATTGGATTACCAGATAATGTTCCTGCCTGGTACACATCTCCAAGAGGAGCTACCATATTCATTATTTCATTTCTTGCACCATATGCTCCAACAGGAAAACCTCCACCAACCACTTTCCCCAGACAAGTAATATCTGCCTCAATTCCTAACAATTCCTGCGCTCCACCAAATTTTGAACGAAATCCGGTCATAACCTCATCTACAATTAATAATACTCCACTTGCCTTAGTGAGCTCCCTTAACTCTTCAATAAACTCCTTTGTTGGTTGAACAACTCCCATGTTTCCGGCGATAGGCTCAATAATTACTGCAGCCACATCATTGCATCGAGCCAAATGTTTTTCAACACTTTCAATATTGTTAAACTCTGCTATCAAAGTGTTTTTTACTGCTTCTTCAGGCACTCCTTTGCTTCCCGGCAAACTTAAGGTAGCCATACCTGAACCAGCTGCCACCAGCAAGGCGTCAGAATGGCCGTGATAACAACCAGAAAACTTTATAATTTTATTTTTTTCAGTAAAAGCTCTAGCCAAACGTATTGCGCTAAAAACAGCTTCAGTTCCTGAATTTACAAAACGCACTTTATCCATTCCGGGAAAGGCATTGCAAACTATCTGAGCTAAAATAATTTCACCTTTGGTAGAAGCACCAAAAGTATACCCTTTTTTTAAATATTTTTTTATTGTTTTTTCAACTTTTTTATTTCTGTGTCCTAATATCATCGGACCATACGATAATACAAAATCTATGTACTCATTTCCATCTACATCCGTAATTATACTGCCTTTTGCACTATCAATAAATATTGGAACTCCCCCAACCGATTTAAAAGCTCTTACAGGTGAATTTACCGCACCTACTAAATGCTTTTTCCCTTTAGTAAATAATTCTATAGATTTTTCTAATTTCATACTCTTTAATTTTTTGAATACTCCAATTTCTGATTTTTTCAGCACAAATTCGATTGCGCATCAAAACCACAATAGAATTTCCTTTAACGTTTTAACAATACTTTAGCTACATCCTTCGCAAAGTAAGTGATAATAATATCAGCTCCAGCTCTTTTCATGGACAATAAGCTTTCCATCATTACACGTTCTTCATCTATCCACCCTTTTGCCGCAGCAGCTTTAATCATCGCATATTCACCGCTTACATTATAACATGCTATGGGTCTGTCAAAATTATTTTTCAAATCTCTTATAATATCTAAATATGATAACGCTGGCTTCACCATTAAAATATCAGCACCTTCCTGATCATCAAAAGTAGCTTCACGCAAACCTTCAATTCTATTTGCAGGATCCATTTGATACGTTCTCCTGTCACCAAATGCAGGAGCCGAATCAGCAGCATCTCTAAAAGGTCCATAAAATGCTGATGCGTATTTTACAGCATATGACATAATCGGAATATTATGAAAATTTGTACTGTCTAAAGCTTCACGTATGGCCTCAATCATTCCGTCCATCATACATGAAGGTGCAACCATATCTGCTCCGGCTTTTACATGAGAAATAACCTGTTTTGCTAAATTAGGTAATGTTGCGTCATTATCAACATCTTTATCATGGATGATTCCGCAATGACCATGACTCGTATATTCGCAAAAACAAACATCTGTTATCACATATAAACTTGGATAATTCTTCTTTATCAGGCGAATGGCCTGTTGAATAACGCCATTATCATTCCAGGTTTCAGAACCTGTATCATCTTTTTCAGTTGGTATTCCAAATAACAATACGGCTGGAAGATTTAATGCCACTACTACATCTAATTCAGTATGCATTCTATCCAGAGACAATCTCTTAATTCCAGGCATGGAAACAATTTCAGTTTCAATATTTTCTCCTTCTTCAATAAATAAAGGATAAATTAAATCGTCAATAGTCAATCTATTCTCTCTAACTAAACGACGAATATTTTCGGATTTGCGTATGCGTCTTGTTCTATTCATTATCAAAATATTGATTTACAGATTTTAGTAAACTTTCAACTGTTGGAAGTTTTGCCACTATAATATTTTTAAAATATTTTTTCGCTTCTGATGCCGTAGTTTCTCCTATACAAAAAACAGTTGTATCACTTGCGCCATTTTCTTTTAAATAACTTTCAATTCCTGAAGGACTATAAAAAAGAATTCCTTTGAACTTGTTTTCAATTTTTCTAGGAGTAAAAGAAGTTTTATAACATTCAACTTCCTGAACCTTAATACTGCTTTTAGCCAACACCTCCGGCAATTCATCTCTTCTTTTATTTCCGCAGAAAAACGTAATTTCCTTTTCCCGGAAGTTTTCAACCAAATAATCTCCTAATTTCTTTGCTGAATTCTCTACATGCCCGACTTTTCCTATATTTTTCTCAATAAGTCTTTTCGTTCTCCTTCCAACACAATAAATATTTTCAAAATCCAATTCTGTCGGAGCAAAATTATTTAACAATGCCTCTACAGCATTTTGACTTGTAAAAAGTGCATTTTTAATTGTATTACTAACCACTTTTGGTTTTAATCGATTGTTTCTAATAGTGATGAAATCACTCATGGAAATACCGATTTTTGAAGATAAACTATTTTTTTGATCAAGAGAAAGGGTCTTGGTGGAAAAAAAAGTATTCCTTTTTCAATTTTAATCTCTTCACGCATTAACTTTTTTCCACCTCTGTCTAAAATATACTTAGCTGCATACTCTCCTAAATCACTCGCATTGTTAACAGAAACTTCTTTATAAAATTCTATTTTATTTTTTCCATCCGGACTAAATAAAGCACCTTTAAATTTAATTTCATCATCTCTAATCATAGCCAAAGCTCCTATTGGTGCGGTACATCCTCCTTCCAAAACTTGTAAAAATTTACGTTCAATACCAACACATATTGCAGTTTCTTTATCGTTTATTTCGTCACAAATCTCTCTTAGTTCTTCCTGTTTTTCCAGCGTAGCAACCATTACAGCGCCTTGAGCCGGAGCAGGAATCATCCAATCCAATTTGAGATGTTTTTCATTGTCCGGTAATAAATTGAGCCTTTTTAGCCCTGCCTTAGCAAAAATAGCTCCATCCCATTCATTTTCCTCCAACTTTTTCAAACGTGTATTTACGTTCCCTCTCAATCCTGTGATTGAATGATGGGGATAACGGTATAGCCACTGCGATCTCCTACGTAAACTACCTGTTGCAATTATAGCCGTATCCTTCGTGAAAAAATTCTCATCTTCTTTTATTACTAATACGTCATTAAAATCACCTCTTTTTAAAATAGCAGCTTGTACTATTCCTTCCGGTAATTTGGTTGGCACATCCTTTAAAGAATGAACAGCTATATCGATTTTATCATTTAAAAGGGCACTATCCAAGTTTTTTGTAAAAACACCTGTAACGCCCAGCTCATATAAAGGTTTGTCAAGAACTACATCTCCAATTGAATCTATTTTTATTATTTCAGTTTTATGTCCGAAATGCTCCAATTGTTGCGCAACTGTGTTAGCTTGCCACAGTGCCAAATCACTGGAGCGAGTACCAATTCTAATAATTTTATCCATTCTAAATTTCGATTTTTTCTGAGTTGAATATTTTGCTAATAACGTGAATACTTTGATCAACAGCAGTTTCTTCGTCCTTTAAATGTTTAACAAATTGTGTTGTAATTTTTTGAATCATGCGAGAAGTAATAAATTCGGCATGTTCAATATTAAAGTTCTTTAATTTTTTTGAATGAAAATCTATTTCATCATGTTGAATCAATTGCAGTGATTCTTTCAATGCTTTTACAGCAGGAACAAATTTTCGTTGTGAGATCCAATCGTTGAATTCTGCTCTATATTTTTCAATTATTAATTTAGCAGCCGGAATTTCATTTTTACGAGTTTCAATGGTTTTATCAGTAATTTTAGAAAGTTCATCAACATTTACCAATGTAACACCGCTCACTTCTTTGACAGACATATCTACATTTTCAGGCATTGACAAATCCAGGATTAGTAATTTATTTCCTTCTTTCAAATGTGCCTTAACAACGGTTGGATTACTTGCCCCTGTTGAAACAATGAGTATATCTGTATTGTGAATTTGTTCCTTTAAATCTGAGTAATCAACTACGGTAATATCAGGATGTAAGTGTTTAAACTCTATTGCCTTTTCATGTGTTCTGTTAATCAAGGTAACTTGTTTATTCAATGTATATTCCAACATGTTTTTACAAGTATTCTTACCAATAACCCCTAATCCATAAATTAGAATTTTCTTATTGTCATAATCTTCAATGGAATCAATTACATATTGTATTGCAGCGTAGGCAACAGAAGTAGTGCCAGAACTTAATTTTGTAGTGTTCTTAATCTCTTTACTTGCATGTAAAACCAAATTCATCAATCTTTCTAAATAGGCATTTGTTGTTCCTAATTTTTTTGCCAGTTTAAAAGCAGCCTTCAACTGACCAACGATCTCATAATCACCTAAAATCTGACTTTCCAAACCTGTGCCTATCTTGAATAAATGCTTTACTGCATCTTTGTTTTTGTACACGTTAGATACGCCTATAAAATCCTCGACACTTCCATTCGAATACTTTACCAGTAAACTGATCAATTCAAATGGGTGTTTTGAAAAACCTGTAATTTCAGTTCTGTTACAAGTAGACAACACAAAAATTCCATTTATACCATTTGATTTAGCCTCTTTTAACAATAATATTTGATTCTCTTTTGTTATACTAAAAACACCTCTGACTTTTACATCGGCCTTTTTATAACTTAAGCCTACATTGTAGAGTTTTGTAGACATGTTTTCTTGATTCATAATAATGGAGTTACCAATAAGTATCGTCAAAAGTACAAATACTATTTTGAACAAAACAACGACAAAAGTACTTTTATTGTCGGTATAAGTTATAAACCCTAATTTAGAATTCTTCTAAATAAATGATATTTGAATAAAACCATGATATATGTCAGTAAAACCAAGGCATCCGAAGTATGATATTTATCATGTAATTTGTTAATTATATGAATTTACAAGTCATAAATTTATCGTACTTTTGTAGTAACTTTATTAATAATTTAAAAAAGTATTTCATGAAGTCCACATTAGAAAATTATAAATGTATCGACAAAAGTACTCATTTAATTTTTAATGAAACAGGTACTTTCAAAGTATTTCATTTCAATAATTTATCTGAAAAAACTGAATTATTTAAGCATCCATTAAATGACAATTACATTCAATTATTTTTTTGTATTCATAAGGATTGTACAGTTGCTTTTAATATGGAACATTGTGCAATAGACATAATTTCGGGTGACTCAAGTATGGTTTATTTCAAAGATGAAAAAATGAATATTTTATTCAATCTCCCACCAACTTCTGAGCTAATTGCCATATTAATATCAATTGAATATTTCCATTCATTATTTTCAATTGAAGGAAATTTTCTATTTAATTTTGGAAGTTTTAAATCCGGAAAACCTATCATTGAGCCTAAAGAAATTAGTGCCTCGATTAGACTAATTTTAAACCAATTAAAAATAAAACAAACATCTGAAACGCTAAGGCCAATTTTTATCAAAGGAAAAGTATATGAATTATTGAGCTTTTATTTTCGTACAGCTTCTGAACAAGACACTGAATATTGTCCTTATATTGCTAATGAAGAAACAGTAAGTAAAATTAAACATGCGAAGAAAATTATTATTGAAGAAATGAATAATCCTCCTTCGCTTCCCGAACTCGCAAAATCTGTTGGCCTAAATATTAAAAAATTAAAAACTGATTTTAAAGAATTTTACGGTGTCCCTGTATTTACCTTCTTATTAAACTATAAAATGGAGTTATCAAAAAAAATGTTACTTGAGCAGCAGCTAAATGTAAATGAATTAGCTACTCACTTAGGGTATAGTACTTCGAGTCATTTTATTGCCGCATTTAAAAGGAAATTTGGGATTACCCCAAAACAATTTGCAAAATCCTAAATGAAAGAAACGAGCATGAAAGGAGCATTATTGGTTAATTTGGGCTCACCTGAAAGCACTTCTGTAGAAGATGTAAAATCATATTTGGACGAATTCCTCATGGATAAGCGTGTTATCGATACTCCTTATTTGATTCGTGCTTTTATTGTAAAAGGTATTATTTTGAATACCAGGCCAAAAAAATCAGCTGAAGCCTATAAAAAAATATGGTGGCCTGAAGGTTCTCCACTCATCGTATTGTCTGAAAGATTACACAAAAAAGTTGAAGTCAATTCAAAAATTCCCGTTGAGCTTGCAATGCGATATGGTAAGCCCTCCATAAAAAATGGTATTCAAAAGCTAACTGACAAAGGTGTGACTGAAATACTTTTGATTCCGTTGTACCCTCAATTTGCAATGGCTACAACTGAAACGATACTAGTTCTGGCTAAAAAAATTATAAAAAAACAGTTTCCGGCTATTGAATTAAACTACCTCCCGGCTTTTTATCACAAAGAAGATTATATTGAAGTTCTAGGAAACAGCATTCAAAATGAAATTAACAATTCAAAAACTGAACATTTACTTTTTTCTTATCACGGAATTCCTGAAAGACATATAAAAAAGTCTGACATCACAAAATCTCATTGTAAAATTGATGGAAGCTGTTGCGATACAGCATCTCCTGCTCATGAATATTGTTATAGACATCAATGTTTTGAAACGACTAAACGTGTTGCCAAATATTTAAAATTGAAAGAAGGAACCTATAGCACTTCTTTTCAATCTCGTTTGGGAAGAGATCCCTGGTTACAACCTTATACTGATCACACCATTGATGATTTTGCAAAAAAAGGCCTAAAAAACTTAGCAGTAGTGACTCCTGCTTTTGTTTCAGATTGTTTAGAAACTCTGGAAGAAATTGGTATTGAAGCCAATCATTCTTTTAAAAGAAATGGAGGATCTGAATTTAAAAACATTCCGTGTTTGAATGATAATGATGACTGGGCCTATACTTTGTCAAATTGGATAAATAATTGGAAAAAAAATGGTTAAATTAAATATTGATCTTCTTCAAATATTTATTAATAATTTAAACACTTGTCAATTTTAATATATTTTCATCAGAACTCTGTATCAAAATCCTTAATAATATTCAATCTTTTAAAAATTTTATTGCGAATTTAATATTCTGTTAATCAATGTGTTATATTTGCTTTGTGTGATTTTAGTCATATTTAAATCCAACCATTTTTCATAAATTTACACTATTATAATTAATATTTTAAAACGAGTGTTTTATGAAAAAACTGCTATTAGGCAATGAAGCATTGGCACAAGGAGCAATTGATGCCGGATTATCAGGAGTTTATGCATATCCTGGAACACCTTCAACAGAAATTACTGAATATATTCAACGTTCAAAAACAGCAAAAGAATTGAACATTCATTCACAATGGTCCGTGAACGAAAAAACAGCTATGGAAGCTGCTTTAGGAATGTCTTATGCCGGAAAAAGAGCAATGACTGTTATGAAACATGTCGGATTAAATGTCGCAGCCGATGTTTTTATGAACATGTCTGTTTCAGGTATAAATGGCGGCTTGGTTGTAGTAGTTGCGGATGATCCATCCATGCATTCCTCACAAAACGAGCAGGATTCCCGGAATTATGGAAGATTTGCTATGATACCAATTTTAGAACCTTCCAGCCAACAGGAAACCTATGAATTGACAAGATATGCCTTTGACTTATCTGAGAAAATGGGATTACCTATTATGATTAGGATGGTAACAAGATTATCACATTCAAGATCTGGTGTTGAAATATATGATAAAAGAACGCAAAACAGCCTGCATTTACCAACGAATCCGACCCAATTTCAGTTGATTCCAATATTTGCAAGAAAAAGGTACCAACACTTGGTTGATATTCAGTCAGACACTCGTGAAAGCTCCGAAAATAGTTATTATAATGTATTGATCAAAGGAAGTGATCATTCTATGGGAATTATCACCGCAGGTATCACTTACAACTATTTAATGGAAAATTTCGAGGATGGTGAATGCCCCTACCCTATTTTAAAAATTTCTCAATACCCACTTCCAAAAAAGCTTGTTAAAAAATTATTTGATTCTTGTGATAAAATATTGATTTTAGAAGATGGTTATCCTTTTATTGAAGAACTTGTTACAGATTACTTAGGTGAAAACAAAAAAGTTATAGGGCGTTTAACTGGTCATGTGAATCGTGTAGGAGAATAAACCCTGATAGAATTAAAAAATCCTTAGGTATTGACTTTATTGAGACAGAATCAATACCCAAAGTAGTCATAGGAAGACCTCCTGAATTATGCGTTGGTTGTGCACATCGGGATTTATTTGACGCAATCAATATGTTAAAGGAAGAAACCGGGGATCATCAGGTTTTTGGCGATATTGGATGTTATGCTTTAGGTGTTTTACCTCCGTTTAACAGTATCAATTCACTCATTGATATGGGAGCATCGATTACAATGGCAAAAGGAGCCTCTGATGCAGGGATTCATCCTGCAATTGCAATTATTGGCGATTCAACCTTTACACATTCAGGAATGACAGGACTGTTAGATGCTGTTATTGAAAAAACATCAATAACAGTAATTATTTCGGATAATTCGACGATTGCAATGACAGGGACTCAAGATTCTGCAGCTTCAGGAAGATTAATTGATATTTGTAAAGGAATTGGAGTTGAGCCAGATCATTTAAAAATTATAACTCCCCTTCACAAAAATTTACAAAATAATATTGATTTAATTCGTGAAGAGTTGAATTATAAGGGTGTTTCTGTTGTAATAGCGCAACGCCCTTGTGTTCAATTATCAAAGGAGAAAAAAGACAAACTAAAAGAAATAAAAATTATTTCGTTAAATTAATAAGAATCACATGAAATCAAATATAATTTTAGCTGGAGTCGGAGGACAAGGAATTTTAACCATTGCTGCCGTATTGGATATAGCAACTCTAGACAACGATCTTAATATAAAGCAATCTGAAGTACATGGTATGAGTCAAAGAGGCGGAGCCGTTCAATCTCATGTTCGAATTTCAGATCAAGAGATATACTCTGACCTAATTCCTAAAGGGAAAGCAGATGTCATAATCTCAGTAGAACCTATGGAACTGTTGCGCTATTTACCTTATTTAAAAAAGAACGGTTTTTTGGTTACAGATGCCAATCCATTTCTAAATATTACTAATTATCCTGAATTAGAGGAGTTGTACTCTGAAATAAAATCACACCCAAACTGCATTTTAATCGATGCTAAAAAAATCGCAAAAGAATTAGGGAACTCAAAAGCAACCAATATTGTTCTATTAGGTGCGGCGGCGTCTTTACTACCCTTAAATGATGAAAGTTTACAAAAAGCAATAAAAACTCTTTTTGAAAGGAAGGGCGAACGTGTTGTGAATAAAAATATTCAAGCTTATTTAAAAGGTAGGGAAATAGCCACCGAATTTGTTTTTTAATTACATTTTTATGTTACACGAGAAATTAATAAACCCTAAGAGTATTGCTGTTGTTGGAGCTTCCAATAATATACACGTGCCTGGTGGTCGTGTACTTAAAAACTTAATTGACCATAATTTTAAAGGAGAATTAATTGCAGTAAACCCAAAAGAAAGTAATGTACAGGGGATAAAATGCTTTCGAAACATTGCAGAGATTCCAGAAGTAGATCTGGCCATAATAGCAATAGCTGCAAAATTTATTTTAGATACGGTTAAAGTATTGACTCAAGAAAAAAACACCAAAGGTTTTATTATTTTTTCTGCTGGTTTTAGTGAAAAAGATGCTGAAGGAAAACAACTTGAGCAGCAGATTGTTCATGAAATTAAAGCTGTTGGCGGCACATTGTTAGGACCAAATAATATTGGATTAATCAATCAGAATTATACCGGTGTATTCATAACTCCTATCCCTAAATTAAAAGCTAAAGGAGTTGATTTTATTTCAGGATCTGGTGCAACGGCTGTTTTTATCATAGAAGCTGCCATGTCAACGGGATTGACATTTTCAAGTGTCTATTCTGTTGGGAATTCAGCTCAGATTGGTGTAGAAGACATTTTAGAACACTTGGATAATTTCTTTGATATTTATCACAGTTCAAAAATCATATTGCTATATATAGAAAGTATTGATCATCCAAATAAATTGTTGATTCATGCGTCCTCCTTAATTCAAAAAGGATGTAAAATTGCAGCTATAAAAGCAGGAAGTTCATCTTCAGGTAGCAGAGCTGCAAGTTCCCATACAGGTGCTCTGGCAAATTCGGATGTTGCAGTTGACGCGTTATTTAAAAAAGCTGGCATTGTGCGCTGTTACGGAAGAAATGAATTGATTACAGTTGCTTCCATTTTTATGCATCCTGAATTGCAAGGGGAAAACATAGCCATCATTACGCACGCTGGTGGTCCTGCCGTAATGTTAACGGATACATTATCAAAAAACGGACTACAAGTTCCTGAAATAAAGGGTAAAGAAAGTGAAGAATTATCAGATAAATTATATTCAGGCTCTTCAGTCTCAAATCCTATAGATTTTTTAGCCACTGGCAATGCTGTACAATTAGAGACCATCATTGATTATTGTGAACATAAATTCACAAACATAGATGCCATAGTTGTTATCTTTGGAAGCCCTGGATTGTTTGATGTTTATGATGTTTATGATGTCCTGAACAAAAAAATTCGGACATGTTCTAAACCTATTTTTTCCGTCCTGCCATCTGTGGAAAATGTAAAAAAAGAAATAGCATATTTTATTTCAAAAGGGAATATCAATTTCCCGGACGAAGTATTGTTTGGAAATGCCTTGACTAAAATATATCATACAAAAAAGCCTAAACACACAATAACAAGGCATCCATCTGTCGATTTAAAATCTATTAGAACTATTATTGAAAACGCTGATGAAGGTTATTTACGTCCACAGCAAGTAAAAGAATTGTTAATAGCTGCTCAAATTCCATGTGTAAATGAAAAAGTTTGTACAACAATTGTGGAGTGTCTAATTACAGCTCGAAATTTTAATTTTCCCATTGTCATGAAAGTAGTGGGACCAATTCATAAATCGGATGTAAACGGAATTGTTTTAAATATTAATTCAGAAGAAAAGGTGTTGGAATCCTATCACAATTTAATGCAGCTTAGAGAGGCTAAAGCTGTTCTAATTCAACCTATGAAAAAAGGGATTGAATTATTTATTGGAGCAAAAAAAGAAGTTAATTTTGGACATATAGTGTTGTGTGGTCTTGGAGGGATCTATATTGAAATTTTAAAAGATATACAAGCCGTTTTAGCACCGGTTTCTATAGAAGAAGCAACTAAAATGATTCAACATTTGAAATCCTATAAAATTATTCAAGGTTTTCGGAATCAAAAAGGGATAAACGAAAACGATTTTGCAAATATTATAACCAAAGTCTCAAATTTGGTACAGCTTGCTCCTGAAATAGTTGAATTGGATTTAAATCCGTTGATTGGAAATTCAGAGAAGATTTTTGCAGTAGACGCCCGAATAAGAATTGAGAAAAAATAAATGATATTTACAGTGAATTCTCAAATGGAATTCTGTTGATAATACTCCTTCCCAAAGTAATCTCATCGGCATATTCAATCTCATCACCAACAGCAATTCCTCTGGCAATTGTTGAAGTTTTGACATTAAATCCTTCCAATTGTTTAAAAATATAAAAGTTTGTTGTATCGCCTTCTATCGTAGAACTCAATGCAAATATTACTTCTTTTATCGAACCTTTTTTTACTTTATCAACTAAACTATCAATGGTTAAATTATGGGGGCCAATACCTTCAATAGGTGATATTTTACCTCCTAATACATGGTACAAACCCCTATACTGAGCTGTATTTTCAATTGCCATTACATCACGTACATCTTCCACAACGCAAATTATTTCAGAATTTCTAGAATTTGAAGTACAAATCTCACATATATCAACATCAGAAATATTATGGCATTTTTTACATGATTTTATATTATCAACCAGTTTGTTTAATGATTCCGTCAAATGATGTGTATTTGAAGTAGGCTGTTTCAGTAAATGCAATATAAGTCGTAGCGCAGTTCTCTTACCAATTCCTGGTAATTGTGAAACTTCATTAATTGCGTTTTCTAAAAGTTTTGATGAAAAATTCATTTCGCAAATGTACAATTAGGAAATGATATTCTCAATAATTTTAGTTTCTTTGTTACTAGTAATTAAAAATTTATTAATGCAGCCTATTTATATACTTTCATTGATTGGTGTTTATTTTTGTTTGCTACTTTTAATAGCATACTTTACCGGAAAAAACGACAGTAATGAAACTTTTTTTAAAGCCAACAAAAAATCTCCCTGGTATGTCGTTGCATTTGGAATGATTGGTGCGTCACTATCTGGTGT
>PVMS01066001.1_pt1 | contig 16082 bp, 18 predicted proteins | sample 1853461 | NCBI WGS metagenome assembly PVMS01 (sample SAMN08582032, study PRJNA380276) | Marine sediment metagenome, whole genome shotgun sequencing project. | isolation source: ocean sediment barecode stripped | collected 2017 | reverse complement strand
CCGAACAACACGACCTCGCGGTCGGTCTGATCCTCGCGTCCTACCTGCCCTTGCTGCTCTTCGTGTGGCTGAACCGAGCGATGAACGGTCTCTGGATCGCCGGGATCGGCATCCTCATGAACTTCACCGTCATCGTGCTCAACAGCGGCATGCCGGTCCTCCCTGAGGCGGTCCAGTTGGCCGGCGGTTCGGAGAGCTTCTCGCTCGGAGCGAAACATGTGCTGCTGGATTCCGACAGCCGACTCCCGTTCCTCGCGGACATCATCCCGCTCCCCAAAAGCGTGTTGTCGCTCGGCGACCTGTTCCTCGCCATAGGCATCGGGGTGTTCCTGGAAGACCAGATGCGGCGGCCGCTGCGCCTGTTCGCCCACGGAGTCCAGGGTGAACCGGGATCGGCTTCCCAGCGCTGACCATGACATCGCAACCCCGAAAACGGCAGGACCGCCGCGGCCCCCCGGCGCGCGACGCAGCTGCGTCCCTCTCGACGGGCCCTGTTCCGCGCGATGTCGCGGTAGCGGTGTCGCCGCACCATCTGGCATCCCAGACCGCGATCGACATCATGACCGCCGGCGGGAACGCCATCGATGCCGCGATCGCCGCGGATGCCGTGCTGGGCGTGTGCCTCCCCGACACCTGTGGTCCCGGTGGCGATCTCTTCGCTCTCGTTCATCAACCGGGATCCACCCGCCCGGAGGTACTCAACGCCTCGGGACGCGCCGGCTCCGGAACCGATGCCTCCGCCCTGCGCGAACTCGGGCTGACCGCCGTCCCACCGCGTAGCCCCTGGAGCGTGACCGTGCCCGGATGTGTCGACGGATGGGAAGCACTGCTCGATCGGTTCGGCCGCCTCGGCCTCGACGAGGTGCTCATACCGGCGATCGCGTTGGCCGAGGGCGGGTTCCCCGTCTCAGGGGAACTGGCCACGTCGCTCGAAACGCTCCTTCCCCTCATCGGAGACCAGCCTTCCGCGGCCCCGTTCTATCCCGGCGGCGCGGCCCCGAGCCCCGACTCCCCGATGCGCCGACCGGCCCTGGCCCGCACCCTGCGGGATCTCCAGACCGGGGGGAGGGATTCCTTCTTCGGCGGTCCGGTCGGTCGAGGGATCACGGCAGCGACGGACGGAGCCATCACCGAAGCCGACCTCGCCCAGCGGCAGGCGGACTGGGTCGAACCGGCCGGAGTCGACGTCTTCGGATTGCGGGCGTGGACGGTACCCCCCAACAGCCAGGGTCACCTCACACTCGCCGCCCTGTGGATCTTCGAACAGCTCGATCCTCCCCGAGATCCCGCCGACCCGGCTTTCCAGCACGCCCTGATCGAGGCCTATCGGGCAGTCGCGTGGGAGCGCGGCGACACCACGGCCGACCCGGGGTCCGCACCGATGCGGCCGGAGGAACTCCTCTCGCCGGAGCGGCTCGCCCCGATCGCAGCTGCGATCGACCCCGAACGGGCCGGGATCTGGGGACGCGCTCCGTCGCTGCCGGGAGGCACGGCCTACCTCGCCACCCGCGACGGGGACGGGACCGCGGTCTCGTTCATCCAATCCAACTTCTCGGGCATCGGATCGGGCCGCTCGGCGGGCGCAACCGGCGTCTGGCTCCACAACCGGGGCGCCGGATTCAACCTGGTGCCGGGTCATCCCAACGAATGGATGCCCGGTCGGCGCCCCATGCACACACTGGCGCCGACCCTGTGGACGCGGGCTACGGACAACGCCATGGTGCTCGGGACACGGGGCGGCGACCAGCAGCCGCAGCTCATCATGCAGGTCGCGGCCGACCATCTCTGGTCGGACCTCTGCCCCGACGACTCCCAATCGTTCCCGCGTTGGGTTCTCGACTCGTTCGGTCCGAGCGATCCTCCCCGGCTTCTCGTGGAAGACCGTTTCCCGGTCCGAACCCTGGCAGGCCTCGCCGAGCGGGGACACGCGGTGGAGACCACGGACGGCTGGCAGCCGGATTGGGGCCCGATTTCGATGATCAGCATCGAGGACCGAGTTCGCGCGGCTGCCGACCCCCGGATCTCGACGTCGGCCGCGCTCTCCGGCGGCTGACGAACCTCGAACCGTGGGCTGCCATTGACACTGTGCGACACTGCGAGCCCTGGGTTCCCAGTGCTAAGGGTTTTCGCGGGGTTTTCCCAGGATCTGGGATGAGCGGGGTTGCCGTAATCGTGGGCCGCCGATAGCCTGCTCCCACACAGACGGGTCGCGCTGGCCTGTCGGCTTGGGGAGATCCAATCGGTGGACCCCGAGACCGGGCCGGCCACCAGACCAGCCAAACAACCTGAAGGCGGAGCACCCAGCACCGTGCGCTCTCGAACACCTCTTGCGCTCGCAGCACTCCTGATCGTCGCCCTCGCCGCGACGGTCGGCGTTGCCGCGTTCTCCACAGGCATCGTCGGTGCTTCGACGACCACCGAAGCCGTCACGTCGGATACCTTGGGCACGTCACTCCCCATCTCCGGCCGGGTGGCGTCCGCTGTGTTCGCGATGTCGGTGACCCCCGAACGCAACGCCGAGGTCCCCGAATCGACGACAACGACGGCGTTCGGCTCTGACTCCGCAGGCACCGAGTCGCCGGACGACGACACCACCACGGACACGACCGGCGAGACGGACACCACGGTGGCTACGACCACAGACGATCCCGCGGCCGACGACGCGGCGTCCGCTCCCGACCGAGACACCACCCCACCGGCCCTGAGGATCACGAGCCCGAAGGACGGGTCGACCGTCAAGGATCGGATCGTCGAGATCGAGGGAACCACCGAACCCGGCGCTTCGGTCTTCATCGGACCCTACGACGCCGACGTCGACCCCGGCGGCGACTGGGCGATCAACGTCGTGCTCGCAGCCGGTCCCAACGGTGCCGTGGTGACGGCGCGGGATTCCGCAGGCAACGAGGCCCAGCAACGGATCGTGGTCAACTACGACGCCCCGGAGACCACGACGACCAAAGCGCCGACCGCCACGACGCAGGCGCCGTCGCCGTCGCCGTCGCCGACGACCACCAAAGCGCCCGCCACGACCAAGCCGCCCTCGACGTCATCGTCCGGATACTCGTCACAATGGCCCGCCGACGGCGGCGGCAAGCGGAACGTCGAGAATTGGCGGGGCACCGTCGCCCGGTATTGGCCGGCCGACCGCGTCGATTGTGTTCTCGGCATCATGTACCGGGAATCACGCGGCGACCCCAAAGCCCACAACCGGTCGAGCAACGCGATGGGCCTGATGCAACATCTCCTGAAGTACTGGCCGAGCCGAGCCAAGGGTGCCGGCTTCGTCGACGGCAACGGGCAGGTAGCCGATCCGTTCAACGGGGCGGCCAACATCGCCGCCGGAGCGTGGCTCGCCAACTACTACGCCGGCCGCGGCTACAACTGGTGGAATCCCTGGTCGAGCTTGCCGAATTACGGCAACTGCTCCGGCTGAACGGTCGGCTTAGAATCAAGACCATGAATCAACCGCTGAAACAGATGCTCCGGATCGGCGGGATCGTGATCGGCCTCGGGGCGACCGTATGGGCTCTCCGTGATCGACTCCTTCCCGGGCCCGAAGTCCCGGAGGGCCCGCCGCCGCGATTCCGCACCACGTCGGAGGATCCCGCGGCGAGCGACACCGGTGCGGACCTGACGGTCGTGCGCGGCATCGGACCCGTCTACGCGGTGCGCCTCCATCGGATCGGCGTGACCTCGTACGGCGACCTCGCCGAGGGTGACGCGGCAGCCATCTCCCAGCAGATCGACGTTCCCGAGGACACCGTTGCCGACTGGATCGACCAGGCCGCAACACTGACGTGACGGACGACAGACCCGGCGGCTCGCCGTATCTGAAGTCGCCCGAAGCGCTCATCGACTTCTTGCCCGGCGCGCTCGGCTACCGGGTCGATCAACTCCGCGACTGGCTCTACCGAACCCCGGTCCTGTCCGCCGACGAGATGACCAATCTCCCGTCCCGGCTCCGCGATGTGCTCGACGCGCAACTCTGGCCATTCGACGTCGAGGTCGACCAAAGCGCCGACCGGGGAACCACCCGCAAGTGGCTGTTTCGCGCCCCGGACGGCGGAAGCATCGAAACGGTGCTCATGGGTTACGCCCGACGGACGACGCTTTGCATCTCGTCACAAGTCGGGTGCGCCATGGGCTGTACGTTCTGCGCAACCGGTCAATTCGGTTTCGACCGCCACCTCGAAGCCGGAGAGATCACCGCCCAGGTCGCGTACGCGAACGCCTTCCTCCGCCGGTCACCGATACCGGATTCCCCACCGCGGGTCACCAACGTGGTGTTCATGGGCATGGGAGAGCCCCTGGCGAACTACGGGCGCGTTCGCGAGTCGCTCCGGCGGATCATCGACGTCATGGGCATGGGAGCGAGGTCCGTGACCGTCTCCACCGTCGGCGTCGTTCCCGGCATGCTCCGTCTTGCGGAGGAACCGTGGCAGGTCGGTCTCGCGGTCAGCCTCCACGGCGCCGACGACGAGGTCCGCAGCCGTCTCGTGCCTCTCAACGAGCGCTACCCACTCGAAGCCGTCATCGCGGCCGCAGAAACGTACTTCGACGCGAAAGGAAGGCGAGTGTCGATCGAATGGGCCATGATCGACGGGGCCAACGATGACGATGACCAGGCCCGCAAGCTGGCGCGGATCGGGCGCCGGCTTCGCGCCCACGTCAACCTGATCGCTCTCAACCCGACTCCGCTGAGCCCCGACCGCCCTTCGGGCACTCACCGGATCGAGCGCTTCGTCCAGATCCTCCGAGACGCCGGCGTGAACACCACGGTGCGCGAGACCAGAGGTCGCGAGATCGACGCCGCCTGTGGCCAACTCCGCCTCCGCCGGGCCGGCGACGGCGCTCCGGTAGCCTGACGCCTTCAACCAACCAGGAGGGCCACATGCGTCTCGAAGTCGGGGACCCGGCACCACCGTTTCGCCGGACGGACGACACCGGCAACGAAGTCTCCCTCGGCGACTTCGCCGGGAAACAACTCGTGATCTACTTCTACCCGAAGGCGTTCACGCCCGGATGCACGACGGAGGCCTGTGATTTCCGGGATCACTACGACACCTTCGTCGACGCCGAATACTCCGTCGTCGGCGTGAGCCCGGACACCCCCGAGGAGTTGGCGAAGTTCCGCGACGAACACGGTTTGCCGTTCTCGTTGCTGTCGGATCCCGATCACGTAACCGCAGAGGCGTACGGGGCCTGGGGCCCGAAGAAGAACTACGGCCGGGAGTACGAAGGGATCATTCGCTCCACGATCGTCGTCGGCGCCGATGGCAACGTCGAGAACGCCTGGTACAACGTGCGAGCCAAGGGTCACGTGGACCGGGTTGCCGGAGCCGTGCTCGCGGGAGACGCGTGAGCCGGGTACGCACCGCCGTATTTCCGGTCGGCGGGCTCGGTACCCGGTTCCTTCCGGTCACCAAAGCAGTCCCCAAGGAGATGCTGCCGATCGTCGACATCCCGCTGATCCAGTACGCGGTCGATGAGGCGCGCGCCGCTGGCGTCGAGTACTTCGTGTTCGTCACGGCACACGGCAAAGAAGCCATCGAGGACCACTTCGACCGCAACGTCGAACTCGAGACCTCACTCGCTGAGCGAGGAAAGGACGACGTGCTGGCGATCATCTCCGCGGCGCGACTGGAACCGGGCCGAATGGCCTCCGTGCGCCAGATGGAGCCCCTCGGCCTGGGTCACGCGGTGTGGTGCGCCCGCCACCTGATAGGGAACGAACCCTTCGCGGTTCTCCTCGCGGACGAGCTCCTGCTTGGGAACACCCCTCCCCTCGCCGACCTCATCGAAGTGCACGATCAGCAGGGTGGGAACGTGGTCTCGGTGATCGAGGTACCCCAAGAAGAGACCGGCAGCTACGGGATCGTCGACCCCGGCGGGGTCGACGGCGACGTCCTCGAAGTCAACGGCCTCGTTGAGAAGCCCAACCCTGACGAGGCTCCGTCCCGCTATGCGATCGCAGGGCGGTACGTGCTGGAGCCGGCAGTCATGACCATCCTCGGTGAAGGGAAACGAGGCGCAGGCGGCGAGATCCAGCTCACCGACGCGATGAGCAGCCTCATCGGAAGCGCCCCGTTCCATGCCGTGGTCCATCGGGGCAGCCGCTACGACTGTGGAACCAAGATCGGATTCCTCGAAGCCAACGTCGCGCTTGCCCTCGAGCGCGACGACCTCGGAGGCGACGTCGCCGCGGCCATCCGCAGAGCATTGGGCGACAAAGTCGAGAGTCGAGAGTCCAGAGTCGAGAGTCAAGAGTCAAGCGGCTGATCGTCGCCCGGAGCGCTGCCTCCGACCCGAGGCCCGCGACCCGCGCCTCCTCAGCTTCCGCTACCTGCGAGAATCCAGAGGTACCCAAGGACGGAGCACCATGACCAAGATGCAGCAACTCCACGAGGTCGGCCAGAGCGTGTGGCTCGACTTCATCCGTCGTGACATGCTCGGCAACGGCGAGCTCGCCGGGCTGGTCGCCGAAGGCGTCCGCGGGCTCACCAGCAACCCGACGATCTTCGAGAAGGCGATCGCGGGCTCCGATCTCTACGACGCCCAGATCGCAACCACCAACGGTGACGCCGCCGCCGTGTTCGAGAACCTGGCAGTGCAGGACATCCAAGGGGCGGCCGACCTGCTGCGCGACGTCTACGACGAGTCGGATGGTGGAGACGGGTACGTGAGCCTCGAGGTCGCGCCCACCCTGGCACACGACACGGAGGGCACGATCGCCGACGCAAGGCGGCTCTGGGGCATCGTCGATCGACCGAACCTCATGATCAAGGTGCCCGCCACCGCCGCCGGGATCCCTGCCATCGAAGAGCTGATCGCCGCCGGCATCAACGTCAACGCCACCCTGATGTTCAGCCTCGCCGACTACGAGGCCGTCGCCGGCGCTTACGTGCGCGGAGCGGAACGGGCGATCGACCCCCGCCGAGTGGCGTCGGTCGCGTCGTTCTTCGTGAGTCGCGTCGACACGAAGACCGACGCAGCACTCGAGAAGGTCGGAACCGATGAGGCGCTTGCCCTGCGAGGAACGATCGCAGTCGCCAACGCCAAGATGACCTACCGGCGGTACCGGGAGATCTTCGACGGGCCGGCCTTCGCCGCCGCGTCCGGGCGCGGCGCCCGACCGCAGCGCGTGCTCTGGGCGAGCACGTCGACGAAGAACCCGAACTATCCCGAGCTGCTCTACGTGGACGACCTCGTCGGCCCGAACACCGTGAACACGATGCCTCCGGCCACCCTCGCCGCTTTCAGCGATCACGGATCCATCGACGGCGCCGCGCTCTTGGGAGGGGTGGACGAGGCCGCAGCACAGGTCCATGATCTGGCCGCGCTCGGAGTCGACTTCTCGGAGGTCACCGCCGACCTGCAGACCGAAGGTGTCGCCGCCTTCGCGGCCTCGTACGACGATCTCCTCGAAGCCATCACTTCGAAGCGTGAATCTCTGACGTCATGACCATCACCGTCGCCGTACGATCCGGGGCGGCGACCCCGGCCGTGGACCGTCGTCTCGATCGATGGACGACCGACGGCTTCGCAGAGCGCCTCTGGGACAAGGATGCGACGCTGTGGTTCGATCCCCCGCGCAACGAGATCGCGAACCGCCTGGGGTGGCTCGATCTGGCTGCTCCGGAAGAAGCCCGCCTCGCCCCGATCCGGGCCCTGGCCGCCGCGGCGGTCGCCGAAGGCGTGACGGACGTGGTCCTGCTGGGCATGGGAGGATCGAGCCTCGCACCCGATGTCTATCGATCGGTGTTCGGTTCGGCGGCGGACCACCCTCGTCTCACCGTCCTCGATAGCACGCACCCGGGAGCGGTCGATGCGGTGGCATCCGCCGTCGACCCGGCAACCACGCTCTTCATCGTCTCCTCGAAGTCCGGTACGACCTTGGAGACCATGTCGTTCTTCCATCTCATGTGGGATCGGGTCGCGGAAGTCGTCGCCGCCCCGGGGGGTCGATTCATCGCGATCACCGATCCCGGGAGTGCCCTCGAGGAGAAAGCAACCGAACGGGGATTCCGAGAGGTGTTCCTCGCTCCGGCGGATGTCGGAGGCCGGTTCAGCGCGTTGTCCGAGTTCGGGCTGGTCCCGGCCGCGCTGATCGGTGTCGACATCGACCGGTTGCTGATCGGGACCGCGGCTGCCGCCGAAGCGTGCGGCCCGAACGTTCCCGTCGAAGAGAACCCCGCGCTTCAAGTCGGCGCCGCGCTCGGTGAGCTCGCTCTCACAGGTCGGGACAAAGTGGTGTTCCTCGCCGGTCATCCTCTCGAAGCCTTCCCCATCTGGGTGGAACAGCTCATCGCCGAGTCGCTCGGCAAGGACGGGACCGGGATCGTACCGGTGGCCGGCGGTTTCGCCGACCCCATGGTTCACACCGACCGGGTCCCGTTCACGATCGGGATTGGTGATATCGCGACCCGATGGGTGCCGGGGATCGACATGAGTCTCGACGATGTCTACGACCTCGGGGGAGCCATGTTCGTGCTCGAGATGGCGACGGCCGCGGCCGGTGCGGTGCTCGGGGTGCACCCGTTCGACCAGCCGAACGTGCAGGCCGCCAAGGAGATGGCGCGGACCGCGATGGCCGAAGGCCCCGACGGGCTCGACACCGTGCGATGGAACCTGGACGGGGACCTCGAAGCCCGGCTTCGCAACTTTCTCGGCGGCGCCGGGCCGGGCGCCTACGTCGCCGTCCAGGCATACCTTCCGCCGACACCAGATACCGAAGAGCAGTTGACCGCGTTGCACGACGTACTCGAAGGCGCGACCGGCGCTGCGGTCACGGTCGGGTTCGGGCCTCGGTTCCTGCACTCCACCGGTCAGCTTCACAAGGGTGGGCCCGCCTCGGGGATCTTCCTGCAGATCGTCGACCAACCCGAAATCGACCTCGCGGTCCCCGAAACCGACTTCTCCTTCGGCCGGCTCATCGCCGGCCAGGCAGATGGCGACCAATCGGCTCTTCGCCAGGAAGGTCGGCCCATCGCCATGATCGACCTCGGTGCGGACGGGGCATCCGGCCTGCGCCGCCTCCGCACCGCGACCGAGGCGGCGACCGCGTGAGTACGCCACCGATCCAGCCGCTGCTGTTCATCATCTTCGGTGGAACCGGGGACCTGGCGCGCCGCAAGCTCCTCCCCGCCCTCTGGCGGTTGCTCGTCCACGACGGTTTGGCCGACCGGGTCGCCGTTCTCGCCGTCGGAACCCGGGATCGCAGCGACGAGGAGTTCCGGGAGCTGGCGCGGTCCTCCCTGGAAGAATCCGGCGCCGACCCGGAGGACGTCGACGCCTGGTGTGCCACCCGGCTTCACTATCAGATGGTGAGCGACGGCCCTGGAGGTTACGCGGCCCTGATCGACCGGATCGACTTCCTGGAACAGCAGCACGATCTTCCCGGGAACCGCGTCGTGTACCTCGCCTTGCCGCCTTCCGTGATGGAATCCACCCTCGAGCGCCTGGCGAAGGCCGGTCTCGACGACGGTCCGGGCTGGACCCGGCTCGTGATCGAGAAACCCTTCGGACACGACCTCGCATCCGCCCGGCGCCTGAACGAACTCGTCCACGCCTGTGTGGACGAAGATCGGGCATACCGGATCGACCATTACCTGGGCAAGGAAACGGTGCGCAATCTCCTGGTGTTCCGCTTCGCCAACTCCTTGTTCGAACGTACCTGGAACCGCGATCACATCGATTCCATCGAGATCACGGTCGCGGAGTCGATCGGCGTCGGAGGACGGGAGCGCTACTACGACGAATCGGGTGCGGTGCGGGACATGATCCAGAACCACCTCACCCAACTCCTGACCCTCGTCGCCATGGAACCGCCCGTCGAGATGGGCCACGATGCGATCCGTTCCGAGAAGGTCAAGGTGCTCCGTTCGGTGGTGCCTCCGCAACCGACCGATGTGGTCTACGGCCAGTACCTGCCCGGTTTCGTCGAACGCGAGGTTCACGGCTACACCGACCTCCCCGGGATCCCGACCGCCTCGACCACGCCGACCTACGCGGCGGTGCGCCTGCACATCGACAACTGGAGATGGCAGGGCGTCCCCTTCTTCCTTCGCGCCGGCAAACGGCTCCCGGAACGCCTGAGCAGGATCGTCGTGCGATATCGGCGGCCTCCGGTGTGCCTGTTTCACGAGGAGTGCCCGGGGCACGAGAATCTCCTCGTCTTGACGCTCCAACCCGACGAGGGATTCGATCTCTTCTTCAGCGTGAAGACCCCCGGCGAGGACCTGGCGATCTCCCAGATCCCCCTTTCGGTCCGGTACGGGGACTTCACCCCCGACATCACCGGGGCGTACGAGACCCTCCTTCGCGATGTGATGGAGGGCGACCAGACGCTCTTCGTCCGGGCCGACGAGGTGGAGGAATCATGGAAGATCTACGCAGCGGTCCTGGACACCGATTCCTCCGATCCGTACCCGGCAGGGACGTGGGGACCCGTTGCCGCCGACCGACTCGTCGAATCATCCGGTGCGGTCTGGTCCGAGACCGAGCTCGATATGGAGAACCCGGTCCGATAGGGCCGTCGAGCGCGGCGTCGCGTCGAACCGCGGGCTGGCAGCAACACTGGATGTTGCTGGGAGCCCTGGGTTCATAGGTACGGTCGGGTCAGAACGGGAGGCCGAGCGCGGTGCAGAGGTACCGATTGAAGGCGGCGCCGTCCCGGCACATCGCCGCGTACTGCTCCAGGAAGTCAGGTGACGTGGCCGTTCGCTGCGAGAACCGCGCCCCGCCGATGAAGTCCTTGAACTTGAGATCATCAACGATCGGGCTCTCCGGGTCGTACCCACGGGGGGGCCGCTTCAGACGGTCTCCCTCCAAGGCATAGCGCGATTCGAACGGCCCGGCACGAGCCGCATCGAGCCACGCGTCGGGATCGTCCACCATCGCATCTCGGATCTGCCGTACGATCGGGCCCTCGGGCCGCCAGATCCCGATACCGACATAACAAGCGCCCGGCTCGAGGTGGACGTAGAAGCCGGGAGCGTGCACGTCCTTGGCTGCCTCGTGCCGGAATTGGATCCCCATGTGTGTCTTGTACGGGGTCTTGTCCTTCGAGAACCGTGTGTCGCGGTAGATCCTGAACAGCGATCCCCCAACCGTCCGGGGGTCTGCCACGAAGTGGGGGCTGATCTCGTGCAGGTACGGCTCGAAGTCCCGGATGAACTGGAGGCCATCACCTTTGACGTACTCCTCGAAGCGGCCCTTGTTCTCGGCGAACCACTCACGGTCGTTGTTCGCGGCGAGATCCTTGAGGTAGGTGAACAGGGCCGGACGGAACGAGCGATCTTGGGATGCCATGGGAGGAAGCTACCAGCCGGCGAACGCCGCGAACAGGGGTTCGATACTGCGGGAGTAGTCATGGCGCTGACACTGTCGTGCCCATGACAGTTGAGGGCGTCCGGTCGGGTGTTCCCGGTTTCCCCACTCGGGACGCTGAAAGGAGAAGACAATGACAGCAGCCCTCGACAAACTGACCCAGCCGGCGGTCAACGACTACAAGATCGACACCGGGCACAAACAGCTCGGCCTTGGAGTCGGGCTGATCGGACTCATGATCGGCATGGTCGTCGCCGGGATCGGCATCTACGCCGCGTACCTGGTCGGCCAGGGTGGCCAGGAAGACACGGTTGCCCGCTGGCTCGCCGTGGCCTTCGGGCTCAACACCCTCGGCCTGGCGACCATCAAGACCGCGATCGCGATCGTGCTCGTCGGGATCCTCGTGCGCCTGTGGCTGCGAGTGGAGAGTGTCAAAGCCGTCCTCCCTGCCCTCAAGGCGGACGCGGGCGACCAGGCGATCAAGACCGGTGACATCGACAGCCCGTACGGGGCCGCGACCGTCACCACGAAGGAAGCCGAGCCGCTCCCGATCCACAAGATGGCGAAGACGATGTGGGCCCCGATGCTCGTCATGGGCGTCATGGCGGTCGTGATCGGCTTCATCGTCTCGTTGGTGTGGGCCGGCAACGTCGGCACCAGCACGGGACTCGGAGCATCGGCGTGGACCCAGGGACTCCAGTTCTTCGGTGAAGGCCTCGTCCTGAGTGGGATCTCGTTCCTCCTCGGATCGATCCTCGCCGGACTGCGTTCCGGTGGCGGCGAGGTCCAAGAAGCCCTCGGCGTCTCCGTCAAGACGCTCAAGATGCCCGCGACCGCCAAGGCGTTCGTGATCTTGATGATGACCGGCCTGATGATCTCGATCGTCCAGTTCGGACTGTACATCTACACAACCACATTCGACACGGCTGCCGACGTCGCCCTGTGGTTCTCGTGGCTCGGACCGCTCCGCGAGCTTGGTCTCGGTCTCTTGCTGTCGGGCATCGTCCTGGCGCTCGCGACCATCGCCAACGTCCTCGGGTTCCAGTTCTGGCGCATTCGCGACATCGTGGCGACCGGAAAGTAGGAGGAGCACCATGACAACTGCAATCACATCAGCCGGTTTCGACACCGAAACCACGAGCAAGGCACCCGACCGCAATGCTCCGCAGAAGGCAGGAAGGGCGCTCTGGGCCCCGATGCTGGCGATGGCCCTCATGGGATTCGCCGTCGTCATCATCCTCACCATCGTGCGAGCCAACGCAATCGATGACGGCACCGACCCGGTGTGGATCGCCCAACTGGGTCAGTACATCCCGGCCGCGATGTTCTTCGGCTTCGCGTCGGTGTTCGCCGCCATCTCGTTCGCCATCGCCCGGATCCTCGGAGAGTTCCGGGTCGGTGGTGGAAGCGTGCAAGAGGCGTCGGGCTCTCAGGTGAGAACCCTGCAGATGCCGGCGACCGCCAAGGCGTTCCTCGGTCTCATGATGATGGCGATGATGATCGTGCTGGGCGCCGTCGTGGCCCACGTGGTCGTCGGCGTCGTGATCGGGAACGGCGACCTGAGCCCGGTATCGACCGAGCAGTGGACCCTCTGGCTCGAGGCCGCCCGCAGGTTCGGCGTCAGCCTCTACCTGTTCGCCATCGCCCTCGGCCTGGCCACGATCATCACCGTGGTCCGGTTCCAGTCGATCCGGATCCGCGAGGTGGGAAACGCGACCTAGCCAACGATCGCATCACAACCGGGAAGGGTCGCCGCGAGGCGGCCCTTCCCGCGTGTCGGACGCGAACGCGACGAGCGAAACCAGCCCGACCGCTGTGATCACCAGCGCGACCGTCATCGGCCCGAATTCGGGATCCGGGTTCGCGGCGCGGACATTGAAGACAACGGCCTGGGCGAAGGCGGCGAGGCCGACGAGCGCCGCGAGCGTGCTGCCGATCAGCAGGAGATACCGGGCGAACGGCTCGAAGCGCCGCAGGGCCCCGGTGAGATAGGCGAGAACGTAGCCGCCTTGGATCATCAGCGCTGCCGCGAGAACCAGGACCACCACCGGCACGCCCGACGCGAACGCGAACATTCCGGCGAGGGCCAGTCCCCCGCTCAGGGCCACCACCCCGAGGGTTGCGACGACGGTCTTCATCAGTGCACCTCCCACGAACGACAACGGATCGCGAACCACGGCAGTTGCCAGACTCCTCGAGATCACCGGGACCGCTCCGAACACCCAGCGAACCGCCTCGCGATCAGACCCGATGGCCTGCATTTCGGCGGCATACCCTTCGATCCAGGACCGGTGCTCCGCGGGAACCAGCACGGCGGCCGCCCCGACCCATCGCTCGAGCCGGGCCCTCACGCCATCCCCCCGGCGACATGGAGACGCGACGACGCGGCTCTCGACGCGACAGCAGCATCCCGGGCATAGGTTGCCCCCGCATTCGTGAGGCGATACAGGTGGCGAGGCGGACGGCCTTCACGGGACGTCTCCCACTTCGTCTCCAGGTAGCCACGATCTGCGAGGCGCATGAGCACCGGGTACAGGGTCCCCGACGCGAGGCCGGTCTCTTTGGCGAGCGCGTAGCCGTATCGCCACTGCCCGGGATCGTCGAGGAGACGAGCAAGGACCTGCCGCGTCTGCTCCGAGGGGCGCCTTGCACCTGTCATGGTCATAACTCTATGTATGTAGAGTTGCTGAGTCAAGAGTTAGGAAGTCGAGAGTCGAGAGTCGAGAGGTGGACGCCGCATTTCGAACGCCAGCGAGGCGGAGGGGGTCTGGACGTGAGTCGCACTTTCTCTTTGGCAGCGGGTCGTGAAGCTCACGCTCGTCGCAACTCGCCCGCCCGCCCCCTCCGTCTCCCGCCTCAAGGCGGGCCGGAGCCACCTACCCCTCCGGGGGAGGACACGGTGTCGATGAGGGTGGCGAGGCCGAGGAATGCAACGAGGACGGCGGCGGCGACGGCGGCGAGGCCGGGGACTACCGGGTCGGGTCGGAAGCTGATGATCACGCCGTGGATCGTGCCGAGCGTCCCGAGAACGAGGGCCAACGTCGCCCCCGCCACCAGCAGAGTTTCTGCCGGCGAGCCGAAGCGCTGAAGTTTGCCTGCGAGAAAGAGGATCGTGTAGCCGCCCTGGGCGAGCAGCACGATGCCGAAACCCGCGAGCGGCGGCTCGGTGAGGATCGCAGCGAGACCGAAGAAGGCGACACCGCCGGCGATGTTCAGCAACGCCATCGTCACAACGACGATCTTCATGCGCCCGGTTCCCTTCCCCGATAGACATGAACTTCGACCCGCTCGAGCGTGATGAGGCCTTCGCCGATGATCTCATCGAGAAGGGGGGTCACCGCGGCGATCCGCTCGGCGGTGTCGACGGCCTCGACGATGATCGGCAGGTCGGCCGACATCCGGAGGACCTTCGCGGTGTGAACGACCGACGAGCGCCCGAAGCCGGCGATCCCCCGCACCACGGTGGCTCCGGCGACACCTTCGTGACGCAGCAGTTCGAGGATCGCCTCGTACAAAGGCCGACCGCCATGGCCGTCACTCTCTCCGATGAAGATCCGCAGCAGCCTTCCATCCTCGATCGTTCCCATGCCGGCTCCTCCTCTCGCGCTAGATCATCGAACCGAGCCAGTAACCAAGGTAGGCCAACGCGACGCCGGCCACCAACGGCACGACCACGTTGGTGACGGCACGGCGAATCCCAAGAGACCCTCCTTCGGCTACCGCGAGGTTGGTCTCCACCATCCAGGTCGAGAACGTGGTGTATCCGCCGAGGAACCCGGTGGTGAGCCAGGAGGTGGCCGAGTCATCGAACCCGCGGCTCGCCACCAGCCCGATCACGAAACCGGCGGCCAATGCTCCGGTGAGGTTGACCACGAGGGTACCCGCCGGGAAATCGCCGATCGTTCGCCGCTGCACCACTCCGGCGAGCCCGTACCGTGCCAGCCCGCCGATGGCGCCACCGCCGAGGATGAGCACCCAGATCACAACACCCTCCCCACTCGTTCACCGACGAACGCCACCGACAGCCCGGCGACCACCGATCCGATCGAATAGAACGCGGCGAGGGCGACCCGGCCCTCCCGGAGCAGGTCCCCCGTCTCTACGGCGAACAGCGAGAAAGTGGTGAACGAACCGAGGAGGCCGATTCCGGCGAAAGGGATCGTGAACGTCGAAGGAGCCGAGCGCCGGAGACGCCATCCGAGGAGGAGCCCGAGCAACAGCGATCCGCCGACGTTGGCGAGGAACGTCGCCCACAAGGCACCGTGGCCGGTGGCTCCGAGCAGGTTCGCCAGGCCGGCGCGCAGCAGCGTGCCGATGGCGGCACCGGCGCCGACGGCGATACGACGGCGCGATTCGAGCGAGATTCTGCCGATGGTCTGCATGTCGCTCCGGGCGGGGCCGAGCGACGCTACCACCGCATTACCGGTATCCCTATCGCCTCCGGCGTAGGATGGCGCCGCAGTATCACCCTATTGGAGGTAAGCAATGGCCCAGCCCGTCGGTCCCGAGGAAGGAACCCTTGGCGACATCTTCGACTTCTCGTTCACGAAATACGTGACCCCTTCCGTGATCAAGATCTTGTACGTCCTGCTCATCGTGTTCGCGGCATTGGCTTACCTGTTCATCGTCAGCGCCGGTTTCTCCAGCTGTTTCGGCGCGGGCATCGGTGCGTTGATCCTCGGTGGGATCTGGGTGCTGCTCTCGATCCTGTTCTATCGAGTCGGCCTGGAGATCGTGATGGCACTCTTCGCGAT
>PVMS01040011.1_pt1 | contig 16087 bp, 10 predicted proteins | sample 1853461 | NCBI WGS metagenome assembly PVMS01 (sample SAMN08582032, study PRJNA380276) | Marine sediment metagenome, whole genome shotgun sequencing project. | isolation source: ocean sediment barecode stripped | collected 2017 | reverse complement strand
GAGATGGTAATGCCGGGCGACAACGTGAACATGGACGTGGAGTTGATCACGCCGATCGCGATGGACAAGGAACTGCGATTCGCGATCCGCGAAGGCGGCCGTACCGTCGGCGCTGGTGTCGTCACCGAGATCATCGAGTAACACAGCATGGCATCAAGTAGAGACCAGATCACGCTCGAGTGCACGAAGTGTAAAGAGCGGAATTACTCGACGACGAAGAACAAGCGGAAACATCCGCAGCGGGTGGAGTATAAAAAGTATTGCCCCCGTTGCAATGCGCATACGGAACACAAAGAAACGCGCTGACGCGCTGAGCGTGTCAGCGACGCCGGCTCCGGGCCCCGGGTTTTCATCCGGGCCTCGATTCCGCTCGAATCGTGCGGAAGGAGCCGGCGTTTCCGTCCACCGGGCGGGTGTGGGATTTCAGACGGGAGACGAACGGTAGATGGTCGGGATCCGAGGAATGCAGGAGTTCTTCGAGGGTGTGCAATCGGAGATGCGAAAGGTCACGTGGCCCGACCGCGAGCAGCTGCGGAACGCGACGGCCGTGATTCTCGTTTTCGTCGTTATACTTGCGATCATCATCGGGTTGATGGACTCCGTGTTCTCTGCTTTCGTCCGCGGAATCGTCGGGCTGTTCAGTGGTTGAGAAGATGAACCCGACGGGCGAGGCGCAGTGGTTCGCGATTCAGACCTACTCGGGACACGAGAATAAGGTCAAGTCGCTGCTCGAGAGGAAGGTTGCAGAACTCGGCGGCGAGCCCGAAGAGCGAGACGTCCGCGAGATCATCGTTCCGACCCGCGAAGTCGTGGAGATCAAGGGCGGGAAGAAGGTCCGGACGACGAAGCGGTTGTACCCGGGCTACGTGCTGGTGAACATGGTCCCGAACCAGGATTCCATGTTCCTTGTCACGAGCACGCCGAGCGTGATCAAGTTCCTCGGTGGCGGGTCGCAGCCACAGCCCCTGCGCGAGGACGAAGTAAACAAGATCCTCGGTGTGGCGGAAGAGGCAGAAGAAGAGGGCCCGAAGCAGGAAATCCCGTTTGATGTCGGACAGGTAGTGGAGGTCACGGGGGGCCCGTTCAGTGATTTCAGTGGTACGGTCGAGGAGATCATCCCGGAGAAGGGCAAGGTGCGCGTTCAGGTCAGCCTGTTCGGCCGGCCGACAAGCGTGGAGCTGGACTATACCCAGTTGAAGGGATTCTGACGGACCCACGAGGCGAGAGATGGCGAAGAAATCGACGAAAAAAGTGATGGCGTACATCAAGCTGCAGATCCCGGCCAGCCAGGCAACACCGGCGCCGCCGGTAGGTCCGGCGCTCGGGCAGCACGGTGCGAACATCATGGAGTTCTGTAAGCAGTTCAATGCCAAGACGTCGAGTCAGCCGGGGATGATCATCCCGGTCGTGATCACGATCTACCAGGACCGGAGCTTTTCGTTCATCACGAAGACGCCTCCGGCGGCTGTGTTGCTCAAAAAGGAACTGGGGCTGGCCTCGGGTTCCGCGGAGCCGAACAGGATCAAGATCGCTCAGGTCACTCAGGCTCAGTTGAGGAAGATCGCCGAGATCAAGATGGAAGACCTGAATGCCAACGACCTCGATGCAGGTGCACGGATGATCGCCGGCACCGCGAGGTCGATGGGGATCGAGATGGCGGACTGATGGCGAGGCACGGAAAGAACTACCGGAATGCGAGTACCGATCTCGAGGAAGAGGTCGTCGTCGTCGCGCCCGAGGCGATCAAGCAGGTCAAGGAGATGGCCTTCGCGAAGTTCGACGAGACGGTCGACGTAGCCGTCCGCCTGGGAGTTGATCCGAGGCATGCCGATCAGATCGTGCGAGGCACCGTGATTCTCCCTGCCGGTACGGGTCGCGATGTTCGAGTCCTGGCTCTGGCGCAGGGCGACAAGGCTCGCGAGGCCGAGGAGGCCGGCGCGGACTTCGTAGGAAAGGAATTCATCGAGAAGATCGAGGGAGGCTGGCTCGACTTCGACGTGGCGATCGCCACCCCGGATCTGATGAAGGACGTCGCGAAGCTCGGTCGTGTACTCGGCCCGCGCGGCCTGATGCCGTCACCCAAGGCCGGAACGGTCACGATGGATGTCGGACGTGCCGTGAAGGAGGCGAAAGCCGGGAAGATAGAGTTTCGGGTAGACAAGTTTGGCAATGTCCATGTGCCGATCGGCAAGGTGAGCTTCGAATCCGGAAGCCTCGAGGAGAACTTCGAGGCGTTTATGGATGCGATCAAGCGGAACCGGCCGTCCGCCGCCAAGGGCACGTATATACGGTCCGTTACGGTAAGCAGTACGATGGGTCCGGGCGTGTCCATCGATCCGACCGGCTACCGCTGAGCGACGGGAGAACGTCGGAATGAGAATCGACGAAAAAAAGACGATGACGGCCAGTATCGCCGAGACTCTCGATCAGGCGGGGGCCGTCTACGTGACGGACTTCACCGGCCTCGACGTGGAGGCGCAGAGAGAGTTGCGGTCCAGGCTGCGCGAGTCCGGTGCGGCATACCGTGTCGTGAAGAACACGCTGACGATCCGCGCGCTCGAGGGGCTCGATCTGGAGGGCCTCGAAGAGTATCTGACAGGTCCGACGGGACTCGTGCTCACCGGGGACGACCCGGTGGCTCCCGCGAAGGTCGTCCGCGATTTTGCCAGGGAACACGATAACAGGCCCGTCGTCCGGATCGGAGTGGTCGACAGTCGCACGGTACAGGCGGAGGATATTGCAAGGCTGGCTGATCTTCCGGGCAGAGATTCTCTGCTCGGTTCGATCGCCGGGGCATTGACTGCTTCCGTCGGAGGCATGGTTGGTGTCCTCGGCGGGCTGATGCGAGACATCGCATATATGATCGAAGAGGTGGCGAAGAAGGGAGAAGGGCAGGACTGAGTCCGCCCGACCCTCGAAGGGGGCTCGGTGCGGCTTCTCCACACCGGCTCGATGGATGGCAACAACGCAGGGAGTACGTGGAGCGATGAGCAAAGTTGAGAAACTACTGGACGAGATCGGCTCTCTCACCGTCCTCGAGGCGGCGGAGCTGAAGGAGATGATGGAGGACAAGTTCGGTGTCACGGCTGCCGCTCCGGTAGCCATAGCCGTCGGGGGCGCGGTGCCCGGCGCCGGTGACGCCGCTGCCGAGGAGCAGACGGAATTCGATGTCATGCTCGTCGGCGTGGGTGACAAGAAGATCCAGGTGATCAAGGTCGTTCGCATGGTCACGGATCTCGGTTTGAAGGAAGCCAAGGATCTCGTGGACAACGCCCCCAAGGCGGTCAGGGAAGGTGTTGACAAGGAAGAGGCCGAGGCTATCAAGGCGAAGCTTGAAGAGCAGGGAGCTACCGTCGAGTTGAAGTAATGCTGTGGTGGGGGGGCGCGATCGTCGCGTTTCCGCCGCACAGCTGACTCAGACCGTGGCTCGGAATGCAGGAACGCTTCGTCCGACAGAATCTGATGCGCGCACGGCGCCCCGTCGAGCCGGCGGAGCCTGACGGCTCACGCTGGTCGAAGGGCTTCGTGCGCCTCTACGTCTGCGTCCTGGTCGGACGAGCCCATTTGAATTCGAGGAGTAACCGAAGTTGGCGACATCGATGAAGAACGATTCTGTAGTCTCCTTCGCGAAGTTGGATACACCGATGCCCATGCCGCACTTCCTTGACGTGCAGCTTGAGGCGTTCGAGCGTCTGCTGCAGTCCGGCTCCGAAGCAGGGCGTCAGGACGTGGGTCTCGAACGGGTGTTCCAGGAAATCTTCCCGATCACCGACGTGAACGAGAACTACTCGCTCGAGTTCGTGGACTACTCGCTCGGCGAGCCGAAGTACTCCGTAGAGGAGTGCATGGAGCGGGACATGACATTCGCCGCTCCACTGAAAGCAACTCTGCGACTTGTCATGTACGAGGATCTCGGTGAGGGCGAGAAGCGCCCGGCGGACATTCTCGAGAAAGAGGTATATCTCGGGGATCTCCCGCTGCTCACGGAGCAGGGCACGTTCGTCGTGAACGGCGCCGAGCGGGTGATTGTCAGCCAGCTCCATCGCTCCCCCGGCGTCGTGTTCGAGGAGAGTGTTCATCCGAACGGGACCCGGCTGTTCTCTGCGAGGATCATTCCGTTCCGGGGATCGTGGGTGGAGTTCACACTCGACATCCATGACGTCGTTCACGTCCATATCGACAAGCGCAAGAAATTCCCGGCCACGGCACTTCTACGCGCGTTCGGATATGGGACGAATGCGGACATTCTCGAGTTGTTCTACACGGTGCGCGCCGTGGCGCTGGAAGAGATCGCCGAAGATCCGACCGCCAGACGCGAAATTATCGGGACCCTGATGGCCAGTTCCGTACTCGACGAGGCGTCCAAGGCCAAACCCGTAAAAGTCGAGCTGAAGGGATTCGATCCGAAGGATGTGGAAGCTCTATTCTGGCTCGCGGTCGACATCAACGACCCGGAGTCAGGGGAGTCGATGGCGCGGGTTGGAGAAAAGCTGGATGACACGCTCCTCCGACGATTCAAAGCGGCAGGCGTGAAGAAGATCGACGCATACGACGACCCCGAGGCATTCCTCGCACGCCGTACCGAAGAGGTGACCGACGAGCTCGTCGAACGGTTGGTGCGCGCTGAAATCCGGGAGATCGAGGTATTCTCGAGCGCCGCGTTCATTCCCGTCAGGGGGTCGTACGAGGATCTCGTGATGCGGCGTGACTGGAGTCAGAAGCCAAGGCTGGCGGCCGACGTCGTGGACCCGAAGACGGGTGAGGTAATCGCCGAGAAGGGTGATGAATTCGATGAAGAGCAGTTTGCTACCCTGAAGGACAAGAAAGTCCGTGACGCGCTGGTGTTCACCGGCGGACCGAGGGGCGAATCGCCTCTGATCAAGAACACGTTGGCCAAGGACCCGACGCACGGCGAGGCGGACGCGCTGCACAGCATCTACTCACTCGTGCGTCCGGGCGAAGCACCGAACCTCTCAACGGCGCGCACCGCGCTGGACCGGCTGTTCTTCAACCCGAAGCGCTATGACCTGGGTCGGGTCGGGCGTCACAAGATCAACCATCGTCTGCGGGAAGTTTACCGGATGCTCGACTTCGAGCTGCCGGACGCCGACGTGGCGGTGCTTGAGCCGTCGGACTTCGTGGCGATCGTCAGATACCTGATCGAGCTCCACGAGGGGCGCGGCTACACGGACGACATCGACCACCTCGGGAATCGCCGGGTCCGGTCCATCGGCGAGTTGATCGCGAACCAGTTCTCAGTCGGCCTGTCGCGCATGGCGCGACTGGTACGGGAACGGATGTCAATCAACAGCGACCCGGAGAAGATGTCGATCGATGACCTGGTGAACGCGCGCACGGTCAGCGCGGTGATCCAGGCGTTCTTCGGCAGCTCGCAGCTCAGCCAGTTCATGGACCAGACGAATCCGCTGTCTGAGCTCACGCACAAACGGCGCCTGAGCGCCCTGGGCCCCGGAGGTCTGAGCCGTGAGCGGGCCGGGTTCGAGGTGCGTGACGTTCACTATTCGCACTACGGGCGAATGTGTCCGATCGAGACGCCCGAGGGTCCGAACATCGGACTCATTACTTCGATGACGACCTTCTCCAAGCTCAACGAGCTGGGATTCCTGGAGACTCCGTATCGAAGGGTCATTGACGGGAAGGTGACCAACGATCTCGAGTGGCTCTCGGCCAGCGAGGAAGAGGACTACGCGGTAGCCCAGGCAAATGCGCAGATCGCTTCGGATGGCACCTTCGTCCGTGATCTCGTCCTGTGCCGGCGCCGAGATGACTATCCGCTGCTGCCACCGGACGAGATCGATTTCATGGACGTGGCACCTGATCAGCTCGTGGCCGTGTCGCCCGCACTGATTCCGTTCCTCGAGCACGACGACGCGAACCGGGCACTGATGGGATCGAACATGCAGCGCCAGGCGGTTCCGCTGCTGTTCCCGGCGGCGCCTTTCGCGGGAACGGGACTGGAGGAAAAGGTCGCGAAGGACTCGGGTTCGGTCGTGTCGGCCCGCCGCGCCGGAACCGTGACCGACGTCACGGCGGAAGAGATCGTGATCGATGCGGGGGCATCCCGTTCGAAAGACGATACTCCGCTCGCGCGGCTGTCGCAGTACGACCGGTATCGGCTCAAAAAGTTCTGGCGCACGAACCAGGATACGGCGATCAACCAGCGTCCGATCGTCGAGGTCGGCCAGAAAGTCGCCTCCGGAGACGTAATCGCGGACGGGGCTTCGACCGAATTCGGAGCGCTGGCGCTCGGTCGGAACGTCACGGTCGCGTTCATGCCGTGGTACGGGCACAACTTCGAGGATGCGATCGTGATCAGCGAGCGCCTGGTTCGGGACGACGTGTTCACGTCCGTCCATATCCAGGAGCTGGAGCTTCACGTCCGCGATACGAAGCGTGGAACCGAAGAGATAACGGTCGAGATTCCAAATGTGTCGGAGGAAGCGCTCGTCGACCTGGACGAACGTGGAATCGTGCGGATCGGGGCGGCTGTGAAGACGGGCGAACTGCTCGTCGGAAAGATCACACCGAAGGGCGAGACGGAGCTGTCGCCCGAGGAGAAGCTCCTCACGGCGATCTTCGGTGAAAAGGCGAAGGATGTGAAGGACAGCTCGCTTCGTGTCCCGCCCGGCGTCGAAGGAACGGTCATCGATGTCAAGATCTTCTCGCGTCGGATCGACGATCCCCTGCTCGAGCGAGAGCACGGAGAGCGTATCGGACGCCTGAGAGAGGCTGAGCGCGAGGAGATCAGGCGAGTCATCGAGGCCCGCGATCTGGAACTCCGCGGCGCAGTCGAGGGACAGACCGTGGCGTTATTCCTCAAGCGCGGAACGATCGAGCCGCTGCTCAAGGAAGGGCAGAAGCTGAACAAGTCCGTGATCGCAAAACTTGATTTTGGCGAAGTGGATCTCAGCACACTCAAGGTCAAGAACGAGGACGCGAGTCGCAGAGCACGCCGGGTGATCGACGAAGCGAAGCGACGCGTCGAGAGAATCCGAGAGACGACCGAAGAGGGAATCGACCGGGTGTTCCAGGCCGACGAGCTGTCGCCGGGCGTCGTTCAGCTGGTGAAGGTCTACCTGGCGGAGAAGCGGAAGATCTCGGTCGGCGACAAGATGGCCGGTCGTCACGGGAACAAGGGAATCATCGCCCGCGTCGTACCGGAGGAAGACATGCCGGTCCTGCCCGACGGCACGGCGGTGGACATCGTCCTGAACCCGCTTGGCGTTCCGAGCCGGATGAACGTTGGTCAGATCCTGGAGACACACCTTGGCTGGGCCGCGCGGCAACTCGGGTTCCGTGCCCAGACACCGGTGTTCCAGGGGGCGACCGAGGACGAGATCGGAGCCCTGCTGAAGCTGGGCGGAGCGTTCTGGGCCGGGCGCTTCCTGGCTCCGGACGTCGAGGTGCCGAACGTGGATTCGGAGACGATCCAGCGGTTCATCGGTGCGATCCAGCGGTTCGAGGGTGAATTCGAGCCGAAACGGAACGGCCACCCCGCAGGTCTCGGACGGAGCCTCGATGCGTACCTGCAGGGCAAGAGCGAGAAGGATTCGAAGCCGTGCCTCGGTCCGATCAGCGACTACGTGCTCGAAGTGGCCCGGGCGGCAGCACAGGCGACTACCGCAGCTCAGCTCAAGGAAGCGGGCTGGCCGGCCGCCGCTGAGCTGGTGGGCAAGCGGAGCCTGAAGTCAGGCCTCGATGCCGCCGTAGTTGAGTTGATGCTGAAGGGGGGACTCAAGCCGGGCGGGAAGATGCGGCTCAGCGACGGTCGTTCAGGCGAACCGTTCGACGCCGATGTCACGGTCGGCGAGATCTACATGATGAAGCTGTCCCACCTGGTGGACGACAAGATCCACGCGCGTTCGATCGGGCCGTACAGTCTGGTCACGCAGCAGCCGCTGGCCGGGAAGGCCCAGTTCGGTGGGCAGAGATTCGGGGAGATGGAGGTCTGGGCGCTCGAGGCGTACGGAGCGGCGTACACTCTCCAGGAGATGCTGACGGTGAAGTCTGACGATGTTATCGGACGAAGCCGGACCTACGAAGCAATCGTGAAGGGTGAGAATCTGCCACGACCGGGGGTTCCGGAGAGCTTCAACGTCCTGGTCAAGGAGCTGCAGGCTCTGGGACTGAGCGTGGAGCTGGGCAGCGACGAGGACGATTCAATCTTCGCGAACTGACGCAACGAAGTGACAAGAGGGGTCTAACAGGATGATCGATTTTCCCCGCCACCGCGGAACGAGTTCGACCGACTTCGACTGGATCCAGATCAAGATCGCGTCACCCGACGAGATCCGGTCCTGGAGCTATGGAGAGGTCACAAAGCCCGAGACGATCAACTATCGGTCGTTCAAGCCGGAACGAGATGGACTGTTCTGCGAGCGGATCTTCGGTCCGGTCAAGGACTGGGAGTGCCACTGCGGGAAGTTCAAGCGCATCCGGTACAGGGGACATATCTGCGACAAGTGCGGAGTCGAGGTCACGCTGTCGAAGGTCCGCCGTGAACGGATGGGCCACATCGAGCTGGCGGTTCCCGTTGCGCATATCTGGTTCTTCAAGACCCTGCCGTCGCAGATGGGCTATCTGCTCGGAATGAAGCTCCGCGACCTCGAGAGCGTGATCTATTACGCGGCGCACGTAGTCACGAATCCAGGGAAACAGGAAGTAGAGTATCAACAGGTCCTGGACGAGGATGAGTTCTGGGAGCTCACGGAGAAGGCCCGGGAAGAAGGTGACACCGATTTCCGCGTGGAGATCGGCGCCGAGGGTGTCCGCACGTTGCTCGGAAATCTGGACACCGACGACCGCCCGATCACTCAGCGCAATCGCGACGGGAAGGGACTCGAGCGACTCGCCGACCAGTTGCGCATCGAGGTAGCGACGGAGACCTCGAAGCAGCGGAAGAAAAAGAAGCTGAAGCGACTCAAGGTTATCGATTCGATCCGTGGCAGTGACGCGGACCCGGCGAAGCGCAACAATCCCGAACACATGATCATGGATGTGATTCCGGTGATTCCGCCGGACCTGCGCCCCCTGGTCCCGCTGGACGGCGGTCGATTCGCGACTTCCGACCTCAACGATCTTTATCGGCGCGTTATCAACCGGAACAACCGGCTGAAGAAATTGCTTGAGATGCGGGCGCCGGAAGTAATCCTGCGGAACGAAAAACGGATGCTGCAGGAGGCCGTCGATGCCCTGTTTGACAACGGTCGCCGGGGCAAGGCGATCCGCGGACGCGGCAAGCGCCCGCTGAAGTCCCTGTCCGACATGCTCAAGGGCAAGCAGGGCCGATTCCGCCAGAACCTGCTCGGAAAGCGAGTGGACTATTCCGGCCGCTCGGTTATCGTGGTCGGTCCGGAGCTCAGACTGCACCAGTGCGGTTTGCCGAAAGTGATGGCGGTGGAGCTGTTCAAGCCGTTCATCATCCACGAGTTGGAGCGGCGCGGATTCGCGGAGACTGTGAAGCGGGCGAAAAAGCTCGTCGAGGAGCTCGATCCGAAAGTATTCGAGGTGCTCGAGGATATCATTACGGATCACCCGGTCCTGTTGAATCGGGCGCCCACTTTGCACCGACTCGGGATTCAGGCATTCGAGCCGGTCCTCGTCGAGGGGAAGGCGATCCGGATCCATCCGCTCGTGTGCGCGGCATTCAACGCGGACTTCGACGGCGACCAGATGGCCGTGCACGTGCCTCTGTCCTTCGAGGCGCAACTCGAGGCGCGGGTCCTCATGCTGTCCAGCAACAACATCCTGAAGCCGGCGAACGGGCGACCGATCACCAGCCCGAGCCAGGACATGGTTCTCGGCTGCTATTTCGTAACAAAGACGCCTCCGAACTTCGCACAGGCTGGCGAATCGAACGAGCTGGCGCATTACCAGAGCTTTGCAGAGATCGAGCTGGCGATCGCCAACGGCTTGTTGCTGACAGAGCACAATACGCCGGACTTCCACCGTCCGATCTATTATCTCGACGGTGGCCAGTGGATCGTAACTACGGTCGGGCGGGTGCTGTTCAACGCGATCCTTCCCGAGGGCGTTCCGTTCGTGAACACCACCATGAGCAAGGGAACGCTGAACGACCTCGTATTCGACATCTTCCGGATCACCGGACTGCGTCAGACGACCGACTTCCTCGACAACCTGAAGAACTTCGGCTTCCGTTACGCAACGCAGGGCGGAATCTCCGTCGGGATGGAGGACATGGTCATCCCGGAGGAAAAAGCGACGATCCTGGCCGAAGCGCAGGGCGAAGTGGACCGATTCACGCGGGCATACCATAAGGGCGTGATTTCGTTCGGCGAGCGGTACAACAAGGTCATCGACGCCTGGACGCACGCGAACAACGACGTGGCCGAGGCAATGGTCCAGGGAATGGCCCGATCGCGCGACGGATTCAACCCGATCTACATGATGTTCGACTCTGGTTCCCGGGGCTCGCGTGATCAGATCCGTCAACTCGCCGGGATGCGCGGTCTGATGGCCAAGCCGCAGAAGAAGCTGACCGGTGGAATCGGCGAGATCATCGAGAGTCCGATCCGGGCGAACTTCCGGGAAGGGCTGAGCGTTCTCGAGTATTTCATCTCGACGCACGGGGCTCGGAAGGGCCTCGCCGATACGGCACTGAAGACGGCCGACGCCGGCTACCTGACCCGGCGTCTGGTGGACGTGGCGCAGGATGTCACGATCTCGCTGGTGGACTGCGGAACGGTCCTCGGTCTCGAAGTGTCCGCGCTGAAGGAAGGCGAGGACATCATCGAGCCGCTGAAGGACCGGGTCGTGGGCACGGTTGCGCGCGAGGACGTGGTCGATCCGATCAGCGATGAGATCATCGTCAAGGCTGGCGAGATCATCAACGAGGAGGCATCCGAGGCGATCGACGAGGCTGGTCTCCAGACCGTGAAGATCCGCTCGGTGCTCACCTGCGAGGCGCGACAGGGGCTGTGCCAGAAGTGCTACGGTCGGAACCTGGCCATGTGGAAGACGGTCGAGGTAGGCGAGGCCGTCGGAATCATCGCAGCTCAGTCGATCGGCGAGCCGGGCACGCAGCTCACGCTCCGGACGTTCCATATCGGAGGTACGGCAGCGCGTATCGCGGCCCAGACGCAGAGAAAGTCGAAGCTGCACGGAACCGTCGGACTCGAACGGATCACGGTAGTCACGAGTCCGGATGACCGGCAGGTCGTGACGAGCCGGGAAGGGCAGTTGTTGATGCGCACGGAGGGTGACCGGGTGCGGTCGCGACTGGCCGTGCCGTACGGTGCCACGCTGCACGTGACGGATGGCATCGAGGTAGAACCCGACGACCTGCTGTTCAGTTGGGATCCGTACTCCGAGCCGATCGTGGCCGACCACGACGGAAAGGTCGTATTCGAAGACATCGTTCCGGAGGTGACCTGCCGCGAAGAGATCGACGACGCTACCGGGCGGCGGCAGTTGATGATCATAGAAGACCGTGACAAGAAGTTGCACCCGCGGCTCCGAATCGTCGATTCGAAGGGCAAGAAGCTTCGAGAGTTCATCCTGCCCGCCGGAGCCGCCCTCCTGGTGCAGGACAAGGAGAAGGTCCAGCCCGGGAATACGCTGGCCAAGATCAGTCGTGAGGCGTACAAGACGCGCGACATCACGGGCGGCCTTCCGCGCGTCGCGGAGTTGTTCGAAGCCCGGCGCCCGAAGGACCCGGCCACGATCACCGAAGTGGATGGTCGAGTCGGATTCGGCTCGATCAAGCGAGGCAAGCGGGACATCATCGTGACGATGGATGGCGGCGAAGAGCAGGTCTACCAGGTACCGGTCGGAAAGCACCTTCGGGTTCACGAGGGCGACCAGGTCCGCGCCGGCGATCGGTTGTCGGAGGGGCCGGTGAACCCGCACGACATTCTGCGGGTGAAGGGACCGCGCGCGGTCCAGGAGTACCTGCTCAACGAGATCCAGGAGGTCTACCGCCTCCAGGGTGTGCGGATCAATGATAAGCATATCGGCGTGATCGTCCGCCAGATGCTCCAGAAGGTAAAAATCACGGATCCGGGCGATACCGAGTATCTGGAGGGCGAGCACATCGACCGAATGAACTTCCGCGAGACGACTCGAGACGTGATCGCGAACGGCGGCAGTCCGCCCCGTGCGGAGCCGGTACTGCTCGGGATCACGAAGTCGAGCCTGACGACCGAGTCGTTCATCAGCGCGGCTTCGTTCCAGGAGACGACACGGGTCCTCACGGATGCGGCGGTGCGGGGGGCGATGGACGGGCTGAAAGGACTCAAGGAGAACATCATCATCGGGCACCTCGTGCCGGCCGGAACCGGGATTCACAGGTTCCAGGAGATGGAATTCCTCGTCGGCGAGCCACTCCAGGAAGAGCTCGACACGCTGCGCCGGGTCGAACCCGAGCCAGAGGAAGTTGTGCAGGCAGGGGGCCTGTTCGCCGAGCTGCGAGGCGATGGCGAGACCGTGGCCGCGGCAAAGCCGAGCATCGAAGTCGTCGAATCGGGAGCGGTGAAGGAGTCGACTCCGACGACCTGATTTCGCAGTCGGAAGAACAGTTCGGGGGTCTCCGGAATGACGTTCTGGAGACCCCCGTTCGGTCCTAAGGCGGCGCGGGTTTCCAGCTTGACAGCGTCCGTGCCCGCCTCTACCTTGCACGGTCTGTCGATCAGGGGATCGGCAGGTAGTTCCGCCGGGGGCGAGAAGAGTCGTCCCCGCACTTTTTTCCGCGCCTCCGGCGTCCGCGCTACGGACTGCATCGGAGACGCGGTTTTCGACGATACCCAGATGGGGGACACGGCCAGGCCATGCCCACGATCAACCAGTTGGTCCGCAAGGGGCGCGTGAAGATCGAGAAGAAGCGCAAGGCGCCCGCTCTCGAAGCGAACCCACAGAAGCGCGGTGTGTGCACGCGTGTGTACACCACGACTCCGAAGAAGCCGAATTCGGCTCTCAGGAAGGTCGCCCGCGTGCGGTTGACGAACGGGTACGAAGTGACGGCCTACATTCCGGGCGAGGGGCACAACCTCCAGGAGCACAGCATCGTGCTGATCCGCGGAGGTCGGGTGAAGGATCTCCCGGGTGTGCGGTATCACATTATCCGGGGCACGCTGGACGCGTCGGGTGTCGCCGACCGGAAACAGAGTCGCTCCAAGTACGGGACGAAGCGGTAGCGGAACACACGGGGCCCGGCACGGCCGGGTCGCAACGGACGGCAGGCAAAGCCCGGCCCGGATAACAGGCCGGGCTATCTGTTCAAGGAAGAGCACATGTCACGCAGGAACAGGTCGACACCCAGAGAAATTCCCGCAGATCCCAAGTACGGGAGCGGCGAGGTCACGCGCTTCATCAACGTCCTGATGCTGGACGGGAAGAAGTCGACGGCCGAGGGGATCTTCTACGAGGCAATGCGCAAGATCGAAGAGAAGACCGGTCAGCCCGGTCTGAACGTGTTCCGCCAGGCCCTGACCAACGCCAAGCCGGTGCTGGAAGTGCGCAGTCGCCGGGTCGGAGGAGCGACTTACCAGGTACCGATGGAAGTGAATCCGCGCAGGAGGGACTCGCTGGGACGGCGCTGGCTGATCCAGTTCGCCCGCGGCAGGTCCGGCAAGTCGATGTCCGATCGTCTGGCAGCAGAACTGCTCGACGCGTCACGCGGGGATGGCGGAGCGATACGGAAGAAGGATGAGATTCATCGGATGGCGGAGGCGAACAAGGCGTTCGCCCACTATCGCTGGTAGTCCCGGAACGGGAGAGCGGCGACCCTCGGGGCGCTGGACAGGACTGACGGAAAGAAACGACGGATTCGAAACATAGATGGCACGTAAGACACCGCTGGAGCAAGTCAGGAATATCGGCATCATGGCACACATCGATGCCGGCAAGACGACGACGACGGAGCGAATTCTGTACTACACGGGTCGCCTGCATCGGATGGGAGAGGTGCATCACGGCGACGCGACCATGGATTGGATGGAGCAGGAGCAGGAGCGCGGGATCACGATCACGTCCGCCGCGACGACCGCAGCCTGGGAGCGCAACGGCGAAGATTACCAGATCAACATCATCGACACGCCCGGGCACGTGGACTTCACGGTCGAGGTCGAGCGGAGCCTGCGCGTGCTGGACGGCGCGGTCGCGCTGTTCTGTGCAGTAGGCGGAGTCGAGCCCCAGTCGGAGACGGTCTGGCGGCAGGCGGACAAGTATGGCGTCCCGCGGATCGCGTTCGTGAACAAGATGGACAGGGTCGGCGCGGACTTCGAGCAGGTCGTGCAGATGATGAAGGACCGGCTCGGAGCGAAGGCGTATCCGATTCAGTACCCGTTGGGCGAGGGGGAGTTGTACACCGGGCATATCGATCTCGTCCGGATGGTCGAGGTCGTGTACGACGAGGACTCGCTGGGCGTGAAATGGAGTGAGGGCCCGGTGCCGGATGCCCTGAGGGAGAAGGCGGAGAAGCTCCGTCACGAGTTCGTGGAAGCGGCGGTGGAGCACGACGAGGAGCTGCTCGAGCACTATCTCGAGGGGGTGGAGCTCGGAGAGGATGAGGTGCGGCGCGCGGTCCGAAAGGCAACGCTTGCCGGAGCGATCACGCCAGTCATGTGCGGTGCGTCGTTCAAGAACAAGGGTGTTCAGAAGCTGCTCGACGCCGTGATCGACTATCTGCCGTCACCGATGGATGTGCCGCCGGTGATCGGGCACCTGCCGAATCACGACGAGAGCGTCGTGGAACGCCTGGTGTCCGACGACGAGCCATTCTCGGCACTGGCGTTCAAGATCATGACCGATCCGTACGTCGGTCGGCTGACATACATCCGGGTTTACTCGGGTGTGCTTCAAGCCGGTTCGCACGTGCAGAACGTCACGCGGGACAAGAAGGAGCGCGTGTCGCGGCTGCTGCAGATGCACGCGAACAAGCGCGAAGAGGTCGAAGAGTTGCGGGCCGGCGATATCGGCGCCGCGATCGGCTTCAAGTTTGCGCGCACGGGCGACACGCTGGCCGACAAGGACGAGCCGGTGATCCTCGAGGCGATGAGCTTCCCGGAGCCGGTGATCCGGGTCGCGATCGAGCCGAAGACGAAGATCGACCAGGACAAGCTGTCCGAGGCCCTCGCGAAGCTCGCCGAAGAGGACCCGACGTTCCGCGTGAACTCGGACGAGGAGACCGGACAGACGCTGATCAGCGGGATGGGAGAGCTTCACCTGGAGATCATCGTCGATCGTCTGCGGCGTGAGTTCAAGGTGAACGCGAACGTGGGCCGGCCGCAGGTCGCGTATCGGGAAACGATCCGGATACCCGCGAAGAAGGTCGAGGGCAAGTTCGTCCGGCAGTCCGGCGGGCGGGGGCAGTACGGCCACGTGGTCGTGAACCTCGAGCCGACCGAGCCGGGCGTCGGGTTCCTGTTCGAAGATGCGATCGTCGGTGGGGCGGTTCCCCGCGAGTACATCAACTCGGTCCAGCAGGGGGTCCGGGAGGCCATGGATTCGGGAGTCCTGGCCGGGTACCCGCTGATCGACATCAAGACGACGCTGATCGACGGGTCGTATCACGATGTCGACTCGAACGAGATGGCGTTCAAGATCGCCGGTTCGATGGCCCTGAAGGCGGGCGTCCGAAAGGCGGACCCGGCGATTCTCGAGCCGATCATGGATGTCGAGGTCGTGACGCCGGACGAGTATCTCGGCGATGTGATGGGCGATCTGAGTGGCCGGCGCGGCAAGATCGGTGGCTTGACGCAGCGCGCGGGAGCGCAGGTGATCGGTGCCTCGGTGCCGCTCGCCGAGATGTTCGGCTACTCGACCACGCTGCGATCGCTGAGCCAGGGACGGGCAGTCTACAGCATGCAGTTCTCGCACTACTCAGAAGTACCGAAGTCCAAGGCCGAAGAGATCATCGAAGGCCGTAACTGAACGATCCGGGACTCGATCCCGGTCAGTCAGCGGAACCAGACAGGAGTTTTGTCGAGATGGCGAAGCAGAAGTTTGAGCGAACGAAGCCACACGTGAACGTGGGAACGATCGGACACGTGGACCACGGGAAGACGACGTTGACGGCGGCGATCACGGAGGTACAGGCGGCGCGGGGGAT
>PVMS01025444.1_pt1 | contig 16090 bp, 6 predicted proteins | sample 1853461 | NCBI WGS metagenome assembly PVMS01 (sample SAMN08582032, study PRJNA380276) | Marine sediment metagenome, whole genome shotgun sequencing project. | isolation source: ocean sediment barecode stripped | collected 2017 | reverse complement strand
TCAACACCTGTGCAACTTCATTTGCAGCTACCCGCCCAATTATCACCGTCCCCTCTTGTTGATCGGCTGGTACCCCAACAACAAAACTAACTAGTGAATTATCCACAATCTCAGATTCAGCCGGAACAAATGCCGGTATTCCAGTGGCGATCACTTCTCCGGCAGCAGCAACTTCCGCTGTCGTCAGCGGATTGGTATCTCCCTCGGGAAAATGAGCCAGGATAGTTTGATCCTGGTCAAGCACGGTGATGTTTTCAAATGAATTTAGCAATAATGCCAGATTATCCGACTTTATAGTGGACTCGGTCCCTAAGTTAACAAGGGTTTTGATATCTGTTGCTGCCAATTCTAATAGATTTATACGTGGCGACTGGTAATCCTCTACTGCTTTTGAAGTCGTCTGTACTTGATCAGCGATCTGGTTGACGGTGGACTTTATCATGGTCCTCCGGCTTAATCCAAAAGTGACAATGACCATGAGGAACGTCAACAGGGCTGTAATAAAGATAAACGTAATGATAATCCGGCCGTTGAGGTTGTTTGAAAAAGGTAATCCAATTGGCTTTCGCGGCCGGGTCGTGAACGGCGTCAAGCGCCTAATAAGCATGACAACGAGTCCGGCCCCAATGGCTGTGACAAACACCGGCATTGCTTCGGTCCACGTCTTCTCCAGTGCCGAATTGACTGAAGAGATGGCACTTCTTGAAACGGAAACTAAGGCAAAGGATGATATGGCTAGCAGGAACAGGTACAGAATGGCCCCCTGGAAACTCGCCACCACAGGGGTGCGAAGCCATTTATACAATCTGCCTTCCATCCGCAATTGCATCAGCACTGCCACCATCACGGCGACAAATACGAGTGTAAAGACATCATAAAATTGGTGAGTGTGCCAAAAACTAAACGATACACTATAGGAAAAGGCAACCAGAAAAGCGGCGGCCGGATTGATCCAGAGTGCAGCTATCATGGAAAGTAGCAAGCCAACAAAAGGCACCACCAAAGCGAAGTTAACGGTTCCCTCCAAACCACTCCATATGGCGAGTTCTTGCAACAAAGGATTACCGAAAACGCCGACAGAAATGGCAATCAGACACAATCCAAAGGTCAATAGCCATTCACGGAATCGAATATTCTTGAATAGGCGACCGAGGCTGTAGGCCAGCAAGGCAAAGACAACGATGTAGGTTATCAACACCGTCAATCCGAGAACCCCGGTGGGGATCTCCAGGTAGGGAGCGTTTATCCAATCTCCGATATCCGGAAACATCCTCTCCTCCGTGTAAATTTTAAATCAAGCCTTGCGAAGCTCGCCAGTGGTGGTGCGCCAAACAACAACCATTGAAGATAATGCTATGTTGAATAAATATTAAAGTTGTCGCACCCTCAGAACACGATAATGCATTCGGCGATTCACGCTTTCTTCACGCTCTACTTATAGAATAATACGTACCTTGGTTAATTGTCAACATTATTCCGGTAAAACAGGACCATAGCGTCATGTTTTATGTATAGTAATCTATTTAGGGGCACCCTTTGCGGTTACTCGCATGGTGGCACGGTCTTTATACCTTATTAGTAACAGAGTAACAAGATGAATTGCTGATACAAATTGGTTAGGGGTCTTTTTCGCGCTTACCAATGCTCAATCGTGCGAAAGCCAATGGAAATACCCGTAGGTACTACACATCTTGACAGTGGGGAGGATGTCAGGTATCGTAGAAATAGATTTTTTCTGAGGTAGTACCATAATTAAATATGTTGTCCCAGTGCCCCGAGCCAGTGGTGTTTGATCTATACCTGATTGGTGTATGCCCAAAGGTCGTGACAGGCCAGTGGAATCGTCAAGCACGAAAATGGAGTTAGCCATGCCTGACCAACCCATTACTGTCGACGATAAACTCTTTGTCGGTCGTGTCGAAGAACAGAAACAATTTCGCGCCGCCCTGGCTGAGGTATTAGAGGCTCCCCCAAAGGAGAATTTACCTTACGTAACCCTGCTTCACGGCGACGGGGGAACAGGCAAGACAACCCTGGCTAAACGATTCCGCGACATACTTGAGTCCGAAGAGCCCTTCACCGGTAAGTTCAAGATCCTTTGGATAGATTGGGAGGACGAGCGAAAAAAATTCCCCGGCTTACAGGTCGGCCGGCAACAAATCAATCCTGAAACCGTCTTCAAAGTCATCCACGCCGCCTCGATTCGAAATAAATGGGGGCGCCAATTTGCGACGTATCGCAAGGCCGTGAACAAACGCGAAGAGACGTCCAAGCAGGTGGCCAAGGCCATCACGGCCGACAACGATTGGGATGAACTGGCCATCTTACGCACCCTGAGCGTCGACGTCCTGGCCAAGATTGTTCGTTTTCGCTTACCCATGATCGGCAGTACCGGCGAGGAAATGGTGGAAACATTCCTCGATGCGGGCATAAAAGTTGGCGCGGAGCAAGCGGCCAAAATGCGCGCGGCTATCGAAACCCAGCTGCGCGCTCACCTGAAGGCAGATAATTTTGATTACTTCCTAAATCCTCACGAACAATTAGCCCTGGCCCTGGCTCGAGGCCTCAACCGAGTCGCAAAAAGCGATCCGTTATTGATCGTCATGGACAGTTACGAGATTGTCGATCACAATGATATTTGGGTGCGGTCCGTAACGCGTGCAGCCGGGCCAAAGGTCTCCTGGATATTGAGCGGTCGCAACAACCTGCTTGATAGCCGCCAATTTGGTCCTGCCTATTTCAAGGGATATGCGGACGAAAGCCCGCGCCGGCTGCTAGCTTACGAAATGCGCCCCCTGGCCATCGACGACATCGCCTGCTATTTCGAGCATAGCGCCCCAGAACGAGAATTGGACAGCCGGGAACTCGAAGCGATCAGCCAGGTCACCCGGGGCATCCCCCTGGCGGTCAAAGAAGCGGCCGACATCTGGAAAGCAGGCGCGGATCTCGTTGAAATTACCGGAGATCCTCGAGATGCTTTTGCCGGGAGCCACATCGTGCAACGGATGACCGACCGTTATATGCAACATGTCGTCGCCGAATCAGACAAACAAGCGCTTTACGCCCTGGCCCTGGCCGAGGGTGACGTCGATCTGCTACGGAAAATGCTGCAGACAGAAGACGGCAGCGCCTTTGACCTCGAAGAATTATTACGCCGCCTGGAGCGAGAATACGCCTCGGTCCATGCCGATCACGCGAGATTACATGACGATCCAGCCGCATTCTTTCAGGAATTCTTACAGGCCGATGTTCGCCGAACCAGCGAACGGGTCCGAAATCTAAATCGTCGGGCTGTTGAGGTCATACGCCAAAGATTAAGCGCCTTTGAAGAGGAACTTCCCCTGATGGAACATCGTTGCCAGGATGATAATTGGGCGAAGGCGACCCTCGATCTGATCCATTACCTCTTTTGGGTTGACGAAACCGAGGCGCTACGTTGGGCCATTCCTCGCTATCTCGAAAGCCTGGCTTATAATCGCGATCTTCAGAATGGTTTGGTGGCGGTGTTTGCCCGCTGGAAACATTTGAGCGACGGTAGCGAGCAACTGTACAAAGTGCTGAAAGCCGGTCTGGAAGACAGTGAATCACTGATGCGGGTTTTTGTCAGGCTCGCGGAGCGGGGCTGGCTTGATGGGCAGGGCGTGGAGGAACGCCGGGCTATCCTGGCTTTACACCAGGGTAACCAGCACCTTCGTCAGCGACATTACAAGTTAGCCCAGGAACGGTATGAGCAAACAGTAGCCGGCCTGCCACCCGAGGGAGGCATCCTTAGAGCCCAACTGGCCGACGCGTACGAACTGTTGTCCCATCGCCTTTTGTGGCCCTCGGATCGGTATAATCCCAACTATGATCTGGCCGTCGAAAAAATATTAAACCGGGTGCTGGAGTGGTTCCCGGAAAGAAGTTACTCCTGGTATTTGCTGGGGGTTAACCTCGGAGCGGCCGAGCAGCAGGATGAGGCGATTGCCGCTCTACAACGTGCGATTGAGCTCAATCCCCGGCATACGGCCGCCTATAGTGCGCTGGGCAATCTCTACGCGGCCATGGACCAACACGACCAGGCCAGAGCGGCATATGACCAGGCCCTGCAAGTCGATCCGGCATCAGCATCGGGCTATGGCGGTCTTGGAGCGGTCCACCAGGCCTTAGGCAACCGGGAAGAAGCGATTGCAGCCTACGAGAAGGCGATTGAACAAGATACACGCTATGTCAATGCGCGTATCGGGCTAGGTCAAATGTACCTGGTTTCCGGCCGGAACGAAGACGCGTTGAATACCTTGCAGGTAGCGGAGGCGATGGCAAACGATCAGGCTGTCGTGCAAAATTCTCTTGGCGAGGCATATCTGGTTGCAGAAAAACCTGAATTGGCTCTGGCAAACTTTCGCAAGGCGATTGAACTTGACGCTGCTTATGCTGTCCCGCTGAGCGGGGCAGGTCTCGCTTACCTTGCCCTGGATCTTCCTGAGGAAGCAGGCCGGTCGTTCAACCAGGCTATTTCGCTGAACCCTGACTATAGCGCCGCGCATGCCGGATTGGGCGATCTACACAACAGGGCAGGTGAATATGATCAGGCCATCGCCGCTTACGAACAGGCCCTCCAACTAGGTGACTTGCGGGCGCGAACCTATGATAGGTTATCTCAGGCATATCAGGCCAGCGGAAGGTTTACAGAAGCCCTTCAAGCCCACGAACAAGCAGTGAGCGCCGACCCCCATCACCCCTTCTCTTACGAAGATTTGGGTGACATATTTATGGCTTTAGGACGCTATGATGAGGCTAACAAAGCCTTTCATAAGGCCAGCGTTACTAATGTATATTTGGTCCGGCCGTTAACAGGCCAGGGTGATGCGTTATATGCCTTGCACTCTTACGATGAAGCGCGTGCGGCATATGAAAGCGCCATCGAGGAAGATGCAAATTATGCTCCCGCCTATCGAGGATTGGGCGATGTGTACCGGGCTAAGGGGCTGGTAGACCAGGCCCTGCCGGCTTATAGTCGGGCGATGGAACTTGATCCGGCCGACATCGGTTCGCAGATTGGCCTGGGCGATACCTATCTGTCTATGAAACGTTACAAGAAGGCCATTGCCGCTTACCAACAGGCACTAGAGTTGGCCCCTGGGGATGCCCGGCCGCACAAGGGGCTTGGGGATGTTTATCTCGAATTGAATATGCCCAATGCTGCTCGAGGCGCTTACGAAAATGCCATCAACCTGAATCCTAATTTGGCCTCGGCCTACAATGGTCATGGCAACACGTTGATCCAACTCCGGCATTTGCGCCAGGCCACCAAGAGCTTTCACGAAGCCGTCAAACATGACCCCAACGATCCGGCTCCCTACATCAGCCTGGGCCACCTGTACACCTGCCATTCGCGCTTTGATGAAGCCAACACAGCATTGAACCGGGCCCTTGAATTGGCCCCTGAAAATGCCGCCGCCTATGAATCATATGGCGACTTGAAACTTGCAGAAGGGCAATCGGTCGAGGCCATCGCCGCCTATCACAAGGTGTTGGAGCTGGACCCAACCTATATCGATGCCTACAATAAGTTGGGAAAAGTCTACCAGAGTTTCGGCCGAACTGAGGAGGCATTACAGGCATATCAGGACGCCTTATCGGCAAATCAAAAGGACCCGGTGGCTTATGCCGGTCTGGGCGCGGTTTACCTTTCCGCGGACCAGGCTGACGACGCACTTAAGGCATTCCGACAGGCGATTAAGGTCGATCCCTATTATCTGGAAGCCCACCTGGGACTGGGTCAAACTTTCCAACAGCTCGGACAAAATAATGAAGCGTTGCTCACGTACCAGCGCGCCCTTGAACTCGACGACTTGTATGCGCCTGTCCATGTTGGCCTCGGCGATATCTATCATCACTTATCCCAGTATGAGGAAGCCGAGACGGCTTATCTAAAGGCGTCTGAAATCAAGCCGGAACAGCGCGAAGCTTATAATGGTCTAGGGGCATTGTATCTAACTCAGGGCCGTTATGACGAAGCAGAAATAGCCTTTGAACATTCACTCGCTATCGATCCCAAACAACCATTCCCGCACCGGAGCCTGGCTCAGGTTTATTACCTCCAGGGCCAGGCACAGGAGGCCTTGAATTCGTATCGTACGGCGATTTTGCTTGATCCTGGGGACGCCGAAGCCTATGCTGGACTAGCCCATAGCCAAAAACAATTGGCGCAATATGCTCCGGCCGGCGAGTCATATGCCCGAGCCTTGGCCTTAGATCCCAAAGATGATCAGTCGCATAATGGATTGGGCGAAGTCCAGTTAGCCCTAGGACAGCTGGAAGATGCTGAAGCTTCCTTCCAAAAAGCCATGACCTTACAACCTGATTGGGCCGTCCCCTATGCGAGCCTGGGACAAACTTACTCAGCGCTCGGCCGTTCCAAAGAAGCCGTATCAGCTTTTGAAAAGGCATTGGCGCTCGATCCGCAGGTCGAGCTATCCTACCGGCACCTGGGTGATCAATATGCGGCCGAGGGTCATCCTGAAAAAGCTCAGACAGTGTACCAACTCGCACTGCATCAGAATCCGGAAGAATCCCTGGCTTACCTTGGACTTGGCGATGTCTTGGTACGCCTTGGCCAATATGAGCAAGCCGAGGCCGCCTATCAAGATGCGGCCAAACGCGCGCCTGAGATGGCAGCGCCCCGGCGGGGTCTTGGCGACGTCTATGTGGCCACTGGGCTACATGAGGAGGCTTTTGCTGCTTATGAAGCGGCAACCGCCCGCGACAAGAGTAATGCCAGTACTTACCGGGGACTTGGCGATGCCTATGCTGCTGTTGGGCGCTACCAACAAGCCCAAGAAGCCTATCATCAAGCCTTGACGCTTCAACCAGAGTTGGCAGCCGCATTCCGAGGAATGGGCCGCGTGCATCAATTACTCGGCGATTACAACGAAGCCCAAATGCTTTATGAACAGGCTCTTGATTTGGATCCAGCCGCGGTTTCCCTCACCGATCTGGGAGATCTCTATTTGGCGCTTGGCCGTTACGCCGGGGCAATCAACGTATTCCAGCAGGCACTTTCGGAAGAGCCGCTGAATGCCGACGCGTTGAATGGAATAGGCGATGTCTACTTCAAACAAAGGCGACTCCACGACGCACGAGATGCCTACCGGCAGGCGTTAGAAGCTGATCTTCAGCAACCGCGATCATACGTCGGTCTGGGAAATGTGGAATCAGATTTAGATAATAATCGCCGGGCGCTGGCGGCTTACTGGCAAGCTCTTAACCTGGACATGAAAAACGTGGCCGCATTGAAAGGCATTGGCGTCGCTTGTGCCGCCCAAGGGGATCACGAGCGCTCTCGCAAAGCCTACCAGCGAGCGGCCGGCTTTGCGCCCCAAGACAGTGAGATTTATTTAGGTCTGGGGACAGCCAGTCTGGCCCTTGATCAAAATAAGGATGCCGAAGCAGCTTATCACCGGGCCAGTACGTTAGGCCCCCATTCAGCAGAAGCCTTCAGCGGGCTAGGCCTTGCCCTGGCAGGCCAGGGACGACCTGAAGCAGCCATTCAGGCCTTTGAGCAGGCACTCGAGATAGAACCATCTCAGACCATCGCCCACTTCGGCCGAGCCGGCGCTCTGGCCGATATGGACCGTTATCCGGAGGCTGTCGCCGGCTATCGCCGTACGATAGAAATTGATGGCCAAGACAAAAGTGCCTACTTCAAACTGGGCCTGGTTTTGCATAAACTTGGCCAGGATGAAGCGGCCCTCGAAGCGGCGAAAACCGCCCAGACGATGGGATTAGAGACGGCCGCGGTCAATTGCCTCATAGGCGAAACATCCGTAGAGCTAGGTCATCTTGCCGATGCGAGCAAGGCTTATCACTGGGCCGTAGAGTTGGATCCTGAAAGTGCCGACGCCTACACTGGCCTTGGCAATACATACTTTGCCGAAGGCCTGGTTGACGAGGCGCTGGAGGCTTACAGCCAGTCGTTGGAGCTGGATCCCAACTATGCCCCGACTTATTATCATTTAGGTAACATACAGCACGCCCGAGGGCGCATTTCTGATGCATTGATCGCCTACCAGCATGCTACCGAACGCCAAACCGATTATGTTGAACCCTTTTATGGGGCCGGGCGTGTTTACATCGAGATGGGTCGCTCAGCTGACGCCATCACTGCCTATAAACATGCTATCCGTCTTGCCCCGAATGATGCCCTCGCCCATAATAAATTAGGAGGGCTATATCTTGGTTCAGGACGTTATGCTGAAGCGCTTGAAAGCTACCAGCAGGCCAGCACGCTGGCGCCTATGAACGCGGCCGTTCACAGTGGATTGGGATACTCATACTTGCGTCTGAATGAAACAGATAACGCCTTGAACGAATTTCAACAGGCGTTAGAACTGGCGCCACAAGATGGGTACGCCCTGGCCGGAATTGGCGATATATACACCCGTCTTGGACGCGATCAAGAAGCGCTTTCTGCATACAAACAGGCTCTCGTACAAGCGCCAGACCACGCAGCCGTTCACACGGGTTTGGGTAACATCTATGTGCGGCTTGGCCGCCTGGACGAGGCCATGGATTGTTACCTGGAAGCGATCGGCCATGATTCAAAAGATCCGGCACCCCGCACTGGGATGGGTGATGTCTACTTTCAAAAAGACCGCATTGACGAAGCAATCGCCGCCTACAAACGGGCGACCGGCCTCAACTCCAGTTACGCGCCCGCCTATGTGGGCCTGGGAAACGTGCACCAGGCCCTCCGGCCACCGTCTGATGCTCTTAGCGCCTACGAACGGGCCATCAGGTTACACGCCGCCGATCCGGTCGCTTATCGGGGTCTGGGGAGTGTCTACGCAGACCTGGGCCGCGGTGATGAGGCGATGAAGGCCTATGAGAAGGCATTGTCTCTTGAACCCAATGACCCGATCATCTACGTTGGCATTGGCAATGTGCGTCGCGATAGTGGGGCATGGCAGGAAGCTGTGGCAGCCTATCAAAAAGCCACCCAGTTGGACCCGGATAATGCGACAGCCTACGCAAATTTGGCCGACGTATATAATGCCAACGGCCGGACAGAAAAAGCCTTAACTGCTTATCTGCGGGCGATTGAACTCAATCCGAAAGACGCGCTATCACGGGGGTCTCTGGCCGGACTTTACCGGCGATTGGGACGTAAACGAGAATACAACCAACAAATGAAAGTGGCCCGCAAGCTGATCGCCGAAGAGAGCGAATATAACCAGGCTTGCCTGGAGGCTATTGACGGGGATGCCGACCGGGCGCTGGCTTTTCTGAGGATAGCCCTGGAGAAGCACCAGGTTCAACGAGAATGGGTGCGTCGCGATCCTGACCTGGTAGGAATCCGGGACGATCCCCGCTTCCAAGAGATGGTTGGGCTGATTTGAGTAAATAGCTAAGAGCCAATTGCTCTAAGCCAGAATATTACTCTGAGCAACGTGCACAGCAACGGCCTATTTTAACGGATCCGCTAGAAAAGGTCCATTTCCTAACGCCGCCCGATCTGTTTCGCAATACCTTTTCCCACCCAAACCTCGTGGGCGAAATCAGGATTGCTGGCGGAGGCCACAAAATATGTAACCCCCTGAACAACCGGTCGCGCCTGCAACTCCCGCCAAAATTTCAGGTATTCTTGGGCTAATTTTGATGAAATATTCGGGCCAAGATTACGGCTGGCTTCGGTAATCCAGATTGGGTGAGCCCTAAATCTACTAATGAAGTCATCTAGCGTCTCTAGCGCCTGCACCATGGGTTGGAACTGGGACCAATAGATATGGATACCAAGACCGTCAGAGGCCTCAACGGCCGCCCGGCTGGCCTCAAGGAATTGGACATGATCGAGCTTTACTCCGGTCACTTTTCCACCTGGTGAAAGGCCGGGATAGATGAAGCGAACGCCGGGCAAAGTCTTGCGATAACGCTTCAGCAACTCTTGATACCAAACGTTGAAGGCGGCCCCATCTGACCAACTGCTGCCCAGTCCTTCGGCGAACACGTTGGGTTCATTGTGCAGTTCGACAACAACTTCATGCTTGCGAAGTTGGGCCAGTGCCCGGCGGACATCGGCGACGGTATCCGCCACAAATTTTCCCGGGCTGATTTTTCGACCTTCCATCGAAAGAAATGCGCGGACAATAAACTGGGCTTCGGGATGGGCAACAGCCAGTTTGCCGATATCGTCAGCGCTGTGAAACGACAGCACCTTAATGATGCCTGGTCGCAAATGAGCAAATTCAGCGTGCTCCGCCTCTCCGATATCAGGATCGGCCGAAGCATGCAATCCGATTCGAGCCCGACCCATGGCCGGCGCATCTGGATCCTGCCTATCGTCATCCGTATCCGGAGGTTCCAGCAAATCGTCTCGGACACGCACCGGCGAATATTCACCTTGGGGCGGGCCGGTAACCCTTATTTCACTTTCGGCAGGAATAAAACCTAACAATCTACTATCTCGCGTTGGCTTTGATCTTAGATTGCTTCCATACCTGGCCACTTTGGCCCGGCTACCGGATATAAGCAGCCCATTGGTGTAAGCCCAGCCGGGAACCGTTGCCGGGACAGGGGCTGGAGCAGCTATGGGAGGCTCGGCGTCTGGCCAAGGTTCGGGCCTGGTAACATCGGGTTGGGGAGTAATGACATTAATTACATCGTCCGAGTTTACCAATACCGGTGTATATTCCCTTCGAACGGGACCGGCAACTCGGACCGTGGCATAGGCCTTAACCAGGCCGGTGTTTTGCCCGGATTGGTCGGGCCGGCTGCGTAAATTAACCCCCAGTCTCGAGGTCAATGCCTGGCGACCCGCTAACGGGCTGAGATATTGAGTCAGTACCCAGCCCAAATAGCCATTTTCAGGGGGAATAATCGCCGGATCGGGCGGCGGCACAGGCAACGTGACCGGTTCCAGAAAATCATTGCGGCGGACCCGGATCGGTGAGTATTGACCCTTTGGCATGCCAAGCACACTCACTGTGCTGTTGGCCTTGACCAGCCCGATATTCAATGCCGTCCGTTCCGGTCCGCGAAGCAAGTTGACGCCATGTAAACCGACGATTGCCTGTTTTCCGGCAAAGACCAGGAGGCGCTTCGACGCCCAACCCTCAACAGTGGCGACGATAGCCGGTGGTTCCGGCGCCGGTTTTGGCTTGCTGGAATTGTCCAGGCCGATCGTTGCCATCGGCACCCTAACCCGGGTAAATGGCTCTTGCTTAGAGAGGGTGACGATAATTGAACCAGATGGAATAATTCTTTTAAGATCTGGGTTGATGTAAAATGTCGCCCCGCCGTCATTGATCTGTGCCAGGCTTCCGTGAATATAGATGGCGTCTGTCAGCACCCAACCCTCAACGTAAGGTCCGGCCGGTTCCTGCCAACCCATTAGGGGCAGGAGAAACGGCGTCGGGTCAATAATATTGTATGGATATTTTCCAACTTTTGCGTTCTTTTTTTTGAGGGTAATATGGAGATGCGAGCCAAAGCTATTACCCGTATTGTCGGCAATGCCCAGAACGGTTCCCGCCTCAACAATTTGACCCTTACGCACCAATGGCTTCTGGAGGTGGGCGTAAATCGTCTTATACCCGTCCTGGTGCAAGACACGCACATGAATACCATAATTGTGGCCGGTTGGCTTTTCGTAAACTCGAAATACTTCCCCAGGGGCTACGCAAAATACTTTGCTGCCGGTCGGGGCTCTGATGTCCAGGCCATCATGACCCGGCAAGCCGAACTGGGCATAATTTCTTGGATTCGCCCCAAAGTGTTGCGTAATTACGCGGAACTCTGTGGGCCAGACTTCAAATTTGAAATCACCCATAGTGGTTTTCGATTAGATTGTAGGTACTACTTCAAGATTATGTCATTTAGTCTATCCCAAATTTGGGCGGCCGGCAACCGTACTCTGGTCAAATTTGCCTCCACTGTATCCCGCAGTAGAATCTGATCTATGGGTTTCTTGAAAAGACTTTTTGGCGGCGAAGGATCATCGAAAGGGCAAAGTTCTGATTCGGAAGGTTTTTTCTTTTACGTGCAGTGTGATAATTGTGATAAGAAGATCCGGCTGCGTATTCTTAGGCAATACGATTTGAATTATTCGGACGGTGGCTATGTCTGGCATAAGAGAATAGTCGACAACCGTTGCTTCCGGGAGATAGAGGCCGTCGTGCACTTTGACGGCAACTACAATGTTACCAATGCCGACATTAATGGGGGACGCCAGATCTCCCACGAGGAGTACTCCCTTGGGGAGTATGAAGCACCTGAAGTAAGCCAGCCCACGGACAACGACCAGGGCAAGGAGTAAATTCTACATATCATTGTCTGTACCAGAATACATGACAAGCGGCGAAATGACGCGGCGCTATAGAAAAATGATTCATGAGTAGTTCATGGTCAGCCGGGCGAACACAACTCGGGCAACAGCCAGCACTACATGAATTAAATACATGGGAATGGATTCTAAATAAAGGACTTATGACTACTTCTTCAAATGATAACATACTCCTGTACATGTCTCGATGGTGCGCTCATTCGATGAGTGTGGAGAGATTTCTGGATAGAAACAACGTTGTCGTGGAAAAGATAAACGTTGATGGCGACTCTAAAGCGCGCGAGGAATTGATTCGCCTAAACGGGGGATACGCCAGTGTGCCGACCCTTCTTTTTCCTGATGGTACAAAATTAACAGAGCCATCTTTTTCCCAGATACGGAAACAACTAGAAATGGAGCCCCCTCCTAGCCTTGTTGATCGGATTAAAAAAGTATTCGGTCAGGGTGAGGCTGAAGATTGACCGATTCCGGCCGATCCGGCCGCTGATCGCCTAACACATGTTGCCATATATTCTAATCTTACTTGCCTTTGCGGCCGATCGTATCTCTAAATGGTGGGCGACCAACTATTTTAACGAGAACGGCCCGCTTGAGGTTGGCACATTCATCACCCTCAGCCCTACATATAACCAGGGCATCTCCTTTGGAATGTTCCAGGGCATCGGCCGAGCCGTGGGTTGGATCTCGATAATCATAATTATTGGGCTATTCATTTACATGATCAGAACGCCCAAATCCATGTGGTTGCTTCGGATCGGCCTGGCTCTGATTATTGGCGGCGCTTTAGGGAACATGGTCGATCGCATCGCTGCCGGGAAAGTGCTGGATTTTATCCAGGCAACGATCCGACCAGGGGTTTTCAATGTCGCCGATTTGATGGTTAATGCGGGGATGATAATCAGTCTGATTGGGGTGATATTGCAGCGCGAGGAAAAATCACCAGAAGAGCCGTTAGAACAGGCGGAACTGTAAACCGCCCCTCAACTTAGCGAAAAATCGTTCCCAGGATCAGCAAAGCGGCTATAACCCCGGACCAGATTCCTAGCGTCTGCTCATCATTGACGTAAAATAACGCGCCGCTTAGCAACAATGCGGCCGCGATTAAACTCCAATTGGGGCGGCCAATCCGTTTTTCGATCTTATCCAACCGGCGTAATAGCGACCGATCAGGCAGTGCCTGAACCCGTAGTCGCCCGCTCTCGGCCGCTGTCATGACCCGTTTCGTCTGGGAAGGCAAGGTCAAAAAGATGCGAGCCCACTCCCCGATCATCTCGAGGCTGAAAGTCAGCGCTTCCTGGCTACGGATGATGTCGGCGCCGTATTTTTCCATAAGTCTCCAGGGGTTGATTTCTGGGTCTAACAGGGAAGCCAGACCAGAAAGCATGCCCAGAGCGCGGCCGAAAAAGATGAAGTCCTGGGGCACTTGAAACGGGAATTCGTACAGGATATCCCGGAACTCGCGGGTCAATTCCTGGACTTCCTTGGGATCTGGCTGGCTTAGCTCTTTCAGACTGCGCCCCCACAACTGATCAAGTACCCTGGTTAACGCCTCAGCAATACGATCCAGATCGCTGCCGGGTAAGAAGAAACCCAGACCGTTAAATGCTTCGGTCAAACCCCGGGCATCACGCTGAGTAATACTAACTATCATCTGTCGCAAATTATCACCCATCAACTTTTCGATATGGCCAACCATACCGAAGTCGACGAAAGTCAAGTGGAATGAACGGCTGCGACCACTCCGTGGAGCTAGCGGCGGACCAATTGGGCTGATGAACAGGTTGCCAGGATGGGGATCGGCGTGAAAGAAACCAACCTCGAAGATCTGGTAAAAATAGGCGTCAAATAGGCGTGAGGTAACCTCACTCAGATCAATGCCGGCCGTTTCAATTGCTTCCTTGTCGGTAATCTTGATCCCGCTCACATCTTCCAACACCAGGACCCGGCGAGTGCTATGTTGGCGATAAACGCCCGGGATGCGAACGTAAGGGTCGTCGGCAAACATCTCGGCGAAACGCTCAGCGTTGCTTGCTTCCGAGGTATAGTCAAGCTCTTCCCACATGGTTGTAGAAAATTCGTCCATCAAAGCGGGCACATCGGCCCTACGGCTGATTGGCTTGTAACGCATAAGCCAGCGAGCCACGACCCGTAACGCCGCCAGATCTGTCCTGACAATATCCTCGATATGCGGCCGTTGGACCTTGACGACAACTGATTCTGAGGTCCGATCATTGGCGCCTGCCCCGGTCGATACCAGGCGGGCGCGATGGACCTGGCCCAGGGAAGCGGCGGCCAACGGTTCGCGCTCAAATTGCCTGAAATGGTTGGAGACATTGCCTAATTCGGCGATCAACACTACCAGGATCTCATCATAAGGGACTGGGGGAACTTCATCTTGGAGGCCGGCAAGCTCTTCAGTCACCTCCGGAGGCAACACATCCACCCGGGCACTAAGGAATTGGCCCAACTTGATCAACACCCCACCCATGTCCACGGCCAGTATCCGCAAGCGGCGAGACATCCGCCTGAAGCGTTGTGGCCTGGAGCGACGGACAGATCCCTTGAATCCCCGGCCTAACAACAGGTCCCACCAGATGACATGAGCAATTACGCTGGCAAAGAACCAGATAATCCGCCGGTATCGTTTCCGATCAATGACTTCGATGACTTCGATTTGTTCTTCGTTGCTGGCTGTCATGGATCGTTCATTAAAAAAAGGCTCCGCCCATGTCCAAGCGAAGCCTCCCTATCAAACCTTGGTGGCCCATACGGGACTCGAACCCGTGTTTCGGCCTTGAGAGGGCCGCGTCCTGGGCCGCTAGACGAATGGGCCAATAACGTTGAGAATTCTAACAGAGCGGGTTATGGCTGTCAAACCAGATTGCCGATTTTCTCGAGGAAGAAGTGATGAGTGTCTGAAGTGGATCCTGAGAGGATATCCGGCGAAATAGACCCCCATATTTTGCAGAGTTTCAGGTAAAAATCCAGTTATTCTGATTGGCCCTTTCCGACTATAATTACCTGATATGAGTATTGTAAAAAATTTAAACGAAGCCCAACGCAGTGCAGTTCAAGCTGGCGACGGTCCAATTCTCGTTTTGGCCGGCCCCGGTAGTGGTAAAACCCGCGTCTTAACCCATCGTATCGCCTATTTGATCCAGGAACAGCAGGTTTCTCCCTGGCAGTTAATGGCAGTTACCTTTACCAATAAAGCAGCCCGCGAAATGCGGCACCGGGTCGAGACCTTGCTGGGTGGCAATCCCAGCGGCTTGACAATGGGAACGTTTCACGCCACCTGCGTGCGTATTTTGCGCCGCGAAAATCAGTCGCTGCCTGGTTATGATTCCAATTTTGTCATCTTCGACACAGACGACCAGCGCCAGGTGGTAAAACAGGCGCTGCGCGATAACAATTTAGATGATAAAAAGTTCCCACCCAATAAAATGTTGTCTGGCATTGGCAAAGCAAAGAACGAACTGGTAACGCCTGAACAATATGCCGCCGGCAATTACATTTCGGAGATCACCAAACGAGTTTACCAACGGTATCAGGATATCCTGGTGGCTAACAACGCCATGGATTTTGATGATCTGCTGCTGAATACGGTGCTTCTGTTTGAAGATCGACAGGACATACTGCAGAAATACCAGGAGAAGTACCGGTATGTATTGGTTGACGAATTTCAAGACACAAATACGGTCCAATACATCTTGTTGCAGCGATTAGCAGCCCTGCATGAAAACATTTTCGCCGTCGGAGATGCGGATC
>PVMS01050424.1_pt1 | contig 16095 bp, 16 predicted proteins | sample 1853461 | NCBI WGS metagenome assembly PVMS01 (sample SAMN08582032, study PRJNA380276) | Marine sediment metagenome, whole genome shotgun sequencing project. | isolation source: ocean sediment barecode stripped | collected 2017 | reverse complement strand
GCTCCCGAAAGTAAAATTCAACAAATAGTTGAACTTCCACACGTTACCGGAAAACCAAACAAAATTTGTGTTTTTGCTACTGGAGAACTTGCATTCAAAGCTAAAGAATCTAGCGCAGATATTGTTATTGAAAAAACTGACCTTGAAAGCTTATCAGGCAAAAAAAAGGAACTTCGAAAATTGGGTAACACATATGATGTATTCATTTCTGAAGCCCCATTAATGGCGTTAGTCGGAAGGACTTTTGGTCCCGTTTTAGGTCCTAGAGGTAAACTACCAATACCCGTTCCACCAAATGTGAATATTAAAGAAGAGATTGAAAAGCATAGAAAAACAGTTAGGATTCGAATGCGAAATCAACCAATAATTCAGGTTCAAATAGGAACTGAAGATATGAAAGATGAAGATTTAGTTGATAATATTCTAGCTGTTTTGAGAGTTTTAGATGGAAAACTCAAACGAGGTCTAAAAAACATAAAGTTTCTTTTTATTAAAACCTCTATGGGTACTCCAGTGAAAATTAAACCTTAATCGAGAGAAATAAAATGCCATCCCAACAAATATTACAAGAAAAAAGCAAAGAAGTCGAAGAAATAAAAACCGTACTTAAGAGCTACAATGCTATTGGAATTGCAAGTCTTAAGAAAGTTAGATCTTCCCAACTTCAAGAACTAAAAAAGAAACTAGGCAACAAAGTTAGTATGAAAGTTTTCAAGAACAACTTGCTTAAATTTGCTCTAGATTCACTAGATGATAAAAATCTGAAAAAACTTGAAGATTACATTTCCGGTTCAAATATCTATTTATTTACTAATCTTAATCCCTTCAAATTAGCTCTTCTTTTAGAAAAAGGAAAAATAAAAACTATTGCCAAAACTGGTGACATAGCCGCAATGGATATAACTGTTCCTGAAGGTAACACAGGTCAACCACCAGGTCCAATAATTAGTCTTTTAAACTCCGCAGGATTACCCACCAGAATCCAATCAGGAAGCGTTTGGGTAAGCAAAGATACATTTGTTGCAAATAAAGGCGATATAATAAATGAACGGATCTCTGGAGTTTTAGCAAAACTTGGAATCAAAGCTGTAGAATTAGGTCTATCTATGCGAGCAGTTTTAGATAATGGATTAATTATTCCTGGAGATGCTCTCAATATTGATCTAGATGAAACTAGAAATACCCTAATCACAAGTCACAATGAAGCTTTTGCTTTATCATTAGAAATAGCCTATCCGACAACCGAAAATACTGCCATTTTATTACAAACTGCACATCAGAAAGCATTTTTACTCTCCTTAAACGCTGCAATACCTAATAAGGCTAATATCGCTGACTTAATCAAAAAAGCTCACACCGAAATGCTTGGTCTAAAAAATTTAACTGAAAAATCTTCCTAATCCTTTTTTAGGAAAATCAGTTTTTTTTATTATATTATTTTTTTTCTTTCTATTCAGCATTTTTTCCAAAACTGGTCGAAGTTTTAGATTTTCAGTTTTAATTTTATCTTTGCCTAACATCTTCATTTGAGTATCAACCTCTTTAATTATCTCAGCATACCTAACTCCTTCAGCTGCCGATACATATTCCACTCGGAATCTTTCAGCACTCATGCCAAGTTTTTGCAACATAGGAGCTAAAGCATCCATACGAACTTTCATTTTCCAATTTCCACTAATATAGTGGCAATCATAGGGCAAATAACAAGCGCCAACAATAATCATACTTGCTCCCAATCGTAATGCTTCGAGAATAAAATCCCGATCTACCCTACCAGAACACATAACACGCAGGGCTCTAACCGATGTAGGTTTGTTTACCAATTTTTTACGAATAATATTTTAAAATTTTTTTACTTTAGATAAATTACTGATTTCAACTAACTTTTTTATTAATTGCTACGTAACACTTTAAATTTGACCCATTTTCGATTGTGACTATTTCTAATCCAGACTCTTCAAGCAATTCTTTAAACTTCTTCAAAGGAAAAAACTTTTTTAAACCAGTAATGATAATTTGTCCATCACTTTTTGCGGCTAATATTATTTCTTGTATTGTCTTTAAAGGTGAAGGCATATTTTGAAGCATAGTGAATGCAAAAACTAGATCCATTTTATTATTTTGAAGTGGCAAATTATCTGCGTCAGCTTGAATCAAATGAATGTTTGCTTTATTTTTTTCTTTTGCTTTGCGTAATAATTCAATTGATAAATCAATTCCAATAATTGACTCAACTTTGGATACTAAGTAGTCAAACAATAATCCACTCCCACATCCAACATCTAAAATGATGCTATCACAGCTTAACTTTACCTTCAATAAAGCCCGGTTGTACTTGATTTTTTGTTCATCTGAATAACGCATATTGTACATGTGTGAAGTTAAATCATAACAATTTTTTACTTTATACTTTTCATTCCATGCGGGCACATCAAACACTTCAGAACTCTTATTTACATAGAATCCTTCTAAAATATTTGGCTGAAACACTTGACTGATTTAGAGAAGCTCACAATTGCAAAGAATCCAAGTTTAGATGATGCTCTAACTCTTATCAGGAAAGTTCTTGGAAACAAAAAGACTTTGATAATAGTTGGTAACTTTAGAGTCATATATAATGGACGAGCAAGCTCTACTCTTGAATATGGCGAACGTTTGCTTATTATCAAAAGTGATGGAGCCATTCTCATTCACCGTTCCTTTGGGTACGAACCTGTAAATTGGCAACCACCAGGAACTATTTTACACGCTCAAATAAAATCAAAGATTCTAGAAATAAGTGCGATTAGACATAATCCAAGAGAAACACTAAAAGTATTATTTGATAAAATTTTTATGCTCTCTATCTTTAGTCTTGAAGATTTTGCAGACTTTACTCTATTTGCAAGTGAAAAAGATATGCATAAAGCAATACTGCTAAATCCTTCACTAATAGAAAAAGGTTTCAAACCTATTAGTTATGAAAAAAAAGTCGACCCAGGTTTTATTGATGTTTATGGTGTCGATAAAAACGGTAACTTAGTTGTGATTGAAGTGAAACGCAAAATTGCAGGAAAAGAAGCTGTTCTTCACTTGATAAATATGTAACAGCTATAAAAAATAAATCAGATAGGAATATCAGAGGTGTTCTTGTAGCACCCAACATTGGCAAAGGAGTGCAAAATCTTCTATCAAGTTTGGAATTAGAATTCATAGCTTTAGATCCAAAAAAATGTGCTACCCTGCTTAAAAAACCCAAAGATAAAAAACTAGAACTATTTGTTACCAAAAAATCTTGAAAACAAATTGCGTCCAAAAAAACTCTAAGAATCCTTAAAAGACAGGTTTGTTTTTTGAACTTTAAAGGTGCGGGTTAATAGATGAATTTTTGGAAAGATATACCAATTGGTGATAATCCTCCTGAACTTCTTAATATGATTGTTGAAGTTGTAAGTGGTTCACGAGATAAATATGAATATAATCCTGATTGGGAAACTTTTGTATTAAATAGAATAATTCCTTCATCAGTAGTTTTTCCAGTTGAATATGGCTTTGTTCCACAAACCTTGTATGATGACGGTGATCCGTTAGATATTATGACTTTAAGTTTCGAACCTTTGGAAATAGGATGTGTAGCGAAAGTCAAGGTAATTGGGTGCTTATTAATAGAGGATGAAGAAGGTATAGATCCAAAAATACTCTCAATACTAGTAAATGACGCTAGATTCGAAGGATATGAAGACATTTCTGATGTTCACGATCACGAATTAAAAGAAATTCAAGAATTTTTTGAAACTTATAAAAGATTAGAACCGCATAAATGGACAAGAGTTAAAGACTGGAAAAATGCAACTGAAGCTAAAGAAATTGTGACAAAAGCAATAAAAAATTACAACAAAAAAACACAGTGACTCGAGTTTACAATTCCTAAAACTAAAAATTTTATATTTATTAATAATTTCATTTTTCTGCTAAAATTTTGAATAAACTTAAATAATCTCCGAAAAATCTTTTTTCTATAAAATTTATTATTTCACAATTTTGGAATAAGGTTATATAGATAAAGTCAAGGTAATCTGTAACATAATTATCCAATAAAAGAAGTGATTATTGTTGAATTGTGCTAAATGTGGTAAAGAAATCGTTGATGAAAACAGTAGTTTTTGTGCTTATTGTGGTAATCCTTTTGATTCAAAAAAGGATAAAACAGAATTATTAGGAGGAGCCGCTATTTTATTGATTATTGCAGCCACCTTTGCTGCTGTTATTGGTGTTATTGGTTTAGTAAACTACCAGGCGACTATGGCCTACATTAACCAAGTAGGCGGTGACGCAAGTATTTATTTAGGATTTTTAATATTTGGAATAATTAATCTAATTGCTTTTATTCCAGGTTTGATAGGTGGTCTTTTTGTTCTATTCAAAAAACGCCAGAAATTTTCTTTAATTTCAGCAATAATAGTATTGGGCTCCGCGTTAGCTACTATTCTAATAATTGAGTATTATGCCTATGGTTATGCAGACAGTGTCTTATTTTCACAAATATCAATAATAGTCTTTTCATTCCTAAGCATATTTTTAATTAAAAAATCAAAAACAGAATTTAATGACTATCAAACCATTTCTTAATCAATATACCATATTCCTTTTTTTATTAAATATCCAAGAAAAAGTGAAACTTAAATTCTATAAATCTTTAATGATCCTAATTTCAATCGACAATACAACAAATTTCATCTCGAGGTTGTAATGAAAAAATGTCTAAACCGAAAAAGAAAAGCTGGAAAGAAAAGCAACGTGATAGGCAACTAAAGGAAAAAAATGCGCAAAAAACATATCAACAACAAAAAGAACAAGCTGAAAAAAGAAAACCTCGAAAACTACCTAAAGGCAAAATAATTGTCGGCCTAATAATCATTCTTTTTGTGGCACTAGGAGCTTACGTGATAATTCAAAATCCAGTTACCCAATTTACAACAATATATATTAGAGCTGATGGAACAATCGACCCGACCACATCATCAGTATCAAAAATTTCAGATAACCATATATCCTATTAGATGATATTTCTGGTTCAATCGTTATTGAAAAAAATAATATAAAACTTGATGGCGCAAACCACGTTCTTAATGGAAATAATGAAGCAGCTTCTAAAGGAATAGAATTAACTGAAAGAACTGATGTGATAATAACAAATCTGGAAATAACTAACTTCGACTATGGCATTCATCTTTTCTTATCCTCTGACATTACACTTTCTCAAAATAAGATTTCAAATAACAATAATGGTATTTGGCTTGAACATTCCTCAAATAATGAGATCATTGAGAATGAACTCACAAATCAATATGCAATTAACCTAAACTATTCTCCTGAGAACAATATTTCAAACAATATTATTTCAGATTGTGATGGTGGTATTGGGCTAGTTTACTCATCAAAAAATGATATAACTGAAAATACATTATCGAATAGTCAATCTGCCATCGGACTTGCTTCATACTCTTCGAATAATAATATTTTAAGGAATATTATTTCAGATTGTGAGGGTGGAATTGCTCTTACAGAATCATCTGAAAATTTTATTTCAGAAAATGAATTAACCAATGGAAGCGGAGGTTTTGGACTTTCAACTTTTTCATTGAATAACACCATCTCTAAAAACCAAATAGAATCTTTTGGAGAAGGATTCATACTACACCAAAGTCCCTCAAACCTAATTGTTGAAAACTTAATTTCAAATTGTGGTATTGGATTAGATCTTCAATACTCTTACAGTAATATTATCCAAGAAAATAATGTAAGAAATAGCCAACAATATGGCATTATTTTAACTAATTCTGAAGATAACTCGATTTTCCATAATATATTTTATGAAAATAATAATCAAGCATCTTCTAGTGACTCTGTAAATTATTGGGATGATGGCTATCCAAGTGGAGGTAATTATTGGAGCGATTATGAAGAATTATATCCACATAGTGAAGAACTAGACTCCTCAGGAATATGGAATGATTTCTATCAAATCAATGAAGCTGAGCGCGACAATTACCCATTAATAAATCCATAAACAAAAAATACTTGAGTTATACAAAAAAATTCTTTAATTTTAATGAATAAAATATACCGGAAAAAAAAATAAATTCAAATATCCCCTTTTGAGATTAGGAATTCATACTCTTTTTCAGAAAGCCAGCCTTCATCTTTTATGTATTTTAATCCATTTGAAATTTGATCCTCAATTAGTTTATATCCTAACAAATTGAAATCTGTGCCAATCTCTTTTAGCTCTGTTTGAAACATTGGATTTTGTTGAAGCAATACTTGCATTTCATCTACAAGAGCTGCAATAGTTTGGAAACGGTTACTGAGAACCTGTTTGATTTTTGATTTTCTAAGAGCTGATTTTAGTTTTGTTGTAAGACAAACCGTATTCACTATTGATGGAGAGATAATATCATAACGTTTTTTTGATTCAGTTTGATAGCAAATCACATAAAAAGGAATATAATATAAAGATGATTTTTTTATTTCAGAATTTTCCTTTATTCCCAAATTATTAAATTGAGTTATATCTGTTTCTTCAATTTTAACGAATTTGCCAAGTTGGTCGATTATTCTCTTACTGTTATTTCTAATTTTTTCTATCTTTTGATCATAGGCTAAAACTTCAGCTTCATATGAAGCTTCCAGATCTTGGAGGTTTTTTTGTAAATTCTTAATTTTTGTTTCCGATTCAGATCGCAATTTAAAAATTGATAATGTTTTTCTATCCTTCAAAGTTTCCAGTTTTTTCTCGTTTTCTCTCAATGCTTTCTCAAATTCAGAAACTATTTTTTTTGTTTTCTTGCTTTTTTCCTTCCATTTTTGTTTACCTGTTTTGTCATTTTTTTCGGCACAACTCATGGATTGGAGTTTACATGTTTCTATTTTTGTTTGATCTTGTTTTATTGATTTTTCAAGTTTAATTTTTTCTTTTTGAATTGGAAGCTCAAGTTTTTGGAAGTTTTTTGTGGTTTTAACTATTTGATTATCATACTCTTTTTTTAGTTGGGCAATTTTGGGTTTTAATATTTCTTCTTCTGTTTTTATCTTCTCTTTATATTTATATTTTGTTTCATTTGTAAAGCTTCTCAAGTCTTCAATGTGTTGTCCTGATATTTTATTAATTAACTTCATGCATCGATACAAACCATCTTTGTTTTCGTTGGCATATGTGTGGATAGTTTTCAAATCTTCTAATCCGGTTGAAATAATTACGTTCTGGATCGAGGGAGGAAGTAATCCTATTCTATATGCTGTTTCTTCCGTTTCTTTTGCTTCTGGATAATAAGAGTCAAATTCATTTAGGAAATCTGGATCACTGATTAAACCTTTGATTAAGATCTCTTTCTCTTTAATTGGTGCTTCAAAATAATTAAGGTGATCTGAGAGAAAAGTCTGATATGTTTCGGATGCTTTTGAACTCCTTTTGAGATTCTCGATGAAGATTTTTACGTTAGGAATTTTAGCATAAACCATATCATAATCGTGTCTGTTTAACCCATCAAAAATTAGAGGTTTTTCAAATATTGGTATTAACCATATTGGATAACCAATTTTTGATATAAATACGATTTTTTCTTCAGGGCGTTTTGAGAGAAGTCCCCCACCTTTTTCTCTTCCGAGTTCAGAAAGAGCAAAAACAGTTGCTAATTCCATATCGTAATTAAAAGGGTCATTACGACTCTCTGATAACTTTGAGAAAGGTAAAATAAATTTAGATATTGAAGGTGTTGGTTTTGTCATTGGATCCCTTAGTATACCTGATTAGTAGAGTTTTTAAGATTTCTCATTTCGATGACTTCTCTTATGAAAAATATGAAAGTTTCTTTTGATAAATTGAATTCTTTAAAATATTGCTTTGAATAATCCATTTATTTATAGGAATTCTTAATTTTTTTCCAACGGATTTTAAGCAAACATCTAACGATTTAAACAATTGAGGTTTTTGTCTCATTGCGTTTCTTACGTTCTCTCTTACTTGCCAAACACCTACTGGCATTATATATCCTGGATGTATTTCACGTAAAACAATTACCTTTGCTTGTCTTTTTTCTTTTATGAGTTGTTCACAAACAGCTAAACGTGCAGAATAATAGCAACCGCCAATTTTTGCGTAAGTTGATCTTCCATTATGTTTTTCATAATCTGAGAAGATAACTGTATTTTCTCCTTTTGGATTCCAAATTGTTCCAGGATACCAAGCTTCCATTGCCTCAAAACTCCAAACTGATGGAATCATTATAATTTGAAAATAGTTATCCAAATATTTTGAATCATAAACTCGAATATCGTTTATTTCAGGATACTTTTTAACAATGTTCACTAGGTTTTTAGAAATAATATCATCAACAGCAGTTATGCTCCAGCGAGTTGGAACAAGACGTCTATTTCTTTCTATACCTAACGCTCCAACACTAAATGCTTTCTGAATTTTGGTAACCCTTACTCCTTTTTTATAAAGATCCAAAATAGCTTGGGTAGAGTTTAGATCTGTATCATAGAATGCTTTCTCTAATTTATTATCATAACGTGAATTGTTGATTTGTAAATTATCAATAATGGCTGAAGGCCCAAATGGTTGGGCATTATTGTCAATAAAAAGTGGCCCTTTTGGTTTTTTTTTGAATCTTAATTCCGTTTCTACACTATTATCTGCAAGTGCAATATCGAGAGTTTTTTCAAATATTTTTCCTGATTCCCTGAACTTGGTTACATGAACACGTTTCTTACCGCGAATTAATAACGAACGAAATCCAACTATTTGGTCTATTGATTTTCCAAACCATTGTTCAGGGTTATCATATTCACTAGTATCTTCATAAATGGGGGGAACAAGGGGTCCAGCGTAAACATAAGGATAACCAATTCTACCGATAAAAACGCTGGGTGGTGAAAATCCGGAAATTTCTTTATTGGCAATCAAAGAAATAGTTTTTAGAAAATAATTAGTTCTTACTAATAATGGGCAACGAGTTTTACCACAAAGAAGTTTTGAACCTTTACAACTAATGCAGATCCCTTTTTCTGTTCCGGTTGTTTTTTGTTGTTGATTTTCAAAAACATTTTTGTTGAATTTTAGATACTCTGAAATCAATTTTTCAATTGAATTTGAATTAATATTTCTAGATAACGGAATCATGCTTGTTTGTGATGATGATTATGATAGCTCTTATATTTTCTGTATAAAAAAAATTAAATTTTATTATTTAAAATTTAGAATATTAAGGTACTTTAACCAAATTTATATTCAATTTTTAGCTGAGTAAAGATATCATGTTTTTTTAACACATCTGACAATCAATTGTTAATATTTTTTTAACCAAAGAAAAAAATTTTCTAAATAACTGTGGTGAATTATCAAATATTTAGCAAATCTACAACTATTATTTTTATTAGAGCAATACTATCTTTACATTCCATTATTGTTTATGCGTGTGGTGACTCATTGTGAGAGAACAAAGTGAAGTGTTAATAATAGGGGCTGGAGTTGTTGGATGTGCTATTGCTAGAGAACTATCGAAGTTTAACATTGAAACTGCTCTGCTAGAGAAGGAGAACGATGTCTGTGGTGGTGTGAGTAAAGGCAATAGCGGAGTTCTTCATACGGGTCTTTACTATCCTAAAGGGAGTTTGAAAGGTAAATTATGTGTTGAAGGCCGTTTGATGTTTCCAAAATTGGCAGAGCAACTAAACGTACCCTATCAACTTTGTGGAAAACATGTGATCGCTAGAACAGATGCGGAACTCAAAGACTTAGAGGTATTAAAGGCTGTAGGTGAAAATAATGGCGCTCGGGGATTAACAATAATTTCAGGCGAAGAATTAAAGAAAAGAGAACCCAACGTAGATGCTCTTTCAGCTTTATATTCTCCAGTAGCTGGAATTATTCTTCCTTATCTTTTTACTATTGCTTTAGCAGAAAATGCGTTAAACAACGGTGTGAAAATTCGACTTAATACTAAAGTATTAAGCATTCAGCAATTAAACAGCGGCTATAAAGTAACAACAACTCAAGGAATTTTCTACACTGATTTTGTTGTTAACAGTGCAGGTCTTTACGCTGATAGAATCTCTGCTATGGTAGGTTTAGATAAATACAAACTTTATCCATGTCGTGGCGAATATCTCATCCTAGACAAAAATTGTCATGAATTAATCAATAGCATGATTTACCCTGTACCCCCGAAAGTTGCAGGAGTACTTGGCGTCCATCTTACCCCAACACTAGAGGGGAACGTGTTGATTGGACCTAGTGCTGAATTCATAGACAAACGGGAAGATCTGAGATCAACCAAAGAGAAGATTAAACAATTAATGAGGGGTGCAAAAGAATTGCTCCCATCAATTCCTTTAAACGAGATTATTTACGGGTTTTCAGCTGTTAGATCCAAGATCACCCCACCAGAAGAGAAAGAATCGCGTGACTTTATCATTCGAGAAGACCTTGAAAATTTTATCAACCTTATAGGGATTGAATCACCTGGTCTTACATCATCTCCAGCTATTGCAAAGATGATCGTTCAGATGATTAGAAAAAGAAAGGATATCCATGAAAAAGCAGATTTTGATCCAATACGAAAAAGAACATTCCCTTTTCGAGAAGCTTCAAGAATTAAACAAGCCACTCTAATCAACGAAGATCCAGCATATGGTGAAATGGTGTGCAGGTGTGAACATGTGTCCAAACGAGAAGTTCTGAATGCATTAAACAATCCCTTTTCAGCAAGAACTATCTCTGCTGTAAAATACCGGACGGGTGCAGGTATGGGACGATGCCATGGCGGATTCTGTTTGCCAAAAATTGTGGAAATCTTGAAAGAAGAATATGGATTGCTTTCTCAAGAAATAAACATGAAGAACATAAACTCGCCCCTTTTTGTTGGAACAACAAAAAACCTTAGGGAGAAGAAAAGAAATGAATGAGTTCACATCAAGAGATGTTGATTTATTAGTAATCGGAGCTGGTCCAGCAGGGCTTGCTGCTGCTATTAGTGCCAGAAAAAACGGTATTCACGATTTAATTATTGTAGAAAGAAATGATTGGCTTGGAGGTATACTTCCACAATGTATTCATGATGGCTTTGGACTTGAAATCTTTCAAGAACCACTAACAGGACCTGAATATGCTCAAAGATACATTGATGAATTGGAAACATTAAAAATTCCTTACATGCTCAATAGTTTGGTACTTGAGATAACTCCTGAAAAAAAGGTGTATGTAGCTAATCCAAATGATCTGTTTTGTTATAATGCCAAAGTAATCATTTTTGCTATGGGATGTCGTGAAAGAACACGAGGGCAAATAAGTATTCCAGGAACTCGACCTGCTGGGGTATATACCGCAGGGGTTGCTCAGAACCTCATTAATCTAAAAAACTTGATGGTTGGTAAAAATATAGTTATTCTCGGATCTGGAGACATTGGTATGATCATGGCTCGCCGTTTTACTCTTGAGGGAGCTAAAGTTCATGCAGTAGTAGAAATTCTTCCTCACACCAATGGTCTTCCCAGAAACATTCAACAGTGTCTTATAGATTACGAAATTCCTCTTCTCCTCTCTCACACTGTCACAGAAATTCAAGGATCAAATCGAGTAAAATCACTAATTATTACCCCGGTAAATGAGAAATTAAAGTCAATCAATGGAAAAGAAAAGAAAATCAAATGTGATACACTCCTACTGTCTGTGGGTTTAATTCCAGAAAATGATCTTGCGAAAAATTGTGGTATTGAACTCAGCTCAGTTACTGGAGGCGCTATCGTTGACGAAAACCTTGAAACATCTATACCTGGTGTTTTTTCATGTGGAAACGTTCTCCACGTCCACGATGTAGTGGATTTTGTTACTCTTGAAGCTGAAAAAGCTGGGAAAAATGCTTCAGAATACATCTTAGGAAAACAAATAAAGAAAGAAAAAATCCGAGTAGAGGTAGGCAATGGAATACGATACGTTCTACCACAATATATCTCCCAAGATATAGACCTTGAATTATCCATTCGAGTGATAAATCCTGAAGAAGACACTTCCATTGGATTTTTTGATGGAAAAAAATTGGTAAAGATGGAAAAATTACGCAAGGTTCATCCAGCTCAAATGATAAAGATAAAACTAAAAAGGAATGAAACCAGAAATATCAACACTTTAAAAGCCGAGGTATTGCAAAAATGAAAAAAGAAATGATTTGTATAGGTTGTCCAATGGGTTGCTACCTTACCGTTGAATATACTCAAAAAACAGTTCAAAAAATTAAAGGAAATCAATGTAAAATCGGGTTAGAATACGCAGAAAAAGAGAGTTTCAATCCTGAAAGAACACTGACAACCACAGTAAGAATAAAAAACGGACATCTTCCTCTATTAAGCGTAAGAACCAATAAACCAATACCTAAAAAACTAATTTTTAAAGCTATGGACTTACTTGCAAAAGTTGAGATAGAAGCACCAATTAAAATCGGAGAGAAAATCATAGAAAATCTATTCAATACAAAAGCTAGTATAGTTGCTACAAAGAACATCCTGAAAAGATAGAGAAAAAAACATGAGTATTAGATTTTTATCTAATCAATTTTTACTAAATTCCTTGAATTAACATTAAACTATTTTCACTTTTTTTATAGTTCTATAAGCAATCAAGTAAGTAATAACTGCAAATCCAAAAAGAAATAATAGAGCAAATAAAACATCAAAAGTACTGTAATTATAATAGTTTCCAAAAGAATAAAAATTGGATCCTAAAGTAAAATAACGTAATCCCTTAATAAAGTACGAAACTGGATTAGCATAACTAATAATTCTTATTGCATACGGCAATGAAGTTATAGGATAAAGTGCATTACTTGCAAAGAACAGAGGAAGAGAAAGAAGAGTTATAACTCCTTGTAATCCTTCATGAGTTTTAAGTTTTAAAGCTACAGTAGCAGATAGAAAAAGTAATCCAATAGCAAATAATAAAATAAATAATAGTATTCCTAAAACTGAAAAAACTGTTTCCATTATTGAAAAAGTATTAAAAAATTTAACTCCTAAAACATATCCAAAGACTATTATTATTAATGTTTGAATCAAAGATTTTGCAATTCCACTTAAGCTTAATCCTATTAGTATGTGGGAACGTGGAAGCGGTGAGGCAAGCATCTCCTTCATTAACCCAAATTCTTTGTCAAACTGCAAAGTTATTCCACTGTATAAGCAAGTAAATAGAATCGTTAATGAAATCACTCCTGCAGCCATGAAAGTCAAGTAATTCACTGGAATAACTCCTTGACTAATTGGGATTTCTGGAATTATTAGATCAAAATTACTAGACATTGAGATTCCATATAATGCTAACCAAAGAGCCGGTTGAATTAAGGAAGTGAATAGCATAGCTTTTATTCGGAAGAATTTGATCATGTCTCTCCAGAAAATAGTTAAAAACTCAGTTCTCATCATATCGTCCTCAAATATCAGCTGAATATTTTTTGCTCTTTTACTTGTTCTTCAGATCTAAAACGTCGACCTGTATAATGAATGAATACATCATCTAAAGTTGGTTTCTTTAAATTGATACTTTTTATCTCAATATCTTGAGTTCTGATTAAATCAATTAATCTTGGAATATTTTTTGGGCCATCTTCTACCGAAATTATCAATTCAGAAGGAGTTTTTCTTAAATTTTTTATTTCATTCATTCTTTTAATTATTTCAAATGTCTTCTCGTTTTGATCTGTTTTTAAGTAAATAACATCCATTCCTAACGATTGCTTTAAAACTTCTGAAAAACCATTAGCGATGATTTTTCCTCTATCAATAATACAAATAGTATCGCTTAATTGATCAGCTTCATCCATATAATGCGTAGTTAAGAAAATTGTTACACCTTCCTTGTTTACCCTTTTTATGTAATTCCATATTCTCATCCTTGCATTAGGATCTAGTCCAATTGTTGGTTCATCAAGAAAAAGAACTTTTGGTCTAGTTAATAATCCTCTAGCAATTTCCAATTTTCGTTTCATACCTCCACTGAGGTTTTTTACAAATTCCTTTCTTTTATCCTCTAATTCGATAATTTGAATAAGTTCATTAATTCGATCTTTTCTAGTTTTTTTGGGAATTGCGTAAAGTCTACCATGAAATTCTAAAGTTTCTTCCACTGTTAGATTCCAATCTAGAGTTTCACTTTGAAAAACTATCCCAATTGATTTACGAATTTCATCGGGTTGCGTTCTCAAATCAAATCCTGAAATAGATATTTTACCTTTTTGAATAGGAAGAAGAGTTGTTAAAACATTAATTGTAGTTGTTTTCCCTGCACCATTTGGTCCTAAAAATGAAAAGATCTCTCCTTTTTTAACTTTAAAACTGATACCGTTAACTGCTTTGCTCTTTCCATATTGATATCTGAGGTTTTCAACTTTTATCTCAAATGCTTCCATATCTTAAACATCTTTATTGACTTTTTCTAACCAGAACTATGAAGATAGTAAATCAAGATGATATACTTTTTTTGATCACCAGAAAACTGACATGAAAATATTATAAATATATAAAAATAATGGCGCCTTGGCCGGGATTCGAACCCGGGTCTAGCGGGCGACAGCCGCTTATACTAGGCCGTACTATACTACCAAGGCTACTTTGTGCGAAGTGAATAATTTATCTCTTAACTAATTAAGTTTTCTTGATCAACACACATTTTATTAGTTACTTTAATAGTTTTTATCATCAAGTTTTCAATTTATTCGGTTTAATTTTTGTTTTAAAAAAATTTAAAACATCTGGAGTAAAAATTGAAATTGATGCTAACACAAAATTGATAGGAAAAACTACTGCATGCTCAAAAACATTTCCTCCTGTCGTTCCTGAACTCCAAGGTCCTAATATCAACAGAGAATATCCCCAATATTGAAAAGCAGACCATAAAACTGTTTGGAGTAAAGCGCCGCCTAATCTTGATTGATATTTGGTTTGGTTTTCTACGGGAGACCCCTTATAATTGCTTACAAATATTTCTCCAGCAATTCCTCCTGCTCCACCTGGGAAAAAAGCATTAACCAATAGTTTTTCCAAGAAATTTCCTGGAATAAAATGTCCAATCCAAAATCCTGGAATATTCAAAAAAGGAATTATTACCTCTCCACTGAAAAAACGAATAGATACCGGTATTAAGTAAATAATAGCACCAGAGAGTTGCCATAACCAAAATCTTTTGCTTCTCAGGGTTTTGACTATAGCTCTAATCAAACTCATATCTCTTGAAGAATTCAATAAGATTTTAAAAGGCTTGTTATTGAATTAATATCCTCAATTTAAAATTTGAATAATACTTGTTCTTAACTTATTCAATTTTTAGAATAGCGATGGACCACTGTGGTTTGACGCCCAGAATCCACCGAGAACCTTCAAACCCTACACTCTTATCCGCACCCCCTTGAGCGCTGAACGCCCAAACTTAGGTTGCTCTCTCCCGAGCCTGGCCAGATTCGTCTGATGAACAATGAAAATAGCTTCCCTACGGAAGCTCCCCATTGACCGCCAGCCGCAAGAGACGGATAGTCACTGTTTCGGAAAGGAAGATCTCAATAGCCTTTGACGCCTCAGCCTCAGCTGTTAGCCCGTCATATAGAGGGTTTACGGTTCAAGGGACCCCTACCCCCCCCGCCTAAGGCCCATCGCCAAAAAGTAAAGCAAATACAAAACTATAAAACTTTTCTAATTTATCATTACAGTTAAGTTCATTAATTTTGTTAATTAACTTAATATTTCTGGTATCTATCAAAAATTGAAAAATTCTAACCTTCCGACTAATCATTTTTGGTTATTACAATATTTTATTTTTTTTGTACTCCAAATAATCTAATTTTCTGGGTTTTTTTAAAAAAAAATATTTTATACCTTTAGAGTTATGAAACCTTTTTTGCTGAAATTTTTAGTTTTTTAGCTAAATTTTCAATTAGTTCCAACATTTTATCAGTATTTTTTTGGTGTTTTTCAACAATATTCACAAATGCGCTCCCCACGATAACTCCTTCAGCGCCAGTTTCCACAATCAATTTAGCGTGTTCAGGTTTTGAAACTCCAAAACCTACTGCT
>PVMS01151978.1_pt1 | contig 16102 bp, 18 predicted proteins | sample 1853461 | NCBI WGS metagenome assembly PVMS01 (sample SAMN08582032, study PRJNA380276) | Marine sediment metagenome, whole genome shotgun sequencing project. | isolation source: ocean sediment barecode stripped | collected 2017 | reverse complement strand
TTAAATATAAGTACTGTAACTGCTGAAACAACTGCCTCAAATGCTGATGTAATTTTAGCAAACGCCCCATCCGGATCACCTTTCATGGTATACTTACAAGAATCAAATGATGCATCAATAACAGTAAAGAAAATTGATAATGAAGAAGATACAACAGTAGAAGGTCTATCAGGTAATATAGATGGACAAGCAAATACAACATTAACTACCCAATATGAACGAGCAACGTTTGTATGGGATGGAACCAATTGGTTCATTATATAAAGGAGGATTAGAATGACTTATGATGCAACTTGGGTAAATCAAGCGGACTTAAATACTGGGACAGTATCCGCCGGTGCGCCCACATTAGATGTACATATTGGTACAAAAGGATATACTGATACACTAGTTGCTGCAACTTCTGCTTCTATTATCAATAGTGGAATTACAATTGCTGCAGAATGGAAATTTGATATTGCTACTGGTGCTTCTGATCCTGGTAATGGAAAATTTCGACTGGATGATGTCACACCACAAGTTTCAGCATCAAACATTTATATAGATGATAACACCGATCAAAGTGTTGATATGGGTCTCCTTATAAGTAAATTAACTTCAGGAGATACCATTTATGTACAAGAGCGTCAGGATTCCAGTCGTGCTTTACTATTTGAAGTTAGTGGAAGTCCAACGGATAATACTGGATGGTGGACAATACCAATTACAAATGGAGAAAGTTCTGGAAATGATATTGAAGATAAACAGAAATGTGCTTTTCTTTTCCAATACTCAGGTTCAGCGCTTCCTCATAGTGATTTAACTGGCCTAATTGCTCCTGCTGACGATCACACACAATATGCTCACATAGATGCTAGAAGAGCATTTACAAATCCAGTAAGTGGTGCAACTCCAACATTAGATGAACACTTAACTACAAAATTATATGTAGATGATAAAACTGTAAATGAAATAGCATATAACCTGCCATTAACTGGCGTCGTTGATATAGAAGTAGACTTCATAGGAACACTTAGAACAGAAGACACTGGCGCAACTGGTGATGTTGCCACAGATTGGGCAGTAAGCAATCAACATGCTTTCTTACTAGTTAATTCAATAACTGGCAGTGGAACCGTAACTATATCGGGTGCATCACTTAGTGAATCAACCGCTGTCACTGTTCCAGTTGATTCAGAAACCTTAACCGTTGCTACAACAGGATACTATCAAACAGATAAAAAATGGTGGGAAGTAATTAATATAGACATACCAGCAGGAATTTCAGCAATCAACTATGATTATGGCGTAGTTGGGTATCCTGATTTAGGAAATAGGAATTTTAGAATTTTAGGTTATAGATGTGATGCTTTCGCATCTGGCACCAATCCAGATTTTAGATTAATTATTGAAAAAGTACAGGATGATGGTTCTAAAAAAATGAGTATAGTATTGTTAGAAGATATTGGTGTTGATGCTGATGCTGCGGGTGATCAAATTATAGACCACTTAAGAACAAGTGGGGATGACAGAAGTTATGATCCAGATGTTTCTGATATATGGAATAATAACACTACAATTACATTCAAACAATTAGACTTCAACACTTTCTTTACTAGTAATGAAAATGATATTATGGCGGCAGATGGACATGAAGGATATATAATTAGAATTGAAGGTGAAGGTGGTGGAATTTCCAATGTTGATTATATAACAATTCATTTATTTTATGAATTAATATAAATAAATATGTTTAGATAAAAGGAGAAATAGAATGGCAAAATGGTATAACCCCACAACATGGGGCGAAAAAGAACCAGGACAAATTGATGAAGCTATAAGAGCTTTTGAAGAAAAACCAAAACCAAAATTGAAAGACACTCTGGCAACAAGAGGTGAAGGTTGGGAAAACATTGTTGATATGCCGGGCATTGGTCGAGTTGGACTTCAGTCATTCAATATGTTTTATAATACTCTCATTAACAAACAGTTTGAAAATGAAGTAGAAAGAATCTGGGAGTATAGAAGTATGGCATCACAAACAGAAATAGCTGATGTTGTTGAAGATGCCGCTAATGAGGCAACACAAGAAGATGACGATGGAAAAGTTTTCCATCTTGAAATCATTGATAAAGAATTAGAACAAAACGAAAATATAGTTAAAAATCTAAGACAAGAATTTTATAAGCTTTTTATTGAACGACTAAATATGGATAATTTCGTATGGCAAATGTTCCATAACTATATGGTGGATGGTAGAGTTTTCTATGAAAGAGTTATTGATACAAGACATTCAAAACAAGGAATAATTGGAGTCAAAAGATTACCAGCCGAAACAATGGATTATATTTATGATCCATTGAGTGCAGAAATTTTATTATATATACAGTACTTAAAACCAAAACCAAAGAAGCCAGCTACAGTCGAAGAAGCTAGAAAAAGACATGGAGACGACTTAATTATATTTGAACCAGACCAAATAGGTTTTATAGATTATGGTATTTATGGTTCAAGTAGATATAATATTTTTGGGTACCTTGAGAAAGCAAGAGTCCCATTTAATCAACTAAAATTACTGGAAACGTCCGTAATTATATATAGAATAGTAAGATCACCAGAGCGATTCGTTTTCAGGATCGACACAGGGAACATGCCAAGAGACAAAGCACTAAAGTATGTAGAAAAGATTAAACAGAAAATGAGTAAAAAGCAAACATACGATCCTCGCTCCGGTACTCTTACCAATGAACCAGAAATTATGAGCATTCTTGAAAACTTCTACTTACCACAGTCCGCTGAAGGTAGAGGTAGTCAAATTGAATCCATTGGAGGATTCTCACCAGGCTTTACTGAGCTTGATGATATTTACTACTTCGCAAGAAAGCTCTATCGAGCTTTGAAATATCCAGCCTCACGTGTCCAAGCAGGACAAGAATCCAGATCAGGAGATATTATTTTTGGACAAGGCGATACTGGTACTATTTCAAGAGACGAAATAAAATGGAGTAAATTCCTTGAAAGACAACAAAAGAAATTTTGTAGAGATTTTACCGATATGTTTTTAATTCACTTAGATTTTAAAGGTCTTAAAAAACTATACGGCTTAAATGAACAAAAAATAAAAATAATTATGAATCCACCGTCAAGGTATAAAGAACAAATGGACCAAAGCTTTTTGGATTCTCGTTTCAATAACTACACTCAATTAGCAGACAGAGAAGAAATGAGTAAGTCATACTTAATGAGAAAGTACTTGAAGTGGGACGACGACGAAATCAAATCCAATGTTGCTGGAATGAAAAAAGACAAAGAGCTAGGATTCAGGTCAGATGAAGAAGGCGGTGGAGGATGGTAAACATTTTAGAAATAGATAAATACACAGGAGGAGAAAATTGTTATGCCAGTAGATAATGAACAAATTAAAAAAGCGTTAGATCATTTTGAAAATGATGAATTTGTAGATGCTAAAGAAATTTTACAAAAGGAAATTAGAAAGTCAAAAAATGACCATCTAAAAAATAAATTGGAACTCAAACAAGATATTGAACCTCAAGAGGATCAAGATACAGAGGACCAAGATAAAGAGGACCAAAATAAAGAGGAGTAAAAAATGATAACCAAAGCACATCTTATTACAGAAATTAGCCATGATTTTGAAATTTCAGAATCTAAATCAGGTGATACACACATTGTTGGTATCTTTAGCTCTGCAGAACTAGAAAACAATAACAAGAGAAAATATAAGAAATCAATACTTGAAAGAGAGTTAGAGAAAGTTCAAGAAAAGGTTTCTGGAAAATCTCTTTGGGGTGAATTAGGTCATCCACCAAATCCAGAAGTAAATCCAGATAAAATTGCTATTTTGACTACACAGTTAGAGTGGAAAGGTAATGATGTATATGGTAAAGCAAAAGTACTTGACACACCTATGGGTAATATAGCAAAGACTCTTATTAAAGAAGGTAAGATGGGCATTAGTTCAAGAGGTTTAGGAACTGTTGGTGACGACGGTTATGTAAATGAAGACTTTAACTTAATCACGTGGGACCTTGTTACTGATCCATCAAATAGCCCATCATGGGTTAATGGAGTATATGAAGGTAGAACCTGGGAAGTAGAATTACCTGATAAAGAACCAACGATACAAGAAGCACAAGAATATCACAAGAAACAAATTTGGCAAGTAATTAAAAATATTGAGAGTAATATCTAAAACCAATATTCATATACTTTTCCATATGTTTCCGTAACTAAATGTATGTATCATAAATACATATTGAATAAAATAATATAGGAGGAAAATAGCATGGACAAACTTCTTGAACTACTTGGCGCTACAAAGTTGAATGAAGACGATCAGAGTCAAGTAAAAGAAAGACTTGAAACACTAATTGAAGTGAAAGGTCAAGAGTTATCTCAGAGCAAACTTCAGGAAGCAAAAGAACAGCTAGTAGAGTCCTACGAAACTAAATTTGAAGAATATAAAGAAGATATTACTTCCAAGTTCTCAAACTTCGTTGACTCAGTTTTGGAAGAAGAAATGACAATTCCGGACAAAGTTCTTGAATTTGCAAAGAAAGGTGAGTTGTATCATGACTTGATTGAACAATTTAAAATCAGACTTAGCGTTGATGAAGGATTGCTGGATGAAGAAGTGAAAAATCTACTCAAAGAAGCTAAAGGAGAAATCCTCAAACTTCGTGGTGCCCTTGACGAAAACATTGCTAAGAATCTTGAAGTCATTAGTGACGCACAAGAATTGGCATCTGAACTTTATCTTAGAAGAAAATGCGATGGTCTAACTGAAAGCCAAAAGAAAAGAGTTCTTGAAATGCTTTCAGGCATTAAAGATAGAGCTGAAATAGACCGTAAGTTTGACATCGTCCTTGAAGCGTACGACGACAAAGAAGACGATGAGGAAGAAGAGGAAGACAGCAAGAAAGACAAGAAAAAAGATAAACAAGAAGAAGAAGAAGACGAAGACGAAGATAAAGAAGACGAAGAAGACGATGAAGAAGAAGAAGAAGACAAGAAAAAGAAGGAAGACAAAAAAGCCAATGAAGGCTTAAATGAAGACAGTCCCTTCAAACAACACCTTCAAGAGTATAAGAAAATACTAAGAGAAGGTAAATTTTAAAGAAGTAAAATAGTATAGGAGGAAAAACAACATGGACGTTAGAGACCTAGTCAAAAAATGGGAAGGTGTTCTTGATGAAGGCGGAAAAATCAAATCTAATCACATAAGGAAAAGTACCGCTATCATGTTAGAAAACCAACACAACTACCTCATGGAGCAAACTGCTTGGGGTAATGACTCGTTTGGTACTGGTGACGGTCGTGGCTTAGCTAATTGGCCAACTTCTGGTATGTTTAACAAAATCGCAGTTCCGATGGTTAGACGTACTTTCCCAGAATTGGTAGCCCACCAACTCGTAGGTGTTCAACCACTAACCGGACCTGTTGGACTTGCTTTCGCACTTAGGTTCAGAGCAGGTACCACAGCCGGAAGTTATGTAGCAAATGTTACAGAACTTGGTTACAATACCATCGACGAGACTTATTCAGGTTCTTATATCACCTCCGCTGGTGAAGCCTTAGGTTCTAAGGCCGGTACTGGTGTAGGAAATGATATTGGACTTGGTGTAGGTAGTGGTAATCACATTCGCGAAGTCAACTTAACCGTTGAAAAAGTACAGATTGAAGCAAAAACCCGTAAACTAAGAAGCCGTTGGTCCCTCGAAGTCGCTCAAGATTTGAAAGCTATGCACGGTCTTGATCTCGAAGAGGAAATGATGGATATTCTAGCTTACGAAATTACCCAAGAAATCGACCGCGAGTTAATCGCAGCCATTGATGCCACAGTTAGAGGTATTACTGGTTATGACACAACCTGGGACTTCTTAGCATCAGCACAAGGAGTTAAAGGTAGATGGGAGATGGAGCGTTACCGTGAGTTATATCACAGTATTATCCGTAGAACCCAAGACATTGCAATTAACACTCGTAGAGGATCGGGTAATTGGATCGTTGGTAATCCAAGAGCCGTTGCTATACTTGAAACATTGGCAGCTTTTACAATTGCCCCAGTTCCAAGTGATGTAACAACTCAACCAACTGGAGTATCAAGGATTGGTTCCCTTGATGGTAGACTAGTAGTTTATCGTGATACATTTGAAAGCAGAGATCAATTTCTTATAGGCTATAAAGGCCCATCTGAATATGATACTGGTGTAATTTACTTACCTTACATCCAGCTACTCGCAAGTAAAGCAGTATTCGAAAACTCATTCCATCCAACAGTAGGTTTGATGAGTCGTTATGCGATTCACAACCATATGTTTGGTGCGAGAGAATACTATCAGTTAATTCAATTAACGAATATTCCACAATAAAGAGTAAACTAAACAGAAAAGCGGTGAATTTATTTTCACCGCTTTTTTTTTGCATAAAGTTTACATTCTATCATTTTTATAGTATAATATAAATACTGTGCAGGAGGATTATAAAAAGCATGGAACTAAACAGAAATAATTTATCCGATGTCTTCGATATGGGAGACATAGAAAGTGAAGTAGAACGTCTTACCCTTGTTTCAGACACAGACCCGGAAGAAGTACTTAAAGAAAACATAGAAAGAGCGAATAGAATATTAGACAGGGTAGAACAAGAAATTGAAGGTGGAAACATGACAGCAAGAATGGTAGAAGTTGCTGGAAACATCTTAAATACTGTGACGAACTCAAGTAAGGAAATTATGGCTAATATTAACTATAAAAAATATTTACAAATTCGCCAAGATATGGTAAAATATAAGTACAATGAATTAGAAGCCAAACAGGCAAAATTTCGTTCTCCAACGAGTCAAAATATTATCGTCTCAAATAGGGAAGATATAATGAAACTATTAAGCGGAGAAACTAAAGAAATTGAAAAATCAAAATAAAAAACCAAACGAAAGGAAAAATGTTATGTTTGATAAGAACAATGATTTTATGGAAGTCATTCTGGACCAGCAAAAAGGAACTGGTGTTACAAAGTGGGAAGGAACTACCATTGATTATCTGGCTAAAGTAGAAAAAAGACCAGAAATTTGTAATTTTGCACCTGGTCGAATCTACAACATGATTATGAAGGTAGGTACAGAGCCAGTACCGGATGAGTTAAAAACTAGAGGTTATGAAGACCTAGTTAAATATAACTTCTTTAAAGAAAAAATCTTTGGTACTCTTGAGCCAATTCATGATATGATGAAGTTTATGAAAGCCGCTGCAAGAAGAACAGAAACTGGTAAACGAATCTTTATCATGGTTGGTCCTGTTTCCTCTGGTAAATCAACTATCGCTGCCTTGATTAAAAGGGGATTAGAAAAAGATTGTACTCCAAAATATGCAATCACAGGATGTCCGATTCACGAAGAGCCACTTCACTTGATTCCAGAAGATGATCGACCATACTGGGAAGATCGACTTGGTGCAAAAATCGAAGGTCACCTTTGTCCGGTTTGTACTCAAATGTTGGATGAAAAATTCACAAACAAAGAGGGAGTCATCCAATGGCATGAGGTACCAGTGGAAACAATTAGGATCAGTGAACAACGAAGAGTTTGTATCGGTACATTCCAACCTAGTGATCCAAAATCGCAGGACATTACTGAACTTATTGGTCGAGTCGACATGACTAAGATGGCTAGATATGGTGAAACCGATCCAAAGGCTTATAAGTTTGATGGTGAACTTCAAGTAGCCAATGGTGGTATGATTGAATATATCGAAATCTTAAAAGCCGATATTAAATTCCACTACATTCTTATCACTGCCGCTCAAGAGCAAGTTATCAAAGCACCTGGTTTTCCACAGATGTATATTGATACACTGATTATGAGTCATACAAATCAGACAGAATTTGACTCATTTAAATCAGACAAAAAGAATGAAGCACTCCATGACAGGATGTATAAAGTGGAAGTACCATGGAATCTAAGAGTAGATGATGAAGTTAAGATTTATAAAAAAATGGTTGATGAATCTGACTTTAGAAATATCCATATCGCCCCTGGAACATTGAGAGTTGCCGCCGAGTTTGCAGTACTTTCAAGATTGAGAAAGTCAACCAGAGTTACCAATAAAATCACTAAGATGAAACTCTACAACGGTGAAATTCCAGTTGAGTTCAAAAAGACCGACATTGATATTAAGAAATTAAGAGAAGAAGGAAGAGAACTAGGTGAAGGTATGAGTGGTATCTCTCCAAGATTTGTTATCAATGCTCTTAACCTAGCACTTGGTGCCAAAGAAGAAAAAAAGTGTATCAATCCGATTGACATGATTAGAGCACTTAGAGATAACTTCAACCATCACATTGGTATCGCTGAAGAAGACAAAGAAATCTTTATGAATGTACTGACTGGTAATAAAGAGTCAGTAGCTTCTGAGTATAAAGATTGGGCAAAGAAAGAAGTTAACATGGCTTTCTTATGGGCATATGATGAACAAGCCCAGGAACTTTTTTACAGATATATGATAAATGCCGAAGGTTACTGTAAAAGTGAACAAATCGTTGACTCAGTAACTGGTGAGTATCGTGACCCAGACGAAAAAGTCATGAGGTCTATTGAAGAATTAATCGGAGTACCAATGGAATCAAGAAAAGAATTTAGAAATGGTATCTTCGTTTATAAATCAGACTTCTTAGGTAGAGGTAAAGACTTTACTTTTAAGGACTACGATCCGTTGAGAGAAGGTATTGAGAAAAAATTGATGGGTGATTTGAAAAATGTCGTATCACTTTCAATTGCTGACTCATCTGCCACAAACCCAAAATCTAAAAAGAGACGAGAAGTGGCACTAGAAACCTTAGAGAAAAAAGGATATTGTCACCATTGCGGGTCAATGCTTCTTAGCTTTATAGGAGAAGTACTTCGTAAGGAAGATTAAGTTAGGAGACACATTGGTGTCCTCCTAGTTGTCCGGGTAACCGGAGTGAAGAACCCCCGGTGCTAGTCACCGGGGGTTTTCTTTTTGAATTGAAGTAATTTACATTCTCACTAAGTTATGATATAATAGAGTTATGTTTAAGAAAATCATAAATTTTATATTCACCTTGTTTGTCATTCAAATATTTGTGACAGGTAAATATGATATTGGGTTTGTTTTTCACTTAATGTATTTCTCAACATATTGGTTCTTAATATTATGTTTAATTGATTTACTATATAAAGAAAGGAAGTTAAATGAAAATCTATAAAGAGAATCTTGGCTTTTTCATCAATGCCGCCTTCTGGATACTAGCACTTTTTACCGATCCTATTTGGATAATGATAAAAGAAATCGGACCAGTGGCTCTTGCTTTACCTGTAGCATTTGGGTGGTTACTAGCTAACTTTGAAAAAGATATTGACTGGGAGTTATAATGATAAGAACAATAATAAGAAAAATTGTTTATGCTGGAACTACTATAGCAATATCATTATTTAATGCTCTAGTAGAAACCTATGTGGCAATAAGAAGTATAATGACCTGTATATGGTGGGTGCTGAATTTTTGCACTGTTGAGTATACAGTTGAGGATGACGATGGAACAATAATACACCGATTTCCCCAATTAAATAATGGAGGCAATGATGGATTCTGAAAGAAAAATTAAATTGATAAAACAACTAATAAGGGACCATAAGGTTGGTAGAATAAATAGCTTTGCCGCTATGATAGCTTTGGAATTAATAGTTGATCCTAAAAAACCAAGCAAAGAATGCAAAGAGTGGGCCAAGGATTGCTTAAAAATAGGAAGGTATTATAATGAAAATTGAAGTGACACTAACTGTAGTAGAAAACGAATCCGTTGAATATACTATCACCACAGGTGGAGAAACCTGGGAAGATATTCACACAATAATAAACAATGCCGAAAAAATTAATTTACGGAAAGAAAAACCAAAGAAAAAGGGAAAGAGATTACCTGGATTCATACAGGGAAAGGAAAAGTAACATGGCAGTTATATACCATGACGACTGGGATTTAAGTGAGAAAGGTAAAAAAGATGCCGAACGACATCAGGAAAAAATTGATGATGCCATCCGGAAAAATGTCCGTGATGTTATAGGTGAAGAGTCAATCATTACTAGAAAGGGGAAACGAAAAGTTCGAATCCCTGTGAGAGGTTTGAAAGATTATAGATTTGTTCACGGTGATAACAAAGGACCAACAGCCGGTGTTGGACAAGGTGATGGAAAAGCCGGTGATATTATTGACTCAAGGCCAAATGATGATAGACAGCCAGGTGAAGAAAGACCAGGTGACCAAAGAGGCGAAGACTATATGGAAACAGAAGTAGATATTGACTATCTACTTAAAATAATGTTCGAAGACCTTGGACTACCTTGGATTGAAGAAAAGACTACAGCCAAAAAACTTGTTCCAAAAGGTTGGAAGTTTGAAACGATTTCCAAAAAAGGTATCATGCCAAGGGTTCATAAAAAGAGAACCATGATGGAAGCAGTTAAAAGAAATATCATGTTAGCCGCCGCAATCATGGAAGAAACTGGATGTGATGAACCAACATCATATAAAGCACTGAATCAAGCTTATGGTGATATAAACTATGCCATCGAACTCATTGAAAAAGATGAAGTCGTTTCAGATCAAGATGCCATCGTTATAAATGAGGATGACTTAAGATACAAACAGATCGAAGAGGATGTAGAATATCATTCTAATGCTGTGGTTATAGCAATGATGGATGTATCTGGATCAATGGGCAGAGAAAAGAAGTACTTATGTAGAAGCCTTCTTTTCTGGTTAACAGAGTTCTTAAAGAAAAGATATGACCATGTTGATATTAAATTTATTCAACACACCACAGAAGCACAAGTTGTTGATGAAGATACATTCTTTCATACCTATTCAACTGGTGGTACAATGTGTTATACTGCTTTTGAAAGAGCCAACTATATGATTGAAACAGAATATCCATTAAGTGAATGGAATGTTTACTGTATATATGTTGGTGATGGTGAAGATTTTGACACCAAAAAAACAGTTCAGCAAATTGATTTGATGATTCAAAAGAAAATTAATATGTTAGGTTATGTTGAAATTGATCTTGACCATGAAGATGATGGTTTTGGTTATAGAAATGCAATGAGAACTCTTTTGGTAGAAATTAAAAAGAAATGGAATTTTTTCCATAACCGCGAAAAGCAAACAGACTTTTATAAAAGTGACAAAAACAGATTCCTCTGTGCAGTCATTAGAAATAAGAGTCATGTATGGCCAACCCTTAAACACTTTTTATTTGAAAAGGAGAAAAAATAATGCAAATGTTAAACGAGAAACAATTAGAAAATGGTGACTATGTTTATGATTGTACTTTTGAAGATGGTGAGTTCAAAACTCTATTAGGGTACACCATAGACAAATACTTGAAAAATGAAGCCGATGAACTCACAGAAGAAATGAATAAGCTGATGAGTTTTGCCGTGACTGGTATCCTAAGAGAACAAATGGAAAGGGATGACAATGATAAAGAGTGATCTTAAAAAACTTATAAAAATCGAAGATAGAATATATCAAATTGCAGAAGAAGAGGGACTTGAGTTCTGTGATATTGAATTTGATATTATTCCACCACAGAAAATGCTAGAGATTATGGCTTATAGAATCCCTGGTAATATTTCAAACTGGAAATATGGACGAGATTATGAAAGACTTAGAACAATTCATGAAAAAATCCATGATGGCCTTCCATATGAAGTAGTCATAAACTCAGACCCATCAAGAGCGTACTTGATGAAAGACAACACTCTTGCTGTTCAAGCATTAGTTATGTCACATGTTGTTGGTCACGTAGCTTTCTTCACAATGAATAAGTACTTTATCGACACAAACAAGGACATAATTCCTTTTATGAGTGAGGCCACAAAACGATTCAACAAGTATGAAAGAATGTATAGCATTGATGAAGTGGAAAAAATAATTGATGCCGGTCATTCAATTCAATTTCACTCAAGTCCATTTGACAATGAAACTGAAAGTGACAAAAGAGAAAGAATTTTCGAACAAAAAAAACAACAGGCACATACAAAAAGGACCGCGGAATTTGATGATATTGTTCCTATTGATGAAGAGTATAAAAATATGGACATTGCTAAATTCAATCAAAGACTTTGGCGGTCTTTGAAACTCAAAACACCAGTTGAGCCAACAGAAGATTTGTTGAGATATGTTATTGATAACTCAACAACACTTGACAACTGGCAAAAAGATGTTCTTGAAGTACTTAGAAGAGAAGGCAGATACTTCTGGCCACAAATGAGAACTAAGTACATGAACGAAGGATTTGCAACATATTGGCATGAAAAAATAATGGGTAAATTGTTCAAAGAACAAATACTTAACATATCAGAACATGCTCAATATAACTTTTCTAATTCACTTGTAAAAGCCGCCCATAGAACAGCCTTAAATCCATATCTTGTTGGTTCTAAAATGTTCGAAGATATTGTAATGAGATATGATAAAGGTAGATATGGTAGAGATTGGGATAACTGTGAAAATAGAAAAGATAAAGAAATCTGGGATACCAAAGAAATGCGTGGTAAAGAAAAAATGTTTGAGATCGTAAGAACTCATACAGACTGGTTCTTTATGAAAGGATATTTAACTCCAGATTTAGTAGATGATTTAGAACTCTACATCTTTGTTGAAAGAGTAAATCCAGCAACAAAAGACTTAATCATTACAAAACAAAGAGCCAAAAAGATCGCCGAAATGATTATAATGAACTTCACTCATAGCCATGTTCCAAAAATTGAGATTGTAGACGGTAACTGGAAACAAATGGGTCATCTATATCTTTTACATAGATGGTCCGGAGCTAATCTCAAAAAAGATTATTGTAAAAAAACCTTACAACATATAGCAAATATTTGGGGTAAGAATGTTTACCTTGAAACAAAAGAAGGACCAAATAAAAGGCTTATATATAAAGTAGAAAGAAAAGCTAGACTTGGTGGACCAAAGAAATCTGGTCCTTCTATATCAAGCAGTAGCATGAGTCCAGATGTTTGGTCAACAATGATCGTTTCTGAATAAAAAAACCCTGTATATCCGCATAAATAACTAAGTAGATATACAGGGTTTTTTATGCCTTGAATTTATAAATCAGGGAGACAGAAATGGCAATTCGTTATGATGAACAGTATGTGAAAAGACCAAGAGAAGAACTAGAGTACACACCAGATCAAATACTTGAGCTTCAAAAATGCATGCAAAGTGTTAATTATTTTCTAAAATATGTAAAAATAGTTAATCCAGATAAAGGTGAAATATATTTTGAACCATATGAATATCAGATGGAGCTTTTGGAAAAATTCCAAAAGCATAGATTTAATGTAGGTTTATGCAGTCGTCAAAGCGGTAAAACAACTATTGTGTCTGCTTATGTTCTATGGTATGCTATTTTCCATCCAGATAAAAATATAGGAATCGTATCAAATAAAGAGTCAAGTGCTAAAATGATTTTAGCAAGACTTAAAAGAATGTATGAGTGCTTACCGTTCTGGTTAAAGCCGGGTGTTACAGAGTACTCAAAAACTTTTACTACATTCGATAATGGAACAAGAATAATTATATCCGCAACTTCACCCGATGCCTTTCGTGGTGAGTCAATGAATCTACTATGCTGTGACGAGTTCGCATTCGTTCCAAGCGTGGCAGCCGAAGACTTCTGGGCTGCTAACTATCCTACCATTTCTGCCTCCAAAGAAGCAAAAATCATAATCATTTCAACTCCAAATGGTTTGTTCAATATCTTCCATAGAATATGGGCACAGGCCAACGCAGGACTAAATACTTTTGTAACTACAAAAGTAAGTTATGATAGAGTGCCAGGCAGAGACGAAGAATGGGCCAAAGAACAAATCAAAAATCTTGGAATGCAAAAGTTCAATCAAGAATTTGCAGTTAAGTTCATTGGATCAACAAATACAGTTCTTAACTCTGAAACAATTAAAATACTTCTATCTTCTTGGAAAGAACCAACTCACACTGATCTACAAAATAGACTTAGAATATGGGAGAAACCAGAAGAAGGAGCAGCATATGTATTAGGTGTTGATCCCGCAAAAGGAACAGGAGAGAACTGGTCCACAATACAAGTATTCAAAATGATATCCTTAAATCCTGTAAAAATGGATCAAGTTGCAGTATTCGAAGACAACTTAACAGATGTTTTTGAATTTACAGATATTATAGACAAAACATGTATATACTATAACGGCGCATATATAATGTGTGAAAACAATGGAGAAGGCGCGGCAGTAATTCAAAGATTATGGTGGGATATTGAAAATGAAAATCTAGTAAACTCTGGCTCTAAAACTGCCAGCCTTGGTATAAGAGCTTCAAGAACTACAAAACCAAAAGCTGTTTTACTTATGAAAAAACTTATAGAAGATGGCAGTGTAAAGTTGGTTGATAAAAACACCATCCAACAACTTGGTTCTTTTATTGAAGAAAAAAATAAATTTTTTGGTAAAGATAAACCAGATGATTTAGTGTCAGCTCTTTACTGGGCATGCTATCTATTAGAAATGGATATTCTTGACGAGAGTTATGGATTTATCGAAAAGGATGAAGAAGATGATGCCTGGGGAGTACTATCAGACGTTGAAGCAGAAGTAGACGACTGGAGATGGCTAACAGATACAGAAGTTTTTGGATAAATAGATAAATAAAGATAAGAGGATTTAGAATGTCTATAACAAAAAAACAACTAGCAGAAAAAATTAAACGTAGACTTGGATACCCAATGGTCAAAGTTGAACTTGATCCACGACAGATTGATGATACTATTGACTATGCACGTGATAAATTTATTAAGTGGGCAACAGGTCAAGCAACACAAGAAACTTACTTTACCATGTTGCTTTCCGCTGGTCAAAACTTTTATGACTTACCAGTTGGCGTAACTGAAGTATTATCATATAATGATAAAGGATCAGCATGGGGAATAAATACATTATTCACTATTGATAATTATTTATATAGTAGAGGAGTATTTGATCCTATCTTCTGGGGTAGTGGAAGTGATTATAACTTAATCTCATATCATATAGCCAGAGATTTTTTAGATACTCTAGCAAAATACACACCAAGTGTTTATAATTGGAAATACCATAGATTTGAGAATCAATTAGAAGTACATCCTGTCCCACCGTCTGGAAATTCAGTTTCTATTACAGATCAATTTGGTAACCTTGTAGCAGCAGATTCACCAGGATATGTTTTACTAAGAGCTTATATGTTAGAAGCCAGCCAGTACTACAATACAGATAGAGGATGGACGCCACAAGATAGCTTTGAAAACTTCTATACAAGCGATTGGATTTTTGATTATGCCCTTGCAGAGTGTAAAATCGTCCTTGGTAGAATAAGGACTAAATTTGCGCAGTTTGCATCTATTGGAAATACAGGTATAGCCTTAGATGGAGATGCTCTAATTAGCGAGGGAATAGAGGAAAAACGGGAACTCAAAGAGACACTTCAACTTGAGGAAGTATGGGATGGTCTCGGAATATCAATGGGTTAAAGGAATTAAAATAAAGGAGAATGTTATGACAAAAAGTGCGTATGAAAAAATGTTGGAAGATGGATCAGCGTTTAAACAAATCAAAATAGAACAACCAACACCAGATAATCCTGGTGGTGGTTATGGTGGTAGTGGTGATCCAGATATTGAAGTAGATTATAGTTTATTTGATAGTCATATGGATAACATGATGCAAGATAAAATAGCAGCAAAGAAAGAAAAAGTACTCGGAGAAGAAACACCAGTAAGATTTAATGGAGATTTATCACCCCAACCTCCAGTACAGAATAATAAAATAGCAAGACTTGAAAAAAGAATTGAACTTCTTGAACAAGCACTCGGTCTTGTAATGGAAACTCAAACAAAATTAATGAGAGGATAAGATGAGATTTTAATAATGGCAACTAAAGATTATGAAATAGTATTACACTACAGATTAAAAGTGGTAGCAGATGATACGATTCAGAAGGATGTAATCGCAGATCACTTTGAGGGTATATTCAGTTCTATGACTCCTTACAACACCGATTTGAAATT
>PVMS01105299.1_pt1 | contig 16105 bp, 14 predicted proteins | sample 1853461 | NCBI WGS metagenome assembly PVMS01 (sample SAMN08582032, study PRJNA380276) | Marine sediment metagenome, whole genome shotgun sequencing project. | isolation source: ocean sediment barecode stripped | collected 2017 | reverse complement strand
CCTACGTGGAGCCACGCAACGAGATCGAGGTACAGCTGGTGGCGATCTGGTCGGAGGTGCTGGGCATCGAGCGCATCGGTGTGTTTGATGACTTCTTTGCCCTCGGCGGGCACTCGTTGATGGCCGCTCAGCTGGTTTCACGGGTGACGGATTCGTTGCGGGTAGGTTTGCCGATCAGGCGCTTGTTTGACACGCCAACGGTGGCCGGTATTGCCGAGCACGTGGAAACACTGCAGTGGGTTTTTTCTCAGGATGATTCTTAAAGACTGCAGAGGCAGAGCATGAGCTGAAGTTTGTTTGTTATTTAATCAGTTAGTCTCGGACAGAATTTTCAGCAGATATTCACCGTAACCGCTTTTTTCCAGCGGATACGCAAGTTTTTCCAACTGCTCCGCGTCAATAAATTCCATTCGCCAGGCAATTTCTTCGGGAGATGCAATCCGGAACCCTTGGCGTTGTTCCATAGTTTGCACAAACTCAGCTGCCTGCAATAATGTTTCATGGGTGCCGGTATCAAGCCAGGCAAAGCCGCGTCCCAGTTTTTCAACTCGCAGTTTGCCGTTCTTCAGGTACTTGCGGTTGAGGTCGGTTATCTCCAGTTCGCCCCGCGGCGATGGCTTAAGTTCCGCGGCCAGATCGCATACCTGGTTGTCATAGAAGTACATGCCCGTGACCGCCCAGTTTGATTTGGGTTGTTGGGGCTTTTCTTCGAGGCTGACGGCCTGGCCGTTGGAATCCAAGTCCACGACACCGAAGTTTTCTGGTTTGGAAACCTGGTAAGCAAGGACAGTCGCACCATCAATATTGGCGGTAATGTTCAGCAGGATGTCACTAAATCCGTGACCATAAAAAATATTATCGCCTAAAATCAGGCTGCAGGGGTCTTTGCCAATAAATTCACGGCCAATAATGAAGGCTTGCGCGAGACCACCAGGGTCGGGCTGTACCGCATAATGTAAATCCAGTCCCCACTGACTTCCATCACCCAGCAGTTCCTGAAACTGGGGGGCATCATGCGGTGTTGTGATAATCAGTATGGAGCGAATGCCGGCCAGCATCAGGGTCGTCAGGGGATAATAGATCATCGGTTTGTCGTAGACCGGTAGCATTTGTTTGCTGATCACCCGGGTTACGGGGTAAAGCCGGGTGCCGGAGCCACCGGCTAGTATGATGCCTTTGGTCATTGTTGCTGTTCCCCTAGTGAGTCCCAAGGTCAGTCCCACTACCAAGGCGTTCCAGTTGATAGCTGCCATCCACAATGGCTTGCCACCATGCCGGGTTTTCAATATACCACTGCACGGTTTTAGCTATGCCGCTGCTGAATGTTTCGGCAGGTGACCAGCCTAGTTCCTGATTGATTTTGCTGATGTCCATCGCATATCGATAATCATGGCCCGGTCGATCATCCACGAATTTGATTAGTTTCTCATGTGGGGCTTTGTCTGGCTGATGATTATCGAGTATTGCGCAAATGGTTTTTACGACATCAAGGTTGGCTAGCTCGCACTGGCCACCAATATTGTAAGTTTCACCCGGGACACCATTTTCAAGCACACACGCCAGGGCGCTAACATGGTCATCGACATAGAGCCAGTCCCGCACATTATTACCCTTGCCATAGACCGGCATGGATTCGCCGGCCAGTCCCTTGAGCGTCATCAACGGGATTAATTTTTCCGGAAACTGACAGGGCCCATAGTTGTTAGAACAGTTGGTAACAATTACCGGTAGCCCGTATGTATGTTGCCAGGCCCGTGCCAGGTGATCTGAACCAGCCTTGGTTGCGGAGTAGGGCGAACTGGGTGCATAGGCTGTGTGCTCGGTGAAGGCCCCGGTTTCCTCCAGGGAGCCAAATACCTCGTCTGTTGAGACATGAATAAAGCGGAAACTCAGTTTCGCTTGTGGCTGCAGTTCCTCCCAGTAGTTGCGTGCAGCCTGCAGCAGAGTGAAGGTGCCAATCAAATTGGTCTGCATGAAATCGTCCGGGCCATCGATGGAACGATCCACATGGGATTCGGCTGCCAGGTGTAAGACGGCATCAGGTTGAAAGTCGGAGAAGGCTTGCGCCATCGCATCAGTATCTGCGATGTCGGCAGCAAGATGATGATAGTTGTCGCCAATAACCTCGGCGACCGATGCGGGGTTGCCAGCGTAGGTGCATTTGTCAACGTTGAGTAAGGTTGTGTCGGGCAACTGCGTAAAATGGCGCACGACAGCTGAGCCTATAAATCCGAGTCCGCCTGTGACGAGCAGTTTCATTCAGGCTTGCTCCTTGTACACGAAAGGCGTATCGAATTCTGCGAGCGTGGGCAGGGACTCATCCTTGGTTGAAAGCAGCGGTTCAGCGCCATTGAGTGGCCATGGAATATCCAGTTCCGGATCATTCCAGCGTATGCCGGTGTCGTTTGCTTTGGAAAAGTGAGCGGTTACTTTGTAGAGGACCGCCGTATCAGGCTCCAGCGTACACAATCCGTGTCCGAATCCCGGCGGGATGAGAATCTGGTTCCACTCGTCGGCCGATATTACTGCGCTGACGTACTGGCCGTACCAGGGCGAGCCCCGGCGTAAATCCACCGCTACGTCATAGATGGCCCCGCTGACGACTTGCACCAACTTGGTCTGTTCATGGGGCGGTGTTTGAAAGTGGATACCTCTTACGGTGTGGGCCAGTTTAGAAAACGCAAAATTTTCCTGGATAATTTCCAGTTCTATACCGGCCGCTGCCAGATCCCGGGCGCTGAAAACCTCGGAGAAGAAACCGCGCGGATCTTCATGCTGAACCGGCCGCAAAATCTTTACGTCGGGAATATCAAGTGATGTGCAATACATAAAACTGACAAATAGCGCTTCTGAAGCCCTCTGCAAATACGACTGGGCCACTTTACCGTACTCACTTACAACCCTTATTATAGATGCTGTGAATGCATCGGTATTTCGATTTTAGCCCGATTGTCGGTAACAATGTGCATTCGCAGTTCACAGCTTGCAACAAACTATGAAATCAAACTCACATCAGCTGGAGTGGTTGCTCCTTATAGCGACCGGATTAGCACTTGTCTTTACCCTGTACGCCTACGTGAGCGCTACAAGTGGCATGAGTCAGAAATTTGTTGTACCACTGGAAAGCATTGAGGTGCCTGTGGGTGCGGAGGCTGTAGCGGAGGGCGAACGGCTGGCAACAATTCGCGGGTGCTTCTGGTGTCATGGAAAATCACTGGAGGGGCAAAAATATTTCGCTGAAGCGAATCGAGGCATCATCGCAGTAGCCCCGGATTTGACTCGCAAGATTCACGAACACACCCCTGCTGAATTTGCGCGAGCGGTACGCCACGGTGTGAGACCTGACGGCACCAGTGTGCAGCCGGCTATGCCGGCATTTGCCTTTTACCATATGAGCAATACGGACATGGGGGCAATTATTGCCTTCATCCAGAGTCTGCCTGAGCAAGATGGTTATCCGGGACAGTTTAATTTGCTGCCAGTGGGCTGGTTCAGATGGGTGGCCGGCGACCTCCCGCCTCTTGCAGCGACACTGATTGATCACGATGCGCCACGTTTAGATCCTGCCGTGTCTGGTAGCCAGGTAGATCGCGGGCGCTATTTGGCAGAAAGCATCTGTACCGAATGCCATGGGGATAATGGTCGTATCCGAGTGCCTGGAACACCGGATCTCCAGATAGCCGCCGCGTATACACGGGAGGATTTTTTTCGCCTGATGCGTACTGGCACGCCTGTAGGTGACCGCAAAATCGACTATCACATGGTGGATGTTTCCAAGTATCGCTACAACCGCTTATCGGATGTAGAGGTGGATGCCCTGCACACTTATTTCCGCTCTATGCTGGAGTAATCCGCTGATTCCGGTTCGTGATCAGGTACCTGAATTAGCCAGAGCTCATCAGGTAGTATTGTCCGGGCGATCCGGATTAACTGTATTTGCCAAAAACATACGGGATAAGTGACTATTTAACAATAAGTTAGAAACAAACCATCGACAAGACTAAAACCTGGTTCGATGGGCTGGACAAGGCAGGCTGCTAAATGTCACGCTGCGTCCCCACCGTGGAGCCAACCTCAGGAGCAAAGTGGCAAAACATGGAAGAGCAATGGAAGAAAATTATTGAGGCGATAGGCGAAGACCCAAATCGAGAGGGTTTGCTGAAGACGCCGGAGCGGGCTGCCAAAGCATTTAAGTTTTTAACGCGCGGCTACCATCAGGATGTGGATGAACTAATCAACAAGGCCATATTTACTTCTGATACCGATGAGATGGTCATTGTCAGCAACATCGAACTGTATTCCATGTGTGAGCATCATCTGCTGCCGTTCATAGGTAAGGCTCATGTTGCCTACCTTCCACAAGGCAAGGTGATCGGCTTATCGAAAATTGCCCGTATCGTCGACCTGTTTGCGAGACGTCTGCAGATTCAGGAAGTTTTAACCAAGCAAATTGCTGATTGTGTGAATTCTGCTATTGGCGCCAAGGGCGTTGGCGTAGTTATCGAAGCCAAGCACATGTGTATGATGATGCGTGGTGTTGAGAAGCAGAATTCAATCATGACTACTTCGTGCATGCTTGGGCATTTCCGTGATCAGGCGCAGACTCGCGAAGAATTCCTCCGGCTGATCAGGCCCTGACTACGTATAAATGAGTGTAGATAAAGCCCGGCATTGCCGGGCTTTTGCGTATGGTCATCCGTATGCCTCGTACTCGTTCATCGGGCCCTTAGTCAAAAGTCAGCAGGCGAGTCGTGGGCACCGGGTCCAAAATGAATCAGGTGACGATTAACGCGATAAACAGCCCCAACAGGCTTAGCAGGGCTCGTTTCAGTAAGTTCACCTTAAGTGCTTTGAGCCAGGGTCGTCAGTGGCAGTAGCTTATGGTTTAGGGCGTTATACGCGATGCGCTTACACGCATTGCGTGCACGGTGGACGTGCAGGTCGCGTAGCAGCGATTGTTGCTGGCGTAATTCAAACACATCGTCCAGATTATTGAATGTCATGGTTGCTGGCCGAAGTTGCCAGATGCCGGGGTCTGCCCGTCGCTGCCCAAGGTGTACGACATGGTTGATGTTGCTCGTCCTTACGAGTTCCAGCCACAACCGGTCATTAAACGCATCAGCGGGTGTCGTCAGGACCAGGTGCGATGCCCATCGCCCGGCCTTTTCTGCGTCTTTAGGTGAAAATATCAGGGTGCCAGGATTGTTCTGTAACCCTTTATGCAGGCGGTGGTTCCACAAGGCAGTTTCCCAAGCGGCGAACAGGGGCAGCATTCTTTGCGCAAACTTGCCGGCGCCGACAAACAAGATGTGTGCCCCGGTTTTCGGTTGCAGGAGTTTTCGCACCAACGAACCATACGAGGCGCCACCCGTGTTCTGAAGATGGTTATGTCTCACCCATTTGCTGTCATTGAAGAGTTGGTGCATGACCGCGTTTAGGCCCCTAAGCTGTTTTACTGAGGCATCTTTACGCCATCTTTTCCACGCACATCTGAATTGGCCGAGTACATTTGTTTCGCCGGGTATCGAACTATTCAGGCCGGTAACCGTTTGCAACAGAAAGTGGTAGGCATCACGGCCGCGCATGATGTTTGTTGGTGCATTTATAGCTGAATTGAGTTGCGATTGATTGGCAAGCCAGTCATCGTCAGTTGTATCCATCATGATGCAAACCTGGCGTAGGCAGGTTTCGATTAATAGCCCGCGCTTGGCAAGCTGGCCGATGGTGAGTGGATCCATGCCATGTCCGGCTGCATCCTTGAGCCGATGTACTACTAATAGTTGTTTGAATTCGTGTGTGTTCATGGGTGATCAGAGTTATTGCTGGTTAATGCTTGCGGCCGGCGACCAGTTGTCATCACCGAATGCGCTTAAGTCGTTATCGGCAATGATTTTTACCAGTTCCATGGTTGGCCCGATCATTAATATGGCCGGACTTTTTACCTGTACATTTACTGTGCGTGGCGGCAGTGTGTTCAGTGTACCCCGGATCATTCGTTGTCGGTCAGTCGTTCCATTTTCGACCAGCAGCGCCGGGCAGTCGCCGGATTTGCCTGCCGCCATCAAGCTGTTACAAATATGTGCCAGTTTGCTGGTCGCCATGTAGAAAACCAGCGTCTGATCTGAATTGCAAAGCGAAGGCCAGTCAGGCTCGGTTTCATCGGCCGTGTACGCCGTTATAAAGGTTACCGAACGTGCAACATGACGATGCGTCAATGGGACGCCTGCAGCTGCAGCACAACCAGCGGCGGCAGTGATGCCGGGTATAACCTGCCAGGGCAGGTCAGCCGCGTCCAGTGCTGCAATTTCTTCTCCGCCACGGCCAAATATGAAAGGATCCCCGCCTTTCAACCGGCATACGGTTTTACCGGCAAGTACTCGTTCGACGAGCAGCGCATTGATTTCATCCTGGCTGATTGATGGCATGCCGGCTTGTTTGCCGACTGTTATAAATTCAGCATCCTTACGCGCCAGGTCGAGGATCGAAGTTGCGATCAGCCGGTCATGCAGGATCGTGTCTGCGGTAGCCAGTACCCTGGCAGCCTTGAGCGTGAGTAACTCCGGGTCGCCAGGTCCGGCCCCGACGATCCATGCGAATCCTTCCGTGACAGGTTGTTCCGCTATGGCTGACTCAATGTTTACTCTCGCCTGGGCCAGGTCACCCGCCATGACCTGACGGGCGATCGGACCATCCAGTAGCTGTTGCCAGAAACGCCGCCGTTGCGCGAGGGAGACGAAGCGTTTTTTTACGACTTCACGCCATTCGCCTGCAAAGCGTGCCAGCTCTGTAAGCGCAGGCGGAAATAAGCATTCCAGTTGCTGCCGAATCCGGGTAGCCAGCACGGGCGCTACGCCACCCGATGAGACAGCGATAACCAGCGGGGAGCGATCGACGATCGCTGGCATGATCACAGTGGATAGAGACCGGTCATCGACCACATTGCAAAACACACCGAACTCGGCCGCAGCGTTTGCCGCCGAGCGGTTGACCGACGGATCATTGGTGGCGGCCACTATCAGTCGATACCTGTTAACTATAGCGGGGTTAAAGTTCTCCAGCCGGCACACGATGTTGCCGGTTGCAGCGAGCTTTGCCAGTTCAGCATGCACTTCCGTTGCAACCACGGTGACCCGTGCGCCAGCACGTAGCAGCAGTTTTACCTTGCGCAGAGCAACCTCGCCGCCGCCGACGACGAGGCATGGGCTGTCCTTAAGGCGGGCAAATAGCGGCAAGTAGTCCATGAGCGGGATACAGGCTGTGGGCGAGTAGAGTCGCATATCGCAAGCAACTAAAAAATAATATCTTTTCCTGCTCTTATGCTGAGGGGCTATAACTGCCTATAACCGTAGGGTCATCATTGACAGCTCTATGTAACTAATGGTTATATAGCCTTCCTCATAGCTCCCTGCCTGATTTTTTCACGCTAAATCATGACTCTACAGCAACTTCGATATCTTCTGGGTATAGCCGATAGTGGCCTGAATATTACTGCCGCCGCGGAGCGTCTGTTCACGAGTCAACCCGGAATCAGCAAGCAGTTGAAACTCCTTGAGCAGGAACTTGGTATCCAGCTGTTTACGCGCAAGGGTAAGAGCCTGGCGGCCATTACCCCGGCAGGCCACGAGGTCATTGCCCGTGCCCGCCGTATTTTGCGTGAGGTCGAGAATATCCGCAATCTGGCCAGTGATATGTCGGAAGAGCAGGAGGGCACGCTGTCCATTGCGACCACGCATACCCAGGCTCGTTACGTGCTGCCGGATGTCATCCAGGAATTTCGCAGTCGTTACCCGAAGGTCAATCTGGAAATGCACCAGGGTACATCCGAGCAGATTGCTGAATTGGTAGCGACCAATCGGGTGGATTTCGCGATCGCGACCGGGGGGCAAGGACTGTTTCCGGACCTGGTGTTATTACCGTGTTACGAGTGGGACCGGATTGTGCTTGTGCCCAAAGGACATGATCTGGCGGCCGCGACTGAACCGCTAACCATCGAGAGTCTGGCGCGTTATCCTTTAGTTACCTATGTGTTCAGCCTGACCAGCGAATCATCGTTTAAGAAAGCATTCGCCGATCAGGGCCTGGACCCAGATGTTGTATTTACCGCACGCGATGCGGACATCATTAAAACCTATGTGCGCATGGGCATGGGCGTGGGTGTTGTAGCTGCAATGGCGTGGGAGTGTCAGGATAAGAACGATCTTGTCGCCATAGATGCGACCGGGTTGTTCCCGCGGGTTAAAACCTGGATTGGTTTTCGGCGCGATACTGTGCTGCGAGGTTATATGGTTGATTTCGCAGCTTTGTTCGCACCGCATCTGCTACCAGAGCTGACACAGCGGGCGGCCAGCATGGAGTCGCAGCCGGAAGTTGATGAGTTGTTCCAGGAGGTTAGTCTGCCACTGCGTGGTGGCTGTGATGACGAATTCGGGGCAAGCAGTTGATTGCCCTGCTTGATTTACCGGAGTGTTAGGGCAAAAAGACGTCTGACATATCAATGTCGTGCAGTCCGCACTCGCGCGTCAGGCCGAAGAAACGTGTTTCCTCGGCAGTCTCTACTTCATTCAGCGACTTTGTGGTGTGCACATCGCCAATGGAAACATAACCCTTCTCCCACAGCGGGTGATAGGGCAGGTCATATTTTTTGAGGTATTTGTAAATGTCGCGATCAGTCCAGTCGGCAATGGCATGGACTTTCCAGCGATCCCCGCGTGACCAGCTCAGGAACGGTACCTCGGCACGTGACTGCGACTGGTTGCGGCGCAGGCCTGCAAACCAGGTGCTGACGTTGAGTTCGCGCAGCGCGCGTTCCATCGGCTCAACTTTATTGTCGCGATTATACGCTGCAATGCCTTCCACACCCTGAGTCCAGCGCTGACCATAGCGAGCTTCCTGCCAGGCCGGACTGGTTTTGCCGTGAAATACCTGCAGATTCAGATTCAGTCGTTCAGTCAGTTCATCAACAAACTGATAGGTTTCGGGGAACAGATAACCTGTATCGACAAAAATAACCGGGATATCGGGGCGCTGGCTGGTCACTAAATGCAGCGATACAGCGGCCTGGGCTCCGAAGCTGGAGGTCAGTACATGCTGGTTAGGCAGATTATGCAGAGCCCATTCGACCCGTTGCTCGGCGCTTAAGGAAACAAACAGTTCGTTGCCGTGCTTGACTGCAGCGCGCCGGGATTGTTCTTCATCAAGAGTGTGGTCAAAAGCTTGGGTAGCCGACATTCCACCATTGGACTCGGTGTCGGTGGTCAGGAAGTCGTGCTGTTCTGCCAGCCCGTGCATGTAACACTCCACGTAAATACCCGGCCAATCTGGCTACGGGACAATAAAGGTATAGACCCTGAGCAGCGCTGTGAACGTAGTTGTTGTTATCGGGCTATAACTTCAAATTATATCCAGCCTGTAAGCCCCAAGCTGCTGATATATTTTGATATTTTGGCCGTCCTGGCGGCATGTGAAACCCGTCACAGGGGGGCTTGGCGAGCGGCATGTTGCCCGCCTCATTTGCGCGATTTGCACTTTACTTATCCTTGCCCATCAGAGGGCTGGTCCTTGCCCATCAGAGGGCTGGCGAGATAATTCCGCTATACTACGCGCCCACACACCGAACCGGATAACGGTTCATATCAAAAACATTCGTTCGGCGTTAATGCCGGCTGCAGGAAAAAATGGTTGAAACCTTCAAACTGATTTACTCGGCGGCCAAAGTGCGGCTGGGGTTCCTCATTATGCTCTGTGCTCTGGCAGGTTTTGCCGTAACACCGGGCGATAATCTCAAAGGCTGGCAGGTGCTTGTACTGGGTATCAGCGTATTGTTGTGTTCGGCCAGTGCTGGTGCATTTAATCAATGGTATGAGCGCGATATAGATTCCCAAATGCGCCGTACCAAGTCACGACCATTTGTTACCGGCCGTTTTGAAGCCAGCTATTACTGGCCAGCTGGGATTATCCTGATTTCTCTGTTTGCCATCCTGGCACTGGCAATGACGATCAATGTGATGGCGGCTTTCTATTTGTTCCTCGGCGCATTCTGCTACGGCGTTGTGTACACAATTTGGCTCAAACGCCGCACCTGGTGGAATGTGGTCATCGGCGGGCTCGCAGGAAGTTTTGCAGTGTTAGCCGGTGCCGCTGCGGTGGATGTCAGCATCGGTCCGGCGGGTTGGATTATGGCGGGTGTATTGTTCCTCTGGACACCACCACACTTTTGGATGTTGGCATACGCGTGTAAAAGCGATTACCAGAAAGCGGGTGTGCCTATGTTGCCAGTGCTGGTTGATGATCGCACCACGACTTGGGTAATTCTTGGGCATGTCGTTGTACTGGTCGGATTGTCGATACTGCCGGTTTTTTACGGGCTGGGCTGGATTTATTTGCTGGGTGTGGTCAGCGGCGGTATTTACCTCATTCGGGAAACAGTGCGCCTGCACAACAAAGCGAATATCCCAAGAGCCTGGCGTGCCTTTGCGGCATCGATAGTCCAACTAGGTCTGATGCTGGTCACGGCAATTCTGGATCGAATCATTCTCGGTTAGTCCGGAAGGTTAGCAACAGCGGATTATTCAGACTGCGTTAGTCCAACTCGCAGAGCAGGATTTTGGGTTCGGTGATAGAGCCGATCAACAATCGGTTGCCGATTGTCGTACCACCGCTGCCAGCCGATATCTGTGCGCCAGAATTCAAATAAATCTCGTCGATTTGTGGCTCATCTCCTGCCAGATCAACGCGTAAAATCTGGGTGGGCGCGTTACTGCCTATAATAAAGTGCATCGCCAGTGCTACGACATTCGAGTGCGCGCCAATCCACAGCGAGCCATCTGCGGCGACATCAATATTGTCGGGTGACGATCCGAGGTCAATGCTTCGAAGAGTCTCGATACTGCCGTCGGCAGCATTGCGTTTCACGACGCGAATCGCCTGGCCGCCTGTCTCGGCTATATCCGGAGAGCCTGGAAGGACTACTTCCATTCGGTCCAATAGCCACCGATCTCCATTTTGGTCTTATTGCTGGTGCTTACTTTGCCGGCCACCAGTTGGCTCTTTTCAAGCAAGCGGAAGTCGATGCTGACACGCGAAACACCCGTGTCATTCACCTTATTACCATGCAATAAAGTTGCGCCGTTCCAGATGTAGCCCTCGCCGAGTTCTGCTTCCATCGGTGCGAAGTCCTTTAGGCCGACCTCGGATTCAGCCCAGATTGTATTGTTGCCAAAGGCGCGCGTGAATGGCAGGAAGACATTGATCTCATGCTCCGAGTGCGCGTAATCCTCGTCTTTGTGATACGCCGCAACAGCGAGATTGCCCGGCTGGTGTACACGAAACGTCGGCACCGCTTGGTAGAGTGCGGGCGCATCGAACAGATGGTCAATAAATATGCCTACGCATTCGATATAGGCTTCTTCAATCGTGCTACCACGAAAGGCGTTGTAAAAATGCTTGTGATAGACCGTAAATTGGTCGGTCTCGATATCATCCAGAAGGTCGTATTTTTCGGCGCTTTGCCACTGCTCATGGATCAGCGATAGGTCTTCTACGTTGAACAATTCCCTGATCTGGTCGCCCAACTTGTACAGATTGTTGTCGAACTTTTCGTATTCAAATTTCTTGATTTGTGAGCCCACAAAACTAACCTTTTGATTTTCTGAATGATTGTGTCAGCGGAGTATGCCGCTGCCCTATTATTCATGCAACACGGAAAATACTTATATCTTATGTTTTGTGCGGGCACTGCATTGCATGGATGCCGAACCGCACATGGTAGCGGTAGCACCGGTAGCACCGGTAGGTTCGTAACCCGTCCCTTTATATTTTGCGTAACGAAAAAGGGCTCCAACAGGAGTCCTTTTGTTTTCTGTAGCTTAAGTGTGGCGATTAATCAGCCGCTTCGTCTTTAACGATCGGTCGCAGTCGCACCTCGATACGACGATTTGCGGCACTACCTTCAGGCGTGTCATTGGTGGCTACTGGCCGGGTGGTGCCAAAGGAGATGGCCACCAGTTGTTTCTCAGGTATGTTTTTTTCGCCATCAGTGCGACGACAGCATAGGAGCGCGCTGCAGCCAGCGCCCAGTTGGTGGGGTAGTTTTCTGCCAGTTTCGGCCCGAAAAGTGTCATATTGTCTGCAGACACATTGATGCCGTGGTTGGCGGGGTTTTTCGGCTGAACTAGAACTCAGGTTGTTTTGGCCACGCTCACACCGCATCCCGTTCGCAAATCAATATTTTTCTGTCTGTAATGGAGCCGATTAACAGGGTATTGCCCAGAATAGTGCCACCGCTGCCCGAGGTGATCTGCGTTCCGTCATTCAGATAAATTTCATCCACTTCGGGTTCTGCGCCAACCATATCAATTCGCAGTATCTGGGTAGGTGCATCAGTTCCTATAATAAAGTGCATGACCAGCGCGGTGAGATTGGAATGGGCGCCTACCCAAAGCGAACCGTCGGCTGCCACATCGATGTTATCGGGTGAGCTGGCCAGTTCAATATAGCTTGTTGATGCGATACCGCCGTCCGCATCCAGTTCCGCCACGCGAATCCGTTTGCCATTGGTTTCAGCTATATAAAGTGTGCTCAGATCAGCCGACACATTGATGCCGCCGCCTGAAAGTATGTCGTCGGCAATGACCGTGTAGTCTTCGCCATCGAAATAAACCAGCAGGGTTTCGGTAATGCCCGTGCCCTGGCCGGTGTCCTGCGCGACATAGAAAGCGCGTGATCCGACTGCCACCAGGTCATTGGGTCGGGTAATCAAAGGGCTAAGGAAAGTTTCCGCATGATAAAACTGGCCCGGCACCTGTTCGACAAAACGTTCAATCCGTTCCTCATCAACACCGCGATTCTCGGGGTGGTTAATAATCATCAGGTGCCGCCGCCCTGCATCGTCGATAAACAGGCTGAGCCCGTGCGGATGGAATTGTTCAGGTGGATTGACCAGCGCGTTCACCGCCTGAGGTTGCTGTGCATTAAGGTCTATGCGCATGACCGTACCGGGATCTGCTTTTTTTCCCGCTGCGGTTGCAGCCCGGTCCAGTACTGACAGGTAGGCAAAGCCCCGTTGTCGGTCAATCTGGGTGTCTTCGCTACTGCCCGGCAGTGCCAGTTCCGTGCAGGTGCCGGCGAAATGTTCATCGATGCTCTTATTGACCGCGGCATACAGAAAAATTGCGCCACCCGCACAGATGATAAGAACGAGAGTGAGCGATCCGAGCAGGATTTTTTTTAGCATGCTTGCTCCCTGACTGGTGGTCTGTGGATGGAAGTGTGCCACCCGGTGGCAGTTCTGCCAATCTGTGCGGGCGATTCACGAATATTAACTCAAGCGGCAGCTAAAGCGCTCGGTCAGACCGACAGTCGAGTTTACTGGTGTTGGTTGGCAGATAAGAATAACGCTGTTCTCGCGCTTCGACAACCTGATGCAACCACCTCAACTGTTTGCAGGCTGAACGAGCAGGCTGGCTTGATTGTGTGCAGAGAGCTGTTCCACGAGCATGCATTATGAGGTCGCTCGTATTGAGCGGCTGCTTTACCCGGGCGACGGATAAATGACAGATTCAGGTAGTACAACGGCAGGCACATCTGAACAGGGCATCCGTTTCGGGCCCAAAAAACTTGATTTAATGATGTCACCTGGCGTTTCCAAGCTCAACGTATACACGTTGTTGTTTGGTTCCTTCTTCGGCATCGTGATGATGAGTTTTATCAACGCGTCCCAGCCATTCCTGTTTGAAGAAGTTTTTAAGCTGCCACAAAATGAGCAGGGGCCGTTGGCTGGCAACCTGACGTTTGCGTCAGAAATTGTGGTGATACTGGTAATAGGCCTGGTCGGAGCGTTGTCCGATAAAATCGGTCGTAAACCCGTCTACGTTGCCGCATTCATGATCTTTGCGGTTGGGTATTTCCTCTACCCGCTGGCACAGAACCCCGATCAGTTGATTATGTATCGCATGTTTTTTGCGATTGGGCTGGCGTGCAACACCGCGATGTTGCCAACAGTCGCCAATGATTACCCGGTGGAAAAATCTCGCGGTAAAATGCTTTCGGTGTGTTTTATGCTAAACGCGCTGGGGTTTCTGATCATCATGGCGCCGCTCCGCATGTTGCTGGGAGTATTTACCGAAATTACGGATGGCGATGCGGTGCGAACCGCGCAGTTCTGGATCTGGACGGCGTCCGGTATTTGCCTGTTTGTCTCGGCAGGCCTGGCCTACGGACTCAAGCCCGGAGCGCCGGAGCAACTCAAAAAGCGCGAACCCATGTTTTCCACCCTGAAAATTGGCATTCGTGCCGCAAAAAAAATACGGGTTGCGCTCGCTTATACATCTGCAATTGTGGCGCGCGGTGACATGGCTGTGCTGAGTACTTTTTTCGTACTGTGGGTGACCCAGGAGGGGGTCAATGCCGGGATGACAACAGCCGAGGCCACTAGCAAGGGGATATTTTTCTATATTCTTATTCAGATGTTTGCGCTTTGCTGGCTGCCGGTGCTGGGCTATATTTTGGATCGGGTAGACCGGGTGCTCGGTGTTGCGATGGCTATGGTTCTGGCCGGCGCCGGATATTTTTCCCTGTTTTATTTCGCCGATCCGTTCGGCACTTCCATGTACTACGCTGCCGTACTGGTTGGCATGGGCGAGATCTCCGCCAATCTGGCGACGCTGACCCTGATCGGATCGGAGGCGCCAGTGAAGGGCAGAGGCGCCATTATCGGATTGTTCAGTCTGTGTGGTGCGATCGGCATTCTGCTCATAGCTAAATTTGGCGGCATGCTGTCTGGAGTCTATGGTCCCGTTGCGCCGTTTGCGCTGGTTGCGGTAGCCAATGTGGTGGTACTGGTGCTTTGTATCCTGGTATATAAATTTGGACCTAAACCCGGTACGTCTGCCGGTGGAATGGAGGAAGCTTTGACCGGCTAAGCCTGTTAAAGCCGCTAGTCGGACGGGGTACGGGTTTTAACCACGCAAAAGGCTTGAGTCCCCTTAATCTTTGCGCCTCCGCGGCTGTTTATGCTGCGACACGAAACTATAAGAATTACACAGAGGAGTGGCATGACCACCCAGTTCGGGGACCGGCCGATGTACATCGGCGGTGAATTTGTAGCCAGCGACAGCGGCGAGTGGATGGATTCGATCAATCCAGCCACCGGTGAGGTGCACGGCCGTGTGCCGGCAGGCACAGTGTCCGATGTTGATCGTGCCGTGAAGGCTGCTGCCGCTGCCCAGCAGGATTGGGGTGCTCGTTCCGTGTGGGAACGTGGCGATCTGATTCGTGCCCTGACCGCCGAGATCAAGAAGCGTGCAGACGACGTATTGCCCATGGAGTCAGCTGACACGGGCAATACCATTGCCAGTCTCAGTAACGATATAACTTTAGTGATGGGTTACATGAATTTTGTTGCCGGCCTTGGTATTGAGATCAAGGGCGAAAGTGTTCCCGCGACGGCTGAAAATATTCATTTCACCCTGCGCCAGCCATACGGCGTTGTTGGCCGTATCGTGCCTTTTAATCATCCGTTTTTGTTTTCCGGTGCTCATCTGGGCGCGCCCTTGATTGCCGGTAATACAGTGGTACTTAAATCGCCTGATCAGAGTCCGTTGTCGGCGACGCTGATGGCCGAGATTTGCCATGATGTGCTGCCACCGGGCGTCGTTAATATTGTTTCCGGTGAAGGCATCATCGTTGGTGATGCAATAGTGCGCCATCCGCAGGTTCCCAGGATCGGATTCACGGGTTCGGTGGCGACGGGTATGGCGATTCAGCGTTCTGCCGCCGAGGTTGCGGTCAAGCACATTAGCCTGGAACTCGGTGGCAAGAATCCGTTTATCGCTTTTCCGGACGCTGATCCCGAGGCGGTTGCAAACGCGGCAGTCAGCGGCATGAATTTCAACTGGTCGGGCCAGTCCTGCGGGTCGACGAGTCGGCTCATGTTGCACGAGTCGCTCTATGACGAGGTGATTACCCGTATCGAGGCGCAGGTTAGTGCCATCAAGGTGGGTAATCCGCTCGAAAAAACGTCAGGAATGGGACCGATAAATTCGGAGAAGCATTTCCGGCATGTCATGGGCCTGATTGATACTGCCAAACAGGAAGGCGCGCGACTGGT